>SDBU01004689.1_pt1 | contig 16670 bp, 16 predicted proteins | sample 2277071 | NCBI WGS metagenome assembly SDBU01 (sample SAMN10397929, study PRJNA504765) | marine sediment metagenome | isolation source: marine sediment core GS08_GC12, 126 cmbsf | place: Arctic Ocean: Gakkel Ridge, Loki's castle | collected 2008
ATCCCGACCAGCAAGACTACATTAAGAATAAGAATTGAAAACAATAAAAAGAAAGGGGGGAAATCAACGAGGTGAACTTTCCCGCTGGGTTTAACTAACCTGTTTATATCGCTCATTTTGACCAAACGATTCAACTAAACGGTCAAAATGACTAAATATCTGCTTATATATTATATAATGAGGATAAAGCGATTTGTATAGACCTAACGGGGGTGTAAGATGTCTGACAAGCCTAAATTGCTTGATCAAGTTCGCAATTCCCTGAGACAACGAAACTATTCTTATAGAACAGAACAAACCTATATCGGTTGGATAAAACGGTTCATCCTGTTCCACAAAAAGCGACATCCTAAGGAAATGGGCGAAGAAGAAATTGGAGAATTCCTGACATACCTTGCTGTAAAAAAGAAGGTTTCTCCAGCAACACAAAATCAAGCCTTAAACTCAATTATTTACCTGTACAAATATATATTGAAAATTGATCTCGGCGAGATACAAACACTCCGCCCTCGTGGCTCCAAGCATTTACCTACAGTTCTCACACCTGACGAAGTAAACAGGATTCTGGTTTTCCTTACTGGTCAGATAAAAATAATGGCTAAACTATTATATGGAAGTGGTCTTCGTGTTTCAGAGGTGTTGAGATTGAGAGTAAAAGATATTGATTTTGAGCAATCTCAGATCTTGGTTCGTGATAGCAAGGGGAACAAGGATCGCGTCACAATGCTGCCCCAATCACTTCAAGAGCCACTCCGGGAGCAGCTAACCAGAGTAATGGTCATCTATGATACAGACCAGAGGAACAACGTCAATGGTGTTGAGCTACCTTATGCTCTCACCAGAAAATACCCTAATGCTGGCAAGGAATGGGCTTGGCAGTGGGTATTTCCTTCCGATAATATGTCAAAGGATCCCCGGACCGGAATCGTTAGGAGACACCATAGACATGGGTCAAGTTTGAGGAAAAGGATCAAGGCGGCTACGAAGAAAGCTGGAGTCCACAAGCAAGTAACGCCACATACATTCCGACATAGTTTCGCTACCCATCTTCTGGAGAACAACTATGACATTCGAACTGTACAGGAACTGCTTGGACATAAAAGTGTCAAGACAACGATGATATATACCCACGTGCTGAACAAGGGGGCATCAGCTGTCCAGAGTCCTTTGGACATGGTAAAAACCCAAGATTAGAATTTGACTTGAATTGAGGAAAGACCGAGTCGCCGAAGTGTTTTTGGTGATTTTGGGTGATACTATGAAAGCGTTCCTACCGTAGTGCTAAACTAAGAGTAGTGACAAACCAGTTTAGCAAAAGGAGGAACGCTATGTATCCATTTTACCTTGGAATTGACCTACATCTCAAACGAACCTATCTGGTACTGATGAATGCCGAGGGGGAGGTGATCGATAAACGGCGCCTGAAGAACACCGAGATGGCAACCTATATTTCCAAAAATATACCCAGAGAAACTTATGCTGTGATGGAAGCAACCCGCAACTGGCCCTTCTTCTATGATCTTTTAGAGAAGCATGTAGATCGTGTGGAGCTGGCCCATGCCAAAGGTGTGCGGATGATCGCAGCAGCAGCGGTGAAGACGGACCAGATCGATGCTTCAGTGCTGGCGCATTTGGCAAGATTGAATTTTCTACCCATCGCCTATGCCGCTCCGAAGGAGATCCGTGATTTACGGCAGCATCTGCGCTACCGGGAATGGTTGATAGACGAACGGCGGCGAGCGAAGAACCGGGTCCACGCCGTGCTGGCAGGATACAATCTGTTCTCCCCGGTAACGGATCTCTTCGGACGCGCAGGACGGGATTGGCTGCAGGAGACGGTTGAAAAGGAACTGCGTCCTACATCCCGGCGAGTGGTCCTTGAGACTCTAATAATGATCGACCAGTTGAATGCCCAGATCAAGGAATTGGCGAAGGATATTCCTCTGCCAGAGGAGCTGAAGCCGAAGGCTGAGATTTTGATGAGTATGCCCGGCATAGGCAAACTGCTAGCAGCGGTAATCCTGGCGGAGGTCGGGGACATCAGCCGGTTCAATTCGCCCAAGGCATTGTGCAACTGGGCCGGATTGACACCGAGAGTGCATAAAAGTGACACGGTTGTGAGGCATGGTCGGATCTCGAAGCAGGGTTCGCGATATTTGCGCACTGCGATGGTATGTGCCGCGATGACCGCCTGCCGGATCAGTCCACGCTGGTACGGAGTGTATGAGCATTTGGCCAGGAAGATTGGAAGGAGAGCAGCCAAAGTGGCGGTGGGGCGCCGGTTATTGACTGTGGTTTACTACATGCTGAAGAGAAACCAACCCTACGATGAAGAATATGAACAGCGACGAATAGTTGAACAGGGAGCCTGACCGAACTGCTGGTTATCAAAAACCGATCTGGTGAATGAGGCCCCTGGGATAAACCGAATGGTATGGTGTGCCTGATCTCATATAAGATCAGCTTGAAGGAAATGTCTCAAGTTGAGCACGGTTAGATGCATTGGCTCAAATTCGTTGTTGATAGGAATATCCTGAATAAAAAAGAATAGGAAGACTTGGAACGAGACAATTGAGTATATCTCGGGAGGTTACGGTTTGTTGAATTTCCTTAAAAGAAAGATCCCCTTGACGAACGCTTTCTTAGATGCAATTCGGGTGCAAATACGGTGGAAACAATGGAAACAATGGACAAAAGGGGGTGTTTTTACTTGATTCTGTGGAAACAATGGACGCTATATCCCCCCGTGGACACAATGGAACCCCCTGGGCCTGATTAATAGTCAGTTGCACTTTTACTTTATTCTTCTTTTCTGGATGATGGTCATCCCCAACGCCACTTTAAGCTGTACTCCAAGTGTCTTCGATAAAACAGATCATCCACCTAAAGGAGCTTCTCCATGAAAGGCTTCTGCCCTTACTGTAAAGCCGAACTGGTTCCTGCCCCAAGAAGGAAGAAGAAATGCCCGGAATGTGGCCAGACCATGTATGTACGAGACGGAAAGTTATTGCAGGAATTTGATGCCCTTCAAGTAGATTGGCTGGTGTTTCTCTCTTCGCTCAACGTCAAAAAGCGCGATTTTGATCAAACCAGGAAATCTCTCAAGAAACAAACAGCCGTAGAACCTAGCTTTTTTGATGTGGTGCGGAACATCCTGGATGAGGTTATCGCGAGGGGCTCTTCCGAGGATAAAGTGCGGGCCTACCATGAACTGTCAAGAGCTGCAAGCTGGGAGGGTGGGGATCCCTCTCCATACATTGAGGCAGGCCTAAGAGAAACGCTTGAGGAGATGAAAAGAAGGAGCGTCAAGACCGTTAAAGTCAATAATTATGGCGGCTACCCCGATTATTCAACATGTGAAGATTGTGCGGCTCTGCACGGGAAAGCATTCTCCATTGACGATGCATTAAGTTCAATGCCTGTTCCTTCTAAATGCTCAAGGGATGACGGGTGGTGCAGGTGTGAATATATTTCTGTGTATCCCCAAGAACAAGTAATATATTAAAAGCTGTTATACCTGAACAACAGCCCGGTGCTGCCGGCTCTCCACGATCACCTTATCACCCGATTCATACACCGCCCTGATAGGGTGTTTGGTTTTGATCTCCCCGATTTCCTTGCCATCTCGTGTATGAAAAGACACCTTCTTCTCGGCTACGAGGTTGAAACCATTTCTGACTGCAATCAGCTCTCCTTCCAGCGTCAGATCAATCAGTTCGATCAGCTCCAAATCCGGACCCAAAACATACAGCCTGGTATCAGTTGCGATATACAGGTATTTATCTATTTCCAGGATCTTTCTGGGTATATTCCCCACGTCAATCACGTACTGTGCTTCTCCGTTCTCGTTGATATTGATGATCTTGCCGGCATAACTACCCAAAAACACGCTGTTGCTGCTTGAGCAGAAGTTGGCAGCATAGATCCAGTCCAGCGCCGGCCTATCATCCCCAAAACTTATCTCAAGTGTAACGCCGTTCCCAACATCAACCTTTATCCCCGGAGCTGCTTTTGTGCGCTTGAAGCTAACCACTTCCTGGTCCTTGGCCTTGATATCGAGATTTTTGGGGTCGATCCCGGTCAGGACGGAGAAGGTTCGGTTTAGCTCCTGCATTTTCTTGTTGTTTTCTGGCGTGTTGCCGGCATAATCAGGATGCCATTGAAATGCAAGCGACCGGTACTGGCTCTTGATCTCGTCCTGGGTGACTGGAAGGCGCAGCTGCATGTACCGCAGGGCATCGCCCACGTCCGCCCTGGTTCCTACCTGACTGCTCCTGGTGTAGGTCCGTTCCCAACCATCCTTGAGCGGCATACATACCGCCCAAATGGATGACAAACTGGGACTGATACACCAGGCTGAATCTGCGATCGTAAATAAGATCCGATCTCCAACTGGGTTGATGCTCACTCTGCGGATCTGGCGTCGGGGTGGTCCGTCCATGAAGATCTCAGAATCCCTGATCATAGTGATCCGTTTGTCTTCTGCTAAGTTGTAGACCAGGGATGGTTCCAGATTCTCGTTATAGGCGTGGAGAAAGGACTCGTTTGAAAGAAAGACCGTGTGATCTCCGAAGGCGTTGGTCCCGATTCGATAGATGTCATGATCCAGCCCTACGGACGCAGTTGTCTTGCCCTGAAAATCCTTCCTGAGCAAGGAGGCCATACTATCTGCGGCGAACGCCTTGCTCCTTCCTGTTTTATCTATGAATAAAACCCCGCTGGACTGTAATTTGGAAGTTCGGTAGGCTGGGTCGGGCCGGTTCTCCATCTCTATTTTGGTGACGCTTTCTATTGTGAACTCCGCACCTTCGCTGGCCTCAAAGAAGTCTTCAGCAGGTGTGGATGGAGCGTAGACGAACGTAGATGGATCCCATTGGGACGGGGCAGGGGGTAGGGGATAGTAGGGAAGAGCCTCGAGGTTGATCTCTCTGGGCTTTGCCTTATCTCCCCCTTGCTTCTTTTTCGGCTGCCTTACTAATCCCGGTTCTTTTTTCCTTTTCTTCCACATTTTATAGTTGCCTCAAAGACTTTCGTAACTGGCCAACGATGTTCTTAAGGAACTTTGCCAAAGTGGGCCATTTCTCTGCAATCATTGTGGTCTCCTAAGGGGACAGAAAAAGAATGATCTGATATTTAATAATCATATTATGTAGTAATCAAATTGAGCTCTTCAAATATTCGTACCATAGCAAAGGTGTCTAAGGTGCAGTATGCAGATAGGGCTTCAAGAACTTCTTCTTTATGATCTTGGTATTTACTTTCGAGAATAGTTTGGGTCCAAAGTCTTCTGGCATACAGGCCATCTTGAACTTTCAAGTCCTTATAACTCAACTCTGGAACCATGACGGGTAAAACATTTTTTAGGGATGCACTGCCAAAGAAATCCTTATCCACCAACCACATATTTGAAAATGGAAGCATTAGATCATTCATTCTGTCATTCATGTTATCTAAAAACTCTTTGTGTTGTGGGTATAGAGCTGCCATAGTTTGATTACACCTTTTTTCGTAACTCATGTACCAGGCAAGAATGGTGCCTGCGCTTTCAATGTCTTTTTTGAGCTGCTCAAGCAATCCTGGCATGGGATTGGAATTTTCCTGGTGTAGGTATTCTTTGTGTTCTGCCTGTTCTCCAGGCTCTCGGATAATGTGAAGTGAGTATTGGAAAGGGTAATCTTTGTATGGCCTCATCCCATCAAAGAAAGGAACCAGGCTTGATAAGGTTTCGTAATCAAAAAAGTACAAGGGATACTCAAAACTGTTGATAAATTCTTGGATCTTTTCTTTGTCAACAATTCTCTGGTTTGATTTGGTAGTTTGGATTTGAGCCAGTTGTTTGGGTCGGAGAGAGTATTCCTCGGGAACATCTTGAATAAGCTCGATCCCCGCTTCTTCCAGTATTTCAATTTGCTCTGTGTTTGGATAGCTCAGATGATAAATACTGTATTCATCCATTTCCTGGTTTAGGGTTTTAAACACTTCCATCCAGTCTTCGAACCACGAGGTTTTAGAAATGTTGAGCGGATTAACATATCTAGGCGAAATATCCGGTAATTCCCCCCTTTTTAGAACTTTGAAAGCTTCTTGAATTTGATCTTTGGTGATCTGGCCAAGGCGTTTAATATCTCCGGTGACATCGGTGACAGAACAGATTTTTTGAGGATCTATTTCTCCTTCTTTAGTGTATTCATTATTTACATGAACGATGGAGAGGTTTCGGATGGTAAGCCCCGATTTTTCCAGAACTTCTAATTGAAATGCCAGGTCGTACTCATGTTCGGGTTTTACTTTCGTGCTGCTCTTGATTTCGAAAAAATCAAACGTATTGCCTTCTACTCTGTCTAATACATCAACAATGCAGGTGATTCCGCCTGCTTCAAGTCTGCCTTGGAAAATGGTTTTGACTCTACTATTTAAAGCGTCTCTGGTTCTTTGAACAAGATTTTTGTATTCTTGGTAATTATTGAATCCCAATTTTTTACCATCGGGAAATAGATTTTCTGCAATACTTTCAAACTTATGACCAGCATCAAACCTTGCTTGAGTGTTTTCGTCTACTGGGGGAAGTTTGTGTTTCTCGTACTTTTTTAACCACAACCAAGCAGGGTGGCGGAGAAATAGCATGTAATTAGACTTGGAGAGGGCCATGTTTACTGTATGACAAAGATAAATGTGCTGTTATCTATAAACTCAAGTTGGGGAATTATTATGCGATGCCTTGATTGTCATTATACTCCTGTTCATTCTCATAAAGGCTGAGGTAACACTTATTGAAAATGAAAAACAATCATTCATTGGAGTAGTTCCGGTGATTTTAGACTTGTTTCGGTTATGATAAGAATAATTCGTGATTAAGTTCAAAGCATGACAATTTGATGAACACCAATGAACACTTTCTTTTTTATCGTGCTATATAGGCAATAACTCATGAAAGAAATCTCTCAATCAGATCTCGACAAACTATCCAATCTGCTTTCAGAGATGAACTCCATCGGGGAGAGTATCTCTGAGATCACCCAACGGCCGGCAACCATTGGCCAATCCGGGGAATACATTGCAGCCGAGGTCTTTGATATCGAACTGGAAGAATCGGCCAGCGCAAAAGGAATAGACGGGCATTTCAGAAGCGGCACAATGGCCGGAAGGACCGTCAATGTCAAATGGCACAGTAAGTTGGAATACATGCTGGACATCAATCCTGATGCTCTTCCAGACTTCTTCCTGGTCATGACTGGGCCCAAGGCAAAAACACCTATCTCAAAGGGCGGCATACGGCCCTGGTTGATCGAATTTGTATTTTTGATCGATGCGGCTGAGCTTTTGATCGAGCTTGAAGCCCGAGGCGTGAAAATTGGCACAGCGACAAGTGTCAGGAAGCACGAGTTCCAGGCAGCTGAGATCTACCCTAACCAGAGGAGCATGGGCTACCGGATGACTGATGAGCAAAATGCCAAGATCATGGCGTTTGGATCCGGTTTTGCTGAAAGCTGGTATTAAGAAAGGATTACAATCTTGAAAATAAAAAACGCTTTTATCATTTCGATAGGCATCTTGATATTCTGCGGGTTAGTAATGGTTTTCTACGGGGCCGCTACCGGGGGGAAGGATTATGGAACTACATTTGCCCTGGGGCAACTGGTTCTTGAAGCGACCCTTATCCCTATTGCTGTCTTCGGTTTCTGGTATGCCGTTCAGGAGTTCCAAAAAGGTCAACGCCGTCCATTATTGTCTTTGGCCTGGGAGGATGATGGAATTGATCACATGAGGGAGACCACCGTTTACTTTCCACGTCCGAAAGCCGGCGTACCTAAAGGCTCAGAGTCGCCGCCGCGCTTTAAACAAAGGATTGCTCTTTATAATACAGGGGAAAATGTAGCCATCTGGTATTCGATCAATCTCTCTTTTCCTCCAGATATGTTTTTTGGTCGAGCGATTCCCGATGGTTGGAATCAAGATTTAATGGGTTTATCTGGATTCTTTGGAGAAGCCGATGGAGAGTTTTGGATAAAAAAAGAAAGACCCTCGACGCGGGATATGATCTTCCAGAGCAATGGAACAATGGCTTCCTATCCTGGGCAGAGGTCCACCCTGGGGACGCTCAAATTTGTGCCGATTCCTGTTGAGGGCCAGGATAGACATACTTACAGAATCCGGTATAAGATCTATACCGAATCAGGAACTTCACGTATTGATTACCTGATCCTAAACGTAATTTGGGAAGATTAGAAATCTCCAGCTGGTTAGAATTAATCTGACCTGGTACTTTATATTGATTCTCCTGAATGTATAATCAGGTTAATCCCATTCCACCAGGAGGATAATATGAATGACGAACTGGAAGAGATCCGAGATATCAAGTTGTGGATCGAAACGGGGGAAATGAACCTTCCTGAGATCGACGTCCAATTGGACTGGATCATAGAGAACGGACTGGCCATTGTAGAAAAGCTCCTTTCCGAAGAAAAACCAGAAGAGGCTCTGGCAGCCTTTACTCTTCTAAATGCTTTCCTGTCAGCGGCTGCAGCCAAGAAACCTTCCCTGGTCAAGCGCCTATCATCCCAAGTTCAACAATTCAAAACTACAGCCCAAACACTTGGGAAAAAACTCAAAGCCGATTCGGTATCGATAACGGTTGGATTTCCCTGGGGTGTATCGATCGATCTGTCCTGGAATATATAGCAGGTCGTCACAAGCTATGGGAGGATACATGAACAGCAATTGGAGAAGAAGGATAATTGCACTGGTAATTGTTCTTGTGGGTTGTCTGTTGTCGGCATGCGCTAAATATGTGCTCACGGAAGCAGTAAGTTATCAGTGGAGCTCTACTACAGCGACGTGGCCCAAGGAGTACGTCCAGTCTGATGACAAGATAACAATGAAAGAGTGCGAAGAATCAGATGTCCCTTGCCAAGTAGTTGCTTGCGAAGAGAGCAAAGAGAAATTTATAGTGGAACTAGGCGAATCAGAGGAAGCCGGGGAAACTATCAAGCGATATGCTTTTGCCCCTGGAAATCATAAAGAATGGGGGGTATTGATTGGTAATCCCGCAGAAATGATTCATGATTCTGGCGCGAAAACGATAACAAGGACAATTGAATACAGGGATGAGGAAAGCTGCGACACTGTTATTGATGGAAATGAATTCACTAACCTGAAAATATGTTCAATATATCAGAATAATGTAATTAATCTGATGATCAACAAGAGCGAGCCTGATCCAGTGGTTGTAGGGGACAGCCAAGAAGTAAGCCGCCTATCTATCGAGATTCCAACTATCACGATCGAGCTCGATGACGAGTCAACAAAAGTAAAATTTGTGATCGCGGTCGACGCGGAAGGAGAACCGGTATTAGTCAATCATGCCTGGGTGGTTGAATCGCAAGAGCTGCCGGCCGACCATGACCATGATTATCTTTTTGTTGTGGAATATATACAGGTTGATGAAGAGGGTAAAGATGACTGTTGGCGTGCACTAACTGAAAGACCAGGTGTGTATCCAGATCCAATCACCTTGGTTGATGAACATGCCCTGGCAGATTACGAGCACGGAGAGAATTGTGATGTAGGAAGAAGTGAGATCCGTTATACAAAGGGGTTGGAACCTGATCCCCCGGAACCGCTGCGCTTTGAAGCAACACGTTATTTCAACTACGCTTCGAGTGAATATGAGTGGCCGGTAGACCTAGAAGTCGATTCGGGGGATTCAAATGATAGCGAAACTCAGGCGCCGACCGAGCAGGGAACCGAAACAGTTATCCGTGCATTTGAACAAGACATGCAATGTGATCCATATGAAGGAGACAGCAGGTTAAAGGCATGTACCCTCGAGCAGGTTCAAATTAAATACTCGTATAAACCAAGAGAAATCACGTTACCTGAACAGGAAGAGCCCAAATTTGTGCGGAACGGATATTTTATAACCGAGCTGCCTAACGGGTGGCCGATTCTACTGGATCCAGAAATAGAAGACGAGGAGCCTCTGCCGATTTACAAGGAAACGGAATATATTCCAATTCAATTGGTACATAGTGTTGAATATATCGAAAATATTGATGATTGTCTCCCGGCAGGCTACAGCGGTTTTCGAGAATGTGATATGTCTGTCCGAACATATACCCATACGATCAAAGGGCAGGAAATATGTACAGTAGAGTATTTAGAACCTGTGGGAGAGCCCACGTATATCCACTTGCCCAACGAAGACGGCACACTAGAAGTAATCCCTGGCATGGCTGTGCATTTAGAATGGAAAGACATTAGCCCAGTCGAATGTCTTGAGGACGCAACTGTAATCAATGGCGAGGATAGCATTAAGTGCGAACTTGAGTTCACCGCTGAAATTACCAGGTCATATATGGAGGATATGGCGAAAAAGATTACAATATCATTTCCAACTCAGAACATTGATGATAAGGATATCAGAGAAGAGAGTGCGCTTGGCCAGTACAATGAGGTTGTTACAAGGCTGAACGAACAACACAAGAAAAAGTACCCAGTGCAGGATCAGGTCGCATGGCTAAAGCTGGGCAAAGAAGGGGTGGTTGTTGATGCTAAAAGACCCGGATTCTATTGGATCTTCTTTTGGCGGATTCAAAAGTAATCGTTAAAATTATGTTGGACGAATGAAAAAAGACCTACTGATTATTGAACGGAACAAACGAGACTCGCTGAGTAGCCTTCTAACAGAAGAAGGGTACACTGTTTGCCAGGCAGAAACAGCTGGTGCTGGCCTGGAAGCACTAAAGCAGCACAAAATCACCCATGTGATTATTCTAAACGCCATCTCCATGAGAACGAACGGGGCCAGGGCCTGCGCGTCCCTGAAGAAGACAGCACCCGATCTTCCTGTTCTGATCTATTCCGACCAGGAAAAGCCAGCCAAGGCCGATATTCTGATTCGCCCTGGGCTTTCTATCCGGAAGCTGATCAACAGGATCGATCTCTACTCTCCGATGGATAAGAAAAGCTGTCTTCAGTACGGAGATATTATCTTGGACGAAGAGAAACAGCGCGTATTCACACCCAAGGGTGTTGCTCATTTGTCTACCAATGGAATGCAGATCTTGAAATACCTGATCAAAAAGAAGGGGAAACTGGTATCAAAAGAAGAGCTCTTTACTAAGATCTGGAAAACGTCTTACGTTGATGACATGAACACCCTGTACACCCATGTGGCCAATTTAAGAAGCGCAATTGAGGAGGATCCCTCCAATCCGCGCTATTTACTCACCGTTCAGAGGAAGGGCTACCTGCTGAATGGAAAGTGAGCCGCCTAGACGGTCTGAGAGCGTTTTTCTGAGGGAAATATATACTTGTACTGCCTCAAAATTTGGTCAATACTATTGAATTGCGTATAGGCAATAAGGCATTTTGATACCCTTCCTTGACAAACTTTAACAAATAAATAATCAAATTCTAATCATAGATTCTGATAAAAAAAACTGGTTGGAACTGAAGAAGTCCCTGTTCAAGAAGCGGTTTTCTATCCTCCAGGTTGATACGCGCGACCACGCATTTAGTTTGTTAGATCAGGGAGAATGCTTCCTGGTCTTTCTTGAACTTGCGCTTCCCGAGCAGGGCGGAGCATTACTGATGGAAGAGATCTACCAGGCTTACCCGGATATTCCAATTGTATTAGTTACGACAGAAGAATCGTTGGACGCAGCTATTCGTGCAATCCGATGCAATGTGCTTGATTACATCATTAAGCCCGCAGATCAGGCTATGTTACTGCTGTTGGTAGAGAGGGCCTACTCTAGATATGCTTATCGCAGAGAGAAAGAGAAGATCATTCAGATTTTGGAAACCTCTATCGAGTCCTTGAAGCACTTATATGGAGTATCACCACAGGTATATCACAAACGAGAAGAAACTGAAATGACTGATTCCACTATTGTTGATCTTGAGAGGGGGGTATTGATCAAGGACGGTGCAGAGACCGCGCTAACCCAAGTTGAGCGATCATTGTTGTTTCATTTTATAGAGAACCCAGGACGGGTTTTTTCTGTTGATGAGGTCTGGCACCATTTGTACAAAGAACCACCGGGGGAGGGCCATGATCCCCGCCATCTTGTGAGGACCAACGTCAGTCGGTTGCGAAAGAAACTGAAATTAGTGAACAACGATAAGGACTGGGTGATCAATGTAAGAGGGGAGGGGTATACCTTCGAACCATGATTATTTGCTGATTAAAATGGTATATCGTCATTCTGGTTTTGCCCAAAACTATCAGGATCATACTCCTGGCACATTGGGTCCGGCTCCCACTCTAAAGGAAGATTGTCTTCTGCCCATTTCTGCCCTTCTACGTATTCTTCTACAGAAACTCCATAGAAATCCGCCATTCCATGAACTAAGAATGGATGACTGGGGTGGTCGAAGTCTCGCGGAACAGGAAATCCATCTTCAGAAGCCCAAGTATAATCTCCTTCCAGGTTGTATCGCCCATCATATACTGATCCATCTAACATAATCGCGTTATTAAGCGCGTATACCTGCGCTAGTTCATTGTCAAGTACATTTGGGTGGTAGTTAGTTTCATCATAAGGGTCTTCTGGATCATCCCATTCAGTAGTCTGTAAAAGGTTGGCAAACATTAAATTACTTCCCTTTAAATCCGCTCCTCGTAATCGAGCGTTCTCTAAATCTGCTTCAAATAGGCATGCCGATTGAAGATTAGCGCAAGACAGATCAGCATCTTTGACTATGGCGCTCATAAGATCGGCACCTTTGAGATTTGCTTTTCTCAAGTTTGCACCAGTCAGATCTGCATTACCGAGTTTTGCTGAAGTGAGGTTAGCTCCGCATAAAATTGCCCCTCTCAAATTTGCGCTTGAAAGATCGGCCCCAATAAGACTTGCGCTCATAAGTGGAGCTTGCTCTAGATTCGCCTCGAATAGATTGTAATTGTCTAGGCTGCCATCGTGTAGCCATCCATGTGCGCTCATATCTCTAGCGGCTTTGATTGAAAACTGGTTTTGTGTCCCTCCTAGATCTCGCATCAATTGTGACTTCAGTTTGTCCTGTGACTCTCGATCGTCTCTCTTCCTTGATAGCCTATCAATAACTAAGACTGTCAGGGCTATTCCCATAATCTCAGCGACCAAATTGGTGGAAAGGTCTATTGAGATCACCTGAATATCTTTCTCAGTAATGGCTAAAGTTATCAATAGTAATATTGAAAACATCAACAGAGTCCAGCCCACATAACTCAAGGGGCCTAACGGTTTTATTGTTCTTTTTAGGATCTGAAAAAATCCTCTCATTGATAATTACTCCGTTAGTTTCCACAGGTTCCAAACAAATCAATATAATCAGTAGATAAATTGGACATTACTCCATAGCGGCTTCGGTATCTACAATTTCAGCGCGGATTACGTCTGCTGCTTGCTGTAGAGTAGAATTGTCTGGAATCTCAGCTAGGCCGCGATCCACAACATCCCGCGCTTGCTGAAACAAATCCAGGCGCTTACTGGGCGTCTTTAACTTATGCGCCTTATCGCGCAGTCCACGGGCTTCATTAATTATTACCTGGGAGGGAAACAACTCTACTAGCTCCTCCATCCTTTTCGTCAACTGACGCTTCTCTCCTCGCGATAGCCCCATGGACAAGAGTTGATGGTATGTTTCAACAGCAAGTTCAAATCGGTCACCTGCCGTATTAGGGTTCTTCGAGGATAGAGCGATCCTCTGAGAGTCGTCGAAAATCTGCATGATCCGTTGAGGGTCAAACGCACTTGCATATTGGCCAGAGTATTTTGACTCGTTTCGACCAGGGATTTTCACTGCCATTTCCATCTCCTATTTAATTTTGCCATCTAGCGGATGAGCTCAGCGGCGCGCTTCCCTGCGTCCGCTGGAGCGTGGGTTAGTTGTCATCTGATTTGAATGTGTAAGAATAGTAATCGCCATTCGAACCTAAAACAACCCTTCACATATCTAATAGTTAACTTCTATTTTTCGCTTCTTCCAGTAACTTTTTATCTGTCGCTGTATGTTCGGGTGGCTCTTGGTTCACCATGCGAATACAATATTGATAATGTTCTTGGGCGTATTCCTGGTAGGCCACGAGATGCTGGACCACTGAAGCCCAGTCACCTTCTTTCTTGGAGATCTTAGCCTTGGCGCTGTAAGTTTTCCGGATCTCGTCTAACACGGCGGGTGAGGGTTTTCCTTTCATCAGGAAATCCAGAGCTTCTTGCAATTTTCCCTGCTTCCTTAGTTTACGAACATAAGCCAGTTCATCATGGGCCAGGAAGATCCAATCTGTTAGGGGATCATCATCCTGGAACTCTTCTCGCCGAACACTTTCTGCTTGCTCTAGGTATTGGGTGGGGTCCTTCCCCTCCTGGGAGGTCAAGGCTGCCATTTCACGATAAATCCATTCAAGCCTGTGTCGATCCTTTGTATGTTTTTCAACCAGGGTGTTCAGGATCCGCCAGATAGTGTCATTGACGCTTGCGGTAAATCCAAACTGCCCAGAGAGCTCTTCGCGGTGATGGTTGAACTCTGTCCTGGAGACACCCAGGCGGTTGAGACGATCTAGCCAGCTGTAATAATGGTCGTGTTCTGTAGCCATAAACTCCCTTCCTTAAGCAGTGAAAAAGATTGGGCGGTTAGTGTTTATAGAGAAGGATATATCCTTGATCCAGGAAACTGAGTCCAACCAAAGTAGTGGGCTGGGGGTTATGCCTTATCGTAAATACTCATAATAGATTACCCGACTAACAACATCTGATAAGACCTTATCTTCCTCGTCAGGAAATTGTTCTTTGACTACTTTTTCTAACCCGTCAACTCTGATAAACTTTGGGTTTGTATATCCAGTAGTCGAAGGGTCCGTGAATTGTGGCAGTTTATCTTTCGTAAATTCATAGATAGAAAAAACTGTTTCGATAACTTGCTTTATCTGATCGTCTGTAATATTTTCACGGAATTTTCGCTTGACCCTTTTCAATATACGCTGTGATAGATCTTTTTGATCATATCTTCGCCTAGCAACTTCATGGCAAATAACGTAATAGATTTCCTTTTTCATATATATTTGGTGTGTATTTCTAATTTGATCTAGTTGATCATCTCAACATTCTGATGACACTCCCGAGGCTCCGGAGTTAGTCCCAAGTAATCTTGTCCTACAGGGCGCGGAACTGGCCGCGAAACCTATACATCATGCGCAAAGTTGCGCATTTATCTGCTTATCTGTATTATAGATCAACTCTTGAACTAGCTAAAATAGCCATTCTTGTATGGTTTTTCTTTTAATGTATAATACTTACGTAAATGGGAATATACGCAAGTATTAGAGAGGGTGAAAAAGGGCTTTTTTAGGACCAAGAATGAGCCAAAATAACGATCGGAATTCACCAGAAATCATATCATTCCAACACCTGGATCCCGGGGCCTTTGCCATCCAGGCTATCCGCAGCGACCCCACACTGCAGCCGTCCACCAAGCACCAGTACATCAAAGCTTTAGAGAATTACCTGGCCACTGGTGAGAAATTGACGGATCCGGTTGCCCTGACCGAGTATGCGCTCACCGTGGGCAATTCAACTAGATCATTTCTAGCCGCAGCCGTGACGCGCATGGCCCAGGAACTGGAGTTATTAGCAAAAGGCAGCGCCACACCGGACAATATCAGCATCATCCAGGCGGCAGTATTTCGAGCTCAGGCGCTGCAGAACGCCATCAAAACCACACAACCTCAAGGAGAACGCGCTCACACCTGGTTAACCTGGTTTGAAGCTGAACAGTTATTGGATGCCTGTCATCGAAGAGTTAGCGGTAAGACGGAAATGAGAATTTTCGCCCAGCGGGACCGGCTGGCGATTGGCTTGATGATGGCCGCGGGGTTGCGGCGCGAAGAAGCCGCCAGTCTACAGTTTACAGATATTGTTAAACAAAACGAGCGCTACGTGCTGAACGTGCTTGGAAAAGGCGCCAAAGATCGCGTTGTTCCTATCAACGAGCGCTTAGCTGAAGCCATCATTGATTGGCAATTTCTTGTAAATGCAAAAGGATTAATATTGAGAAGTTTGGGAAGGAAAAAAGAACCCGGCGAGAGCATCAGCACCACAGGGCTATATAACATTGTTCAAAAACGTGGTGCTATGATTGGGAAACCAGAACTCCAGCCGCATGACCTCAGAAGGACTTATGCTGAACTTGGTAGACGCGCTGGCGTTCCAATTTCGCAGATCAGTAAACTGCTGGGGCATGCCAGTATTGAAACCACACAGGATTACCTCAATATAGAGCTTGATCTGGAAACAACAATTAGTGATTTCGTGCCATTTTGATCTATCCGGCCTTGTAGTGGACGCTCCCCTTACTCTTTGAAGCATTTTGTATATACACATCCATGCTTAGAAGCGCACTCTCATCAAGTGGGTCTGTTTTGTTGTAATGTCGAACCTAAGTACCTAAAACCGCCGCTGTGACAGCAGGTGAATATAGTTTTCTGGCAAGGTTTATTGTAATTACAGCGAACTAGATTCATAAACTCTCTCAAAAATCTACCGTCTTGCTCAGGAAAGATGCAGTTGCTTCAGAACCGCACATCAAATTGGCACCTTGCTGTTGTGTTCACAAACAGCATAATTTCTGTGCTGGCAATCTAAGCCTTCCCTCATTAGGTTTCTTCATTCTTCGATTATTGAGACATATCA
>SDBU01004690.1_pt1 | contig 16669 bp, 12 predicted proteins | sample 2277071 | NCBI WGS metagenome assembly SDBU01 (sample SAMN10397929, study PRJNA504765) | marine sediment metagenome | isolation source: marine sediment core GS08_GC12, 126 cmbsf | place: Arctic Ocean: Gakkel Ridge, Loki's castle | collected 2008
TGCCGTAGATCAAATTCAATTTAATACATCTCCTTCTCAAATGAATTATAATGTTTGGTGGGATGCAATCGGGGGAAACTGGGATCCAAATTATAATATCGGAGACAATTTAAAAGAAGGACTATTGCTTAGTTTTGAAAATTATACAAATTTAGAGTGGAAAGGATATTCTTTGGATGGTCAAGTAAATAAGACTATTTTGGGCAATACGACAATTCCGATACCCATTGATGGGGTTCATAATATTCAAATATTTGGTAACAATACAATTGGGCAATCTTTTCAATCTGGTCTAAGATATTTCGAGGTCGATTTAAAACCTCCTGAAATAGGAATTATTATTCCAAGCCAGAATAACTTATTTGGAAGTATCGCTCCAGACTTTAGTATCTCTATAACAGAGTTAAATCTGAATAAATTATGGTACACATTAGATAACGGCTTAATCAACACTACTTTCACGGGATTTTCAGGGACTTTAAACCAAACTGAATGGGATAAACTTTCGGATGGTCAGGTGCCTATCAGATTTTATGCGAATGATATTTTCGGAAGAGAAAATTATACGGAAATTACTATCAATAAAGATTCTACCAATCCTCAAATTACCATTAATTCCCCTGGGACAGGCGATACATTCATAGAATTACCACCAACCTATGATATCACAGTTATTGATGATAACTTAGGTTCAGAGTGGTACACTATAGATGGTGGAGTAACAAACTTTACAATTTCGGGACTAACAGGTAATATTAATTCTACAGCCTGGAATAATGCACCTATAGGAGCGGTAACTATTAGATTCTATTCAAGAGATTTAGCAGGGAACGAGGTTTATCAAGAAGTTGTGGTAATAAAACAGAGTCCATCGCAACCACCCTCAATCGTTGGGTATGATATGGTGATATTGATTAGTGTTCTTAGTTTTTTCTCAGTGTTAATTATTAAAAAAATATCTCGTAAATGAGTAAATTTTAAATTACCAACTTTTTATTTTTTTTCATTTTTCAAAGTTATTTCGAAAATTTTTTTTACATTTTTTCAAAGACCTGATTTATTAATTCATTTAGCATAGGGGGGCTTCCAAATTATAAAGAATTATTTCATTTTGAACGAAGTTTATTTAATGACTATCACTTCTTAAAAAATATGATTTCATATGGTTTACAACGTTTAAGTGTAGCGGGAACATATTTTGAATACGGTAAAAAAAAAGGGAGATTATCTGAAGATATGGAAACAAACCCAATTCTACCATATAGTTTGGCTAAAGATACGCTTAGAAAGTTTGTTGAAGAGTTAGGCAAAAAATTTAGTTTTACGTTTCATTGGATAAGACTTTTTTATATGTATGGAAAAGGTCAATCTGCTAAATCAATAATCCCCCTATTAGATAAAGCATTTGACAATAATGAACAATGCTTTAATATGTCTGGTGGTGAACAGCGACGAGATTATTTACCAGTTGAAAAAGTTGCTGAACATATCATCAAAAGATCATTACAAGATAAAATAACTGGTATAATTAATAATTGTAGCGGAAAACCAATAGCCATCAAAAAACTCGTAGAAGATCATATGAAAAGAAGGAAAAAAAGAATTAAATTAAATTTAGGATATTATCCTTACCCTGATTATGTGTCTATGGAGTTTTGGGGAGATAATACTAAATTAAAGTCTGTTTTATCCATGTTTAACAACAAAAAGAGATCTAATTAAAAGGCAGTAAATTTAACCTTTAATTCTTTAATTACTTTTTCCAAAAAATTAACTTTTTTAATGATATTTAATTAAGTATAGTTAAATATAATTAAAAATATGAAAAATCTAGTTATGAATGAAGAAGAACATAAAGTTGAGTATACCACGGTATCTATACCAAAACCTCTTGCTGATAAGGTAAAGAATCGTATGAGAGGTACGGGGTTTTCTTCAGTATCAAGTTATGTTACTTACGTTTTAAGACAAGTATTATCTTCAATTGAAGAAGATGAGCAATCTAAACAAGCATTTACGAAGGAAGAAGAAGAAAAAGTAAAACAGCGATTAAGAGATTTGGGATATATAGATTAAGAGATTCAATTATATTCAGAGAAAATAATAGCAACATATAGAGGAAAATAAGATGATACAACCTCATGGCGGTAGTTTAATCAATAAGGATTTACCAAAAGTAGAAAAAAAGAGAATTTTAAAGGAAATTGATGAATTTGAAACAATTCAGGTTAATCCTCAAACATCAAAAGTAATCAAGAACATCGGATTTGGCCTCTTCAGTCCATTAGAAGGATTTATGAATGAAAATAATTATAGATACGTTCTTGAACACATGTACTTAGAAAGTAATGTTGCATGGCCTTTTCCAATTGTATTAGATGTTTCAGAAAAAAGCGCAAAATCTTTTAATGTTGATGATAGGGTTATATTAACAGATCTGACAAAAAGACCTATTGCACTTATGGATATAGAAGATATATATACGTATGATAAGAGGGAATTTGCAAAAAAGGTTTATGGAACACAGGACCGAGATCATCCTGGTGTTGATTCTGTTTTTAAGATGGAAGAAAGATTAATTGGTGGAGAGATATTTATAATTAATGAACCTACATCTGTATTTCCAGAGTTGGATCTTAAACCTATAGAAACTAGGGTACTGTTTAAACAAAAGAAATGGGATAGAGTTGTTGCTTTTCAAACGAGAAATCCACCTCATCTCGGTCATGAATATATACAAAAAGCAGGTTTGACGTACGTTGATGGTCTTTTTATTAATCCAGTAATTGGTAAGAAAAAAGTCGGTGATTTCTTAGATGAGGTAATAATAAAAGCCTATCAAGTATTGATTGATGAATATTATCCTAAAGATAGAGTTGTTTTGAGTACATTTGAAACTGAAATGAGGTATGCTGGTCCAAAAGAGGCAATTTTTCACGCCATTGTTAGGAAAAATTATGGTTGTGATCATATTATTATTGGTCGGGACCATGCTGGGGTTGGAGACTACTATGGTCCATATGATGCTCACAAAATTTTTGAAAATTTTCCCGATTTAGGAATTGAGCCAATAAAATTTAGATCATTCTCGAAATGTAAAAAGTGTAATGCTGTGGTTAATGATAAAATTTGTCCTCATCCACCAGAATTTCAAAATTTTTTTGCTGGAAGAGAAATAAGAGCCGCATTACAAAGAGGAGAACCTCCAGATCCAGAAGTTATGCGTCCTGAGGTTGCAAATATTATTTTAAAATATGAGCATCCATTTGTTTCATGAATTATTTTAATCAATATCATAAAAATAAACAAACTCCTTTTGATAATGGGCAAAAACAAAAAAAAACTGGTAATCATTGGATTAGATTGTGCTTCACCTAAAACAATGTTTAAAGATTTTTTAAATGATTGTCCCAACATAAAGATAATGTTAGAACATGGAGTTCATGGAAAATTAAGAACCTGTGATCCTCCTATTACTATCCCGGCTTGGATGGTGATGTCTACTGGAAAAAAAGCCGGAACGTTAGGATTGTATGGGTTTAGGCATAGGAAAGGAAATTCTTATGATGATTTTTGGATTGCAACATCTTACAATATTAAAGAACCAAAAGTTTGGGATATTATAGCAGAAAAAGGTTTAAGATCTTGTATTTTAGGTTTACCACCATCATATCCAGTCCAACCAATAAATGGATGCCTTGTATCGGGTTTCATTACACCAGATATAACCTCTAATTATACATATCCTCCTGAATTAAAAGACGAAATCAAAAAACATGTTGGAAATTACATCTTGGATGCTAATTTCAGAATAGAGGATAAGACAAGTTTATTAAGAGAAATATACGAAATGACGAAGATTCATTTTAAAACAGTTAAATATTTAATGAAAAATAAGAATTGGGATTATTTTAAATTTGTAATTATTGGATTAGATAGATTTCACCACGCATTTTGGAAATACTATGATAAAAACCATTCTAAATACAAACCTGGGAATCAATTTGAAGGAGAAATGAGAAGGTTTTATCAATATTTAGATCATGAAATAGGAGAAATCCTGGATTTACTCAGTGAAAATACTATCACCATGATTGTATCTGACCATGGTGCTAAGGCAATGAAGGGTTTGATTTGCGTTAATATGGCACTTGAACAATTAGGATTATTAAAATTTAAAAAGAAACCCAAACCAGGTACACGAATAGGCGATGCTGAAATCGATTGGTTTAAGTCCTATGCTTGGGGTTGGGGGGGGTATTATGCCAGAATTTTTTTGAATGTTGAGGGAAGAGAAGCTAGTGGTATAATAAAAAAAGAAGATTATGAAAAGACTCGCAGTAAAATTGCAAAAAAACTTAGAAATATAAAAGATGATCAAGGTAATCGAATGAAAACAAAGGTTTATAGACCTGAAGATTTATTTCAAATAATTCGTGGAGATTCTCCTGATTTGATGGTCTATTTTGACGATCTAAATTGGAGATCAGCAGGGACAGTAGGATATGATTCAATGTACCTAAAAGATAATGATACTGGGCCTGATGATGCTGTCCACGATTATCATGGTATTTTTATTATATATGACCCCAAAAACAAAAATGGTAAAGATTTGGGAATAAAAAATATACTTGATATTGCTCCTACATCCCTAAAACTTTTAGGGATTGAAGTTCCAAAAGATATGGAAGGAAATGTCATAAATTTTTAGAAAAAAAAGGTGAAAAAAATCGAACACAAAGGATTTACGTTGTGGTTTACTGGGCTTCCATGTTCAGGTAAAACTGTTCTTGCTGACGCTGTAGCTAAAGAATTAAGAAATCAAGGAATGAAAGTAGAAAGACTTGATGGTGACATAGTCAGAAAGAGTTTAACTCGAGATTTGGGGTTTTCTGAAGAAGATCGTAATATGAATATTGAGAGAGTAACATTCGTGTCAAAATTGTTAACTCGCAATGGAGTTGCGGTGCTTGCATCTTTTGTATCGCCTTATAACAAGATTAGAGATTATTCTCGTAAAGAAATTGGGAATTATATTCTTGTTTACGTTAAATGTAGTCTTGAGGAATGTGAAAATCGTGATATAAAAGGTATGTATGCCAAAGCAAGAGCGGGGGAAATAAAGGATTTTACGGGAATCGATCATCCTTTTGAAGAACCAGATAAAACAGACATAATTGTTGAAACAGATAAGCAGACACTTGAAGAAAGTAAAAATATAATCTTAAAAGCCTTAAAGGAAATGGATTATTTACAAAATTAATAAAATCAAGACATTTTTATTTTTTATAAAATAGCGATTTTTTAATTTGATTAAATACAATAAGATTTCTTGACTAAACAAAATTATAATATAAATTTAGGATTTTCATATTCCTTATTTTTGATAAAAATTTATATTCAATCTGAATATCGAAATTTGGAAATAATCTAATTAATTATGTCGAAGAAAATTTTAATTACTGGTGGAGCAGGTTTTATAGGTTCACACTTAACCGATAAATTGATTAAAGAAAATGATCATGATATTACTATTTATGATACACTAAGTAAACAAGTGCATGGTCAATTAAACAAACCTCCTGAATACTTAAATAAACATGCTAGTTTTGTTAAAGGATCTGTTACCGATTACGGAGCATTTGAAGAATTAGTAAAAGAGAATGAAATTGTAATTCATTTAGCAGCAAGGGTGGGTGTTGGGCAATCGATGTACCAAATTAGTAAGTATGCTGATAATAATATCCTAGGTTTAGCTAATTTATTAGATATTCTTGTTAATTCTAATCATGATGTTGAAAAAGTAATGATTTCCTCCTCAAGTACGGTTTATGGGGAAGGGAAAACTTCCTGTGATGAATGTGGTATTATTTTTCCAGAATTGAGATTCAAAGAACAGTTAAAAAGAAAGGATTGGGAAATATATTGTCCAGTATGTGATTCGAAAGTTAATCCTCTCTCTACAGATGAAAAAACCCCATATAACTCAACTTCAATTTATGCTTTATCAAAACAAGTCCAAGAAGAAATGAGTTTGATGATTAGTAAGACATTTGGATTAAAAACTACAATTATGAGATTTTTCTTAGTTTATGGACCAAGACAAGCTCTATCAAACCCTTATACAGGTGTTTGTTCAAATTTTTGTACAAGATTATTAAACGGGAAACCCCCAGAAGTTTTTGAGGATGGATTACAGTCAAGGGATTTTGTGAATGTCATGGATGTATGTCAAGCTATGTCTCTTGTGTTGAAAAGTAATAATGTTGACGGGGAAATTTTTAACGTTGGGACAGGAATTCCAATTTCAATTAAAAAAGTTGCAAATATCATTTCAGATAAAATAAATCCAAAATTAAAACCAATCTTTAATCAACATTACCGGGTTGGTGATATAAGACATTGTGTTGCTGATATTACCAAAATTAAAAAGAAACTGGGATACGATCCAGAAATTTCTTTTTCTCAAGGTATTGAAGAATACTTAAATTGGGTAAAAACTCAAAAAAAATTCGTTCATGATAAAACTGATAAAGCACTAATAGAGTTAAATGAAAAAGGTTTATTACGATAATCCAATTAAGGATGATTTATTAAAATGGATAAGATAATCATTACCGGAGCCAATGGTTTTATCGGATCTCATCTGATTGATTTATGTATATCAAATGATTATGAAGTTTATGGTTTGGAAAGACCAGATCAAATTTATAAAAATCTCTCTCACTATACTTTTGATAAAGAATTATTCTCAAAAGAAGAAAAACAAGAATATTTGGGGGAATTAATTCGTATCCCGACAAATAATAAAAAATTAGTTATTCTTGAATGTGATGTTAAGAATGCTCTTTTACTAGAAAAAATAATAAGAAAAATTGAACCTAAATTTATTTTTCATTTCGCAGCACAACCTTATATTTTACAATCTTGGGAAGATCCTGTAGAAACAATTGAAGTTAATGTTATTGGGACAATTAATGTTTTTCAACCTCTAATTAAATACAAATTAGAAACGAGGGTTATATTAGCTTGTACTAGTACAGAATACGATACAAAAAATAGAAGTGGCATACCACTTAAAGAAACTGATCCACTCTTGGCTTTACATCCTTATGGTATCAGCAAAATCGCAGCTGAACTTCTTGCTCGTCAGTATTTTTCAAATTTCAATGTTGAAATTATTAATTTACGGTTTTTTAATCAAACAGGGATTCGAAGAATTAACGATGCTCCCTCAGATTTTATTAGGAAACTTATTAAAATTGAATTGGGCTCGGATGATGATAAACTTCAAGTAGGGAATTTAAATCCATATCGGGATTTCACAGATATTAAGGATTCAGTCCTTGCAATCTTGTTGGCAGCCACAAATGGAAAACCGGGTGAAACTTACAATGTGTGTTCCGGTAAAAAGGTTCAAATTCGTGAAATTTTAAATATTGTCTTAAGTTTTTCTAATGAAAAAATTGAAGTTGTTGAGAATGACCCGCAAAAATTGAGAAAAGTAGATGAGGATATTATTATTGGTGATAATTCAAAGATTAAAATAGAATTAGGGTGGGAACCAACCCTTTCTATTGAGGAAACATTAAAAGAAATGTATTTCTACTGGTTAAACTATTATAAAAGACAAAAACTGTAAAAGATTTTTATAGTCATCCAAATTAAGAATAACCTTAGCGTTATCATTAACATAACTTCAGAAATTCCATAATAGAATTCATCTATGGGGTTGTCATTTGTTAAAAAATAGTAAATATTAATCCTGTTTTTTTTAATTGATTTAATTTTAGGATTATAAGGATAGAAGTTTTAATCAATCCTTGAAAAGCTAAAATCAATATTGTTTATCTTATCCATCTTTAAGACTGAACTGCAATAGGGACATTTGATCTCGGCTTTATTTTTGAGCTTTAAGATAATATTATCCTTTAAAGATGCTGAACAATTTTTGTTGGGACATAAATTTAATCTTTTAAAAGTTCCTTCTACTTCCTTTGAAAATTGATCATGGTTCAGCTTAAAATTTGAAGCTGTTACTTTGTCTGATATGACCATTCTATTCTGCTCTATATACTTCTTTAAATATTCCTTATTTGTCGTAATAGATAACTTAATAATTTCCCCTACTTTGAATTTATCTTTTTTTCGAGAAAATTGAATAGTTCTTATTAGGTCACTTACCACACGCTCAGCTAGTAGATCGTCATTAAGACTAATATCTAAATAAATGTTGTAGTGTTTTGATTCTGCTTTAACTAAATTTTCAGCTAATTCCACAGATTCCTTAATCTCTAACTCCCTTACATTTCCTATTTTTTTTACAATCTCAGAAAAAGTTAAATTTGGCATTTCTTCCTTTGGTTCGATAATAATTTTTTTATTTGGCCATCTTAGTCTAATTTTGTTTTTTTCTTTCAGTGCTCTTACATTCTCAATCAAATCTCTTGTGAAATGCATCTCACTTTCTAATTCGATATTTATCTTTTTTACATCAAACTTAGGCCACTCTTGTAAATGAATACTTTCATCTTCTTTTAACTTCAATAATTTAGAGTATGGTTTAAACATCTTTTGAAAGATTTCCTCACTCAACATTGGATTTATTGGGGCAAGCATTAGGAGAACGATAAATAAAGTATTGAATAGAATTAGCATTATATGATATTTGTGAGGATCTTCGGAATATATTTCTAGTTTTTCGCGATTTAACATTATGTACCACCTACTGATATCATTTACTATTAGATCCCTTAATGTTCCAGTTATCCATGGTAGTTCAAACTTATCAGATAGTTCCGTAATTCTTTTAATAGTTGAATGGGTCCTTGAAATTAGCCATTCATCAAATCTACTTAAGTTTTTATCATTAAAATCCACTTTTGATGGATTAAATTCTGCCAAATTAAATTTTTCGTTAGCATATACGTAAACATTCCAAATTGTATTCAAAATTTTATAATTGTCAGCATATTCTTTAACGTTAAAGTTAAAATCTCTTCCAGGTTGAGTCACACCGAGAGAATAAAAGCGAAAGGTTTCAATTCCTTTTATATTTGAATAGGTCTTTGTCTTCTTTAATTCATCAATAGTGCCTTGAATCAAATCTTCGGGGAGTATTTGAGTTCCTTTTGATTTGCTCATCTTTACCTTATTTCTTAAAGTCCATCCATGCATATAACAGGAATTATAATTCTTTCGGTTTGATGATACCAAAGCACTACAGAGCAAACTGTTAAACCACCCTCTAATCTGATCTTTTCCTTCTAAAATGAAATCTGCTGGAATCCATGAATCAAAGTTTTCTAAATCCTCATTATAAAACTCCTGAGCTGCCCAAACTACTGAACCAGAATCTAACCACACATCTAAAATGTCAGAAATCCTCTTTTTTAATCCATTATTGCATTTTTTGCATGACCAAGTTACTTCATCTATCCAGGGACGGTGCAAATCCTCAGGACATCTCCCTGCTATTTCCATCAATTCCATTCTTGACCCTATCACTATAATATCTCCACAATCTTCATTATCACAGATCCAAACACTAAGAGGGACACCCCAAAAACGCTGCCTTGAAATGCACCAATCTCTTAAAGTAGATAACCAGCTTTTAAACCATCTATTTCCTGCCCATTTAGGCACCCAGTAAATCTCCTCGTTTTTTTTAAGTAATTCGGGAATTAAGCTTTCAGTTTTAAAAAACCATTGATTAGTTGCTCTATAAACTAATTTTGAATCGCACCGCCAACAATGAGCATATTCGTGCTCTACTTCATTAGTTAAAATTAGTGTTCCTTTTTGTTTTAATAAATCTAAAATCTCTTCATTTGCATCAAACACGAATTTTCCTTCAAATTTTCCAGCAAGATGGGTGTAAATACCCCTAATATCGACGGGATTAAATACGGGTATATTATTTGCTACACCTACTTCAAAGTCTTCAGGACCATGACCAGGAGCAGAATGAACTAAACCAACCCCTTCAGAAGCTGAAACATATTCTTCAGATAAGATAATAGTATGAACTTTTTCACTTTGATTTTCTAAATCCTTTTGATATGGAACTTCTTCAATCAAGGGGTGAACGTACTTCATTCCCTCTAAACTCTCACCTAAATAATCTTCAACAATTTTATATTTATAACCCAATTCTCCTGAAATAAGATGAGTTATTGAAGCTTTAGATAGAATCCAAAATTCATTGAGGTCTTCTATTTTCACTTTTGCGTATTCTGCTATGGGATTAGCCATGATCGCTTCATTTGCTACTAATGTCCAAGGGGTAGTCGTCCAAATGATAAAGTAAGTATCATCCATTTCGGCAGATTTTATCTTTAAAAATAAACTGGTATCTATAATATTCTTATATTCATGTTCATGCTTTGCTAGAGCCGTGGCACATCTTGGGCAGCAATTTAAAGGTCGATAAAATTGATATAACAAACCTTTTTCCCATGCTTTTTTTAACGTCCACCAGATTCCTTCAATATAACTGTTTTTAAATGTGATGTAGGGATTATCCCAATCCCAAAAATAACATCCTAATCGTTTAAACTGTTCATTCATTATTTTTATATTCTTTTTAGCGTATTCCTGGCAGTTCTTAATAAATTTATCAATACCATATTCTTGAATGTCTTGTTTATTTGTAAATCCTAGTTCTTTTTCCATTTGAACTTCTATAGGTAATCCATGAGTATCATAACCTGGTGTATCTGTAACTTTAAAACCTCTCATTCGTTTATATTTTATTAGGTAATCTTTTAAGATTTTATTCCAGGCGGTACCCAAATGAATTGAGCCAGTAGTATAAGGAGGACCATCGATAAATCTCCAAATCTCTTTCCCTTCTTCTTTTTTTCGTATTAAAGAATAAATTTTTTTTTCTTTCCACAGTTGCAGAATTCTTTCCTCTAATTCTTGTAGATTCAACCTTTTATCTAATATTTCCATGAAGATCATCTTGTCAAAATTGTGATAGTTAATTATAAGGAGTTCAAATTAAAAAATTTAATCAATACTCTTAAAACATTAAATACTTAGGTTCTAAAATTTGAAAAATCTAAAAATATGAAATTAAGAAATTCTGTAAAGTGAATAACTTTCAATTTAGATATTTTTATCTCAGACAGAATCCACATTTTCCAAAAGATTTTATCGTTTGGTCCCAACAATGTTTATGATAGGCTCTATTACAATATGGGCATTCTGCGTGACAATAATTTTCACCAGCTATTTTTTGAGAACAACTTGGACATTCAATTTTATGACAAATTACGCATGAAACCACAGAGACTTCAAAAATCTTTTTTGAAATTAAATTGAATAAATCAATAAGGTAGCTGAATGGTGTCCAATCGTTAAAAAAATCATCAAATGAATTATAAAGATCTTTTTTTATTTTTTCGTGTGTTTCAAGCTCAAATTCATTTAAAACTTTTATCTCAGGTATTTTCATGGGGTATTCTACAGGTAATATAATTTGAAATTCAAAAGTAAGATCTTCGGTTTTCATTTTTCCTTTCATATTGACACATAATGTAGAATAAATGGGATCATACTTCATATCCTTGTAATGATCTTTTAATAAATCAATTTCGAAATTAATTCTGGAATTTTTATCAACCAGCCATGAGATTTCTCGAATAATTTCTACAACTTTAGATTTTTTATTTATCCAGTTTTTAAATGATGCCAATTCTGTTGTAGGAATATTGATTAATTGTTGTAACTCAGATGTAAAGTTTATGATTGGTGGATTTGGATAAGTTTTCAGGTCAACATTTAATTTATAGTCTTTAAAACCGTATGTCAAAATTGAAACTTTTAGGGCAGTAAGACTCTCAGAAACGGCTTCATATTGATACTCTCCAGTAATTTCTTTAAATTGGAGTTCAATTTCTTTAAAAAAATATAGATTTTTTTCCAATTCGTGCAAAATATCTACTATATGTAAAGGCTTTTTTGGATTCCAAGTTCTTAATATATTCAAGCTTTTTTGGGGATCACCTAATAATTTTTTAACCTCCTGGGGAAAATGGAAGATTGGTTTTTTAGGATAATTTGTAAAATCAACACCAATTATGAAAGTTTTAGTTAAAGTAATTGTAATATAAATATTGATTTCAGCTGATTTTTCACTTATTTGATCATAAGTATACTCTCGTTGAATTAAACTTAATTCAGTATTGAGCGTTACATTCATTTGTGAACTTTCTTCAAAAAAATTCTCTTGAATTGGTTTTGTAGGTGTGTTACTTGAGTTTTCGAAAGATTGTTGAGGTTCTCCCGGTGAGGGTTTGACTGATTGCTCATCATAAAATGAGTTGTTATTAGGATCTGAGGGGGTTAAATATTCATTATATTGAGAATCGGGGGGATATCTGCTAAGATCTGGCGTAATGAAATTATCTATTTCAAAAGAACCATTAGAATTTTCACTGACTTCTTTTAATTTTATGTTTTCTTCTAGTATCGTTTTAGGAACATGTAGGACTTTTTGAATTTTCATTTTCAATTCATCAATAATATCAACCACGTCTGATTCTTGAGTCCAGTTAATCAATTTATCTAATTGAACATTCTCTAACAATTCTATAATATCTTTCTGGTAAATAAATTGTGGAGGATTTGTCGGAAAATTTTCGTCAAATTTAATTTCTAATTCAAACTTTTTTTCCTCAATTTCATAAACATAACCATATAGGTGAGCTATATTTCCAGAAACCATCCAAAAGGAAAATTTTTTCGCAATTTTTTGGGCTTCCCTAAGAATTCTCTGTTTGTCCATTTTACTTTAAATCTTTGTTTTTTTCACATTATTAAAAAGATAGACTTTCCTCTTAAAAATATTTACAAATATTCCGTGGATAAAGCATATGTGTATTTTAACTTAACTCACTTTTCTGTAATCTGAAATTAAAGTTTATCAATACCCCAAAGTAATCGATATCGTTTCTATGTTTATTCTAAACTTGTATTAATAAGATAATCTAATCAATAATTCTACATAAATTGATTTACTTTTAATTTGCCTTTGATTCAAATCAAATATTTAAAATTCCCTTAATTTTATAATATAACCATGAAATTTGTTTATAATTCTAGATATTTTCCAAAAAATCAAGAACTGTTAAAAACTATAGATTCTGCAGCAAAACGATTATATTATAAATTAAAAAGTATCGATCTCAATTCTTTAAACATATCTGAATATGTAGAAAACTACTTTAGTAAATTATTGAAAAACTTAATAGGTACTTTGCAAAAATATAGTTATTTATTGAGCTTATGCTTAGTAAGGAATAAAAAACCTCTAAAAGATTTTATTTTTGTTGATTATGGTGGGGGTTCAGGTATTTTTTCCATGTTAGCTAAAGAGATTGGGATAGGAACGGTTATATACAATGATATTTATGAAATATCGTGCAATGATGCTAGAATGATTTCTAATTCTATCGGGAATACTGCAGAAGAATATATTTGTGGTGAAATCAGAGAAGTAATCAATTATTTAAATCAAAATTCGATTCAATGTGATGCTCTTGGTTCCTTTAATGTTATAGAACATATTTACGATATTGATGATTTTTTTCATCAATTAGGATTTTTGTCTGAACATCATCTTGCTGTCGTATTGGGAACTGGAGCTAATCCCTTGAACCCAATACTGAAAAGGTTGATAGTAAAACATCATTATAATCGTGAATTTATAAAGAGGGAGAAAAAATTTGGTCACAAAGAAGGTGATACATTAGATGCATATACTCATATAAGAACAAATATGATAAAGAAATTTACTCAAAATAATATGGATTCACATGATATTGACTTATTAGTAAGATTAACGAGGGGACTAAAAGAGCCTGATATTTTAAAATGTGTTAAGAATTATGTAAATCATGAGAATTTACCTATTAATTCAGATCTAAGTTTTCCATCTAATACATGTGATCCTTATACGGGAAATTGGGCAGAGAGGTTGATGAATCCTTATAAATTACTTGAGAAATTGAAAAAATATGGTTTTGACCCTCGCCTTTTTCCTGGGATTTATGAATTTGATTACAGGTTTATTTTGAAAATAATTGGAAGATTTGCTACTATAATTATGAAAATGTTTCCTAGTTATGCTATAAACCTAGCTTTATATTATATTATATACGGTTTTAAAGACTAAGTTCTACTCCACTCTACAAAAATTATTAAAATGGAGCAATGGAAAATACTATATCATTTACATTAAAGTCATTTACCATCTAGCCTATTTTGAAAGAAATGGGCCAAATGAAAAATGATATAATTACCCCTTTATTATAATCCATAAAAGTTATTGATTTTACTTTTCTTTGGGGTAAAAAGTGACTAAAGATATTTTTATTGTAGGGGGAGCAAGACCTAACTTTATGAAAATCGCCCCTTTGATTAAGGAATTCAAAAGACAAAACATAAAGTTTAAATTAATTCATACTGGTCAACATTATGATTATAACATGTCCAAAATCTTTTTTGATAATCTAGGGATTGTTAAACCAGATTATTTCCTAAATGTTGGGTCTGGATCACATGCAGTTCAAACTGCGAAAATTATGGTTGAGTTTGAAAAAATCTTGATTAAAGAGAGCCCAAATTTGATTATTGTTGTTGGTGATGTTAACTCAACTATCGCTTGTGCTTTGGTCACTAAAAAACTGAACACCGAATTAGCGCATATTGAAGCAGGATTAAGAAGTTTTGATGTTAAAATGCCTGAAGAAATAAATAGACGGCTAACTGACCAAATTGCAGATTATTTGTTTGTAACAGAAGAAAGTGGAGTAATTAATTTAAAAAATGAGGGAATTGATTCAAGTAGAATATTTTTTGTTGGAAATATGATGATAGACACTCTAATTAGCAATTTGGAAAAAGCCAGAAAAACAAATTTTTATAAGGCTCTAGATTTAATCTGCGGTTCTTATGGGCTGGTAACAATCCATCGGCCATCAAATGTCGATAGTAGAGAAGATCTCGAAAGAATAATTGAAAAATTAAATTTTATCCAATCTAAAATTAAAATTGTCTTTCCTATCCATCCAAGAACTCGAAAAAATATGAAAAAATTCAATCTTGATCTTGAATTGAATAAAAGTAATATAATTTTAACTGAACCATTAGGATATTTAGATTTTTTAAATTTGATGATTAATGCTAAATTAATTATTACAGATTCAGGTGGGATACAAGAAGAAGCATCCTATCTTAAAATACCAATTTTAACTTTAAGAAAAAATACGGAGAGACCTATTACAGTTGAAAAAGGGACCAACACATTAATTGGCAACGATTTTAGCAAGTTAAAAATAAACTTAGAGAATGTTTTGTCAAATTCTTATAAGAAAGGGCAAAATATAGAAAAGTGGGATGGTAAAACGTCTCAAAGAATTGTAGCTATAATTAAGGAAAAAGTATTATAAAGTTTTTATTTAAAAGAGTAATAGTATAAATATGTTTTTTGATGATAAGAAGATAGTTGTTACTGGTGCTGCTGGGTTTATAGGAAGTAATTTAGTTGATAGACTACTTGAATTAGGAGCTGAAGTAATTGGCGTTGATAATCTATTTAATGGTAGATTAGAAAATTTGCATAATGCTATAAAGCAAAAAAAGTTTGAGTTCGTTAAGGGTGACGTTAGAGATTTAAACTTTCTTTTAGATATACTTAAAGATGTGGATATAGTTTATCATGAAGCTTCCTTTGTTAGCGTTCCCCAGTCAATAAAGATGCCATATTCTTGTAACGATATTAATGTGAATGGTATTCTAAATATATTGAACTCAGCACGAAAAAATGATATAAAAAAAATTATATTTGCATCGAGTGCTGCAGTGTATGGTGATACTCCTACTTTACCAAAAAGAGAAGATATGAAAAGATTGCCAATTTCTCCTTATGGAGTATCAAAGCTAGCCTGTGAAGCATATATCCAATCTTATCACCATGTATATGGAATAAATGCATGTTCTCTAAGATATTTCAATATTTTTGGCCCAAGGCAAAGGGATTCCCCATATAGTGGAGTGATTGCTATATGGTTAGGTAAAATTATTAGAAACGAAGATTTGGTTATATTTGGGGATGGAGAAAATTTAAGAGATTTTACTTATGTTAAGGATGTTATTCAAGCAAATTTATTGGCAGCAGAAAATGATGTTAGTGGAGAAATATTAAATATAGCATGTGGTTCTCCTATAAAACTGAGTGAACTCGCAAATATAATGTTAAAATTAGCCGGGAAAGAAAATCTTAAAATCAACTATACCGATCCACGACCAGGTGATATTTTACATAGTTATGGTGATATCTCAAAAGCAAAAAAACTAATTGGTTTTGAATCGAAATATAATCAAGAGTCGGGTCTTCGAGATTATTTCTTATGGTACAGTAAAAAATATGGGTTAGAGTTGAAAATAAATTGAAATAATTTATTTTAAGAGAGAAAAACTGTCATCCGAAGCTAGAATATATAAAAAACTATCATGAATGACTTCAAAATTAAATTATACAAAATTCTTTTTTATTTAAAATTAAGAATTAAGTTGTTTTTATTCATCTTTTCATTGTTTTGTTTGCTTTATGTCTTTTTGAATTTAATAGGGTTATCAATTTTATTATTTCGACCAATCA
>SDBU01004691.1_pt1 | contig 16669 bp, 22 predicted proteins | sample 2277071 | NCBI WGS metagenome assembly SDBU01 (sample SAMN10397929, study PRJNA504765) | marine sediment metagenome | isolation source: marine sediment core GS08_GC12, 126 cmbsf | place: Arctic Ocean: Gakkel Ridge, Loki's castle | collected 2008
CCGAGGGCGGCGACCGCGGTCGACATTGCCTTCAACGTTGGGAGTATTTCCTTGGTCTCGAAGTTAACAGCGGCGAGCCGATTGGCACCGATGATTAAGTCCTTGAACGTGAAGGGAGACGTCATCGCGAATTGCTGGACGTCCTTGAATAGTTTATTCCCCTCTTCAACGCTACCCAGGAGCGCCCCCATGCCAATCTGGGCACGCTGGAAGTCTGCGGCCACCTTAACCGCGGCAACGCCGAGCGCGGCGAGCCCAACGCCGGCCAGCAGCTGAAACTGCCTACTGAGAGCGGAGATACCGGAGGACATCCTGGCCGTGGCGCGGACAGTTGCCCCCTCGAAGTTCTTAATCCCGCGCGTGGCACCGGCGGTGGCCTTCGTGGCAGTCCGCTCAATCCCGGACAGCTTGCGGTTGAACTGGTCAACCTTCCGATTGGCACCCCGGGCGTCAAACTGAGCGACGAGTGTAAGTTCGTTGACAGGCATTATGTTGTCTGCTTTTGCTCTTGCTCAAGCTCTTCGCGTTCGGCGTGCAGAATCTGAAGGCCGGCGAACTCATCGGCCGGCATGTCGTCGAGAGTGACCGTCAGGCCGATCCGGATTGCTGATTCGAGTTCGGCGACCCTGCCGTGAAGGTTCCCGAATGCTCCGATGTCCAGCTCCTCAATCTTGGTGAGCGGGCAGTCCAAACACCGCTCGGTGTCGCTGGGCGAGTCCGGGCAATCCTTCGGCCCCGAACAGTAGGAGTCCCTTCGCAGTTGGGCGCGGATGAAGAAGCGGAAGGATGGCTGCTCGGGCCATCCTCCCGCCGCTAAAAAGCCTCCCGCCGCGGGCCATTAAGGGACTGGATGTGGATATCCACGGCCTGAGCGACCGGTGCCGCATGGAACACGGGAACCTCGCCCTCGTAACCTTCGGCTGACACTGCGATCTCTTTGTAGATCTTCAGGTCGGCTTCGAGGTTGAGAACCATCCGCATCAGGTTGAACCGGCCATCGCGGACCCGCGCCCGCGACTGCCTGTAGATCGCCAACTGTTTCCGACTAGGCACCTTGACGATGTGAGTGACTTCGCCGCCGGGGACTTCGAGCTTCACCGCAATACCTTCCGGGTGGGAATCGTCCAAGTCAATCACTACCGCGGAGGTGATCTGCTGGATGGCTTCGGCGGCTTCGAACTCGTCGAACTCGTCGCCAGCGTCATCTCCCAGGCGGATGGCATTGAAGAGCGCCATGTCGACCTCCTCCGCGCCATCGGCGGCAACAGTCTCAGACTCCCCGTTGCCGAGGTTCCGGATGTTCAGCTTGCGGGATTGCTGCCGTTTGATGAACTCTTCATCGGTCGGGAAACGGAGCTTGGCCACCTTGTCCGGTAGCCTCTGCTCGTAGCTGATAGGTTGGCTGATATCAAACATTCCTTCTCCTTTATGATTCGGCGGCCACCAGGACTTCCAGGTTGGTCGCGTAGCCGGTGAGTACGCCGTTTGCCGAGTGGTACATCGGCGCGCACTCCACGCTGACGGTTACGATGCCATCGACATCGCCGATCTCGGCCATTTTGAACCGGACCTGATGGAAGGTGAGGGAGAGATCGTGGTAGGTCGAACCCGTGATCAAATCGCCCTGAAGGGTAATGACTGCCGTACCGCCGGTCTGCGCGCGGAACTTCGTGAGTTCGGTGCTGCCGTTCTCGAAGCGGGCGACGAAGTTCAGCGTTGCCTGGCGGTCGCCGTGCTCCATCCGGCCGCGCAACTGGAAGCCGTCAGAGTCCGTGCCGGAGCCGGGGTAGTATCCGGAATCGAGCCGATGTGAGTTTCGCCACGCGATCTCAGCGGAAACAAAGTTCCGAGTTGTGACGTAATCGACGCCATTGATAGTGATTGCCGCGCTGCCAGCGTTCAGGGAGTGCTGCGTCATCGGCGACGGGATCGTGATGGCGCTCGGCTCGGTAATCTTCCCGGTGCCAACGCACTCGATGTTAAGTTGGGCGTTCTGGCGGCCGAGGCCGGAGTTGAGGTTGAGCGTCCAGCCTTCGACGACACAGCCGACGAACATTCGGTCGATGACCGCGCTGCCGCCCTGCCGGATTGTCTCGATGACAGAAAAGTTTGGGAGTTCGATGCTATCCGCAGAGACAGAGTCCAGCGGGACCGCGGTGTGCCGGTAGGCCGCGCCTTCCGGGTTGGACGCAACGCTGGTGCCGAGGCCGTAGCCGAGGGCAAAGGCCGCCATCTCCGAGTTCAGGTAACTTTCGTGGGTGAACCGAACATCGGTCCCGAGTTTGAACGTGTTGACGGCGAACTCATGACCTTTGCCAAGGTCCATCGCGTCGTCTTCCACATTCGGGCTGTACTCGACCAACTGGGCGTTGATCTTCGCTACAGTCCGGAAATCTGCCAGGATATTTGCCGTCGCAAGCGCCGCCTGCTCGACGTATCCCAATGCAACCTTGCTCTCTCTGATGTTTGCCGACATGGGCTACACCTTTTCTTGCGCTGGCGGGGGCACCTGACGGAGCCTGGCGACCATTGCATGTGTTAGTTCTTGCTGGGAGGTGCCCACCTTGACCACCTCGCCGTTGGGGGGTTTCATCCACACGAAATCCCGCTTGTAAACTCGTGGTTGTTCTTCTGTTTGCTTCATCGCTGCCGACCTCCGAGGACTCTCTTGAGCACCAAGCGCGGGAGCATCTCGTTGAGGATGATTGTGCCGGCCCGCGTCACATTCCGGACGTTCTGCGGGGAATAGCCGACCCATCGCTCCTTTTTCTGGTTGCTCCTGGCCTTGATCCTGTCCAGGCGCGTGGAGTTTCTGGCCATCGCCCGGCGTTCGGTCACCGTCCGAACCTGGAAATTCCGCAGCATATTGCCGGTGTACGACAGGTCGCGGACGTTCTTTCGGCCGGTCCCGCGACCAACGCGCCTGATGCCGCCGCGCGCCAGATTTCTGCTCTTGCGGATCGCGTACCGCTTCGTTAGCGGCTTCGATGGGCCGTCGCTCAGATTTCTGGCCTTTCCAACCCTGTCTTTGTTCTCCGCAACCGCCACGGTCCCCAGCTTCAACATCTGCTTCTGGTCGAAGTCCAGGTGATCAACCCGAAGTCGCTTCTTGACCCAGACCCTGATGGCGGCCATTACTCGTCGATCAGCTTGTCTGTGAGGAATAGGGCAATCCGGAAGAACTCGTGACCATCCGCATCGACCTCGCGCCCGCCCCGGAGTATCTCCACCGGGTCGAACGCTTCATTGACTTCGTAGAACTGGAACTTCACGCCATCGGCGGCGGGCTCGCCGTTCATGATGGCGGTAAAGAATGCTGTGAACGTGCTGGCCCCGGGACGGACGAAAATCGAGTAGTAGTGATCGTATGGCCCGCGCCCGGTGTTGCCGCGTTCGGTGTGCTCATAGGCGACCAGCACAGACCGGTCATCCATCGTGTTGACCGCCGCGCCGAGTTCCTGGAGGCCGTCCGCATAGGCGGTAATCTTGTCGGCGCTGTCCATCAGGGCGACCAGCGCCGGAATTGCCTTTAGGGCGGTAACGATGGCGTTCAGTCCTGTCGTCGGTGACGTCATATCTTGCGGCACTCCACTGCGTACATTCCGGTCAATTCCTTGACCACCGCCTGTATCCGATAGTCCACTGAGTCGCGCGTGACGGTATCGCCGATCGTCGGTGCCGTCGTGATCTCAGAGGCCGGGACCGAGAAATGCAACGTCGCCCCAGGGAAGGTGCCCTCCGGTTCGGCGGACTCCTCCGGTATGACCGTGATCGACTCCGGATCGCCAGCCTGCGGCGTGTGGGTCAAGGTGAGGCTCCCGAACTCGGCCGAACAGGCTTCGTCGAGATCCGTGAGGTCGTCTGCTATCGCCATGTTTCCGCCACCCATCCATCGCACTGATGCGGTTTCGGTTCGCCGTGAAAAACGACCACCCGCGTACCGCGCGTAACCTTTTCCTGCTGGTAGTCCTGCTTGTAGGACCGAATCCAGGCATGGGGCCAGATATGCGCACCTCGGATCTTGCTTGAAATCCAGTCTTGATCGCCGTGCATCCGCCGCATGTCCGCCGGCGTGATCTCCTCAGCCACTTCCGGATGCGCCCCAGCGGTGAGCAGCATCACGGAAGAGCTGTAGGTGTCCGGCCGGCAGAAATCGCGGATTGTTGCGAAGTCGGCTTTCGCTGCCAGAAGATCGTCAAGCCCGCCGGTCACTACGACGTCCAGGTCGAGATACAACATCCGGCCCGTGATCCCGTAGGGTTCCCGTCGAAACAGCGTGACCTTCTGCCACCAGCCGCGGTAGTCGGAATCTATCGGGGTCGTCTCACATTCCAGGCCAGCCGGATCGTCGGTGATGCAGACAAACCGGTGATCCGCCTTCAGGTTGCGGGCAACCCCGTTGCGGAGTCGGTGAACATACTCCGGGCCATACTTGCGTCCCCACTTGATGCAGACGACGGTCACTGACACGGCTTGTATGCCTCCGCGTCGGCGCCGACCCACTGGCGCAAGACTTTGGAGTCCCGATCTTCCTGCCACCCCATCCAGTGACGGTGACCCATGCCGATGCCCGGGCGCCCAGGCAAGCCCTTGATCCCGACACTCCGCCCTGATGAGGGAAAGAGCTTGCCGTCGCCATCCCGAAACAGCGTGATATCCAGGAACCGCTCGCCCCGTGCGCAGGCGCTCTCCAGGCAGGGCAGAATAGAGCCCCTCATTCCGGTCTGAAACAGACTCCCGTGGCGCTCGTTGGGATTCACTAGATACCGTCCGGCGATGTGATAGTAAGGCGTGTCGCGTTCCCCTACCAGCGCCGATTCCTCAAGACGTGCGGCCATGATCTCGAAGTAATCCGGGGCGTACCAGTCGTCATCCTCGACAATTAGAATCCGGTCATGCTTGACGTGCGGCAGCGCGGCCAACAGGTTCCGGGCCTGCGTATTCTGCCCCTCGCTCCATAGCGGCTCGGGCCGGATCACGGTCTGGCCGAGAGTGCATGGCGTCGGCTCAGGTCCGTCATCGACCACAATCCACTGAAGTTCCCCGCTCCACCGCTGACGGCCGATCCAACACTCACAGAGAGCAAACGCTTCCGGCCGCCCGCCAGTCGGTGTGATTATCGTGATGCTCTGCATTTCGCTCGAAAGGTCCGCATGGCCGCCGCCTGCATTGCTGCGATGTCTTCGGCCTCATACAGCTCTTGGAAGGTCGATCTGTGCTTGTGCGGGACCGCTAGATCCTGCTGCAGCACAATCTCGTATCCGGCCCGGTGCGCCCGTTCGCAGAAGTCGTCGTCATCCCCGAACCCAACACCGAAGCCTTCATCCAGCGCGCCTATCCGGTCGAAAACCCGCCGGTCGAACATCGCGCAGAAAAACGCCACCATCGCAGACCGTGGCAGCCGGTAGGGGCCACCTCCGTACCGGACCTTCCAGGCGCTCTGCCAACAGGGTTTCGACACCTTAAAGATCGGGTCGTCTGCCGGCTTGTCTACCTTCATGAGCGGGCCGACGATGCCAACCCTCGGCCCAGTGAATCCAGCCCTGAGCTTGTCCAGCCAACCGGGAACCGCCTCGGTATCGTTGTTCAGCAACACCACATACGGCGCCGTACTCAACCAGATACCCTGATTCGTCGCCTTGACGAACCCGACGTTTTCCGTGTTCCTCACGAGAAGATGCGGGTGCTTCTCAAGTTCCCGCTCTACCGCGTCGAACTCCGGGGAGGCGTTGTCAATGAACAGGATCCGGTAGTCTTGCGAGTGTTCCCGTATCGTCTCCAGGCAGCGAAGGCAAAGCGCCGTGAGCCGCCCCTTACCGTAGTGTGGGATTACAATGTCGTACCGCATCGGCAACGAACCCGAACTCTTCGTCCTTGTGTTTGAGAATCTTCGTCATCAGGTTTTCGAGCGCGTTGTCGCTTGGCCCTACAACGTGTCCGTGAATCGAGTTCGGCCCGACCAAATATCGGGGAATCTCAACGGGTGGCTTGTTCCTCGGGTGGTCCGCCACCCAATACCCCATGTCCCGCAATCCGTAGTAACAGCCCTCGGAGATGTTCCAGCCAGGAGCCTTGAATCCCTTCGTGCGAAATCCTTTGTCCTCGCACCGCTTCAGACAATCGGTAATCTGCCGGTAAACCCAGTCCTCGCACTCGTGGTTCGTCTCGTGTTTCCACCCGTGGGGAACTAGGTCAATCCAGTCCTGCCCCAACATCACATCGAACACCGGCCTGCTCGTTCGCGCCGGGATGGCGAATAGGGTGACCTTGAACTGCGGAATCTTTAACTTCAACTCCTCCAATAGGTCAACCGACTGGTACTCGTCGCAGAAGTCATCCAGGTCGAGAATTATCACAGCGCCACAATCGACACGTCGGGCCAGCCCATCTCATGCAGGGAGTCGGCCACCATCTGCCGGTAGGGCTTCCAGCACATATCGTATCCCTCAATAACCACGTCGAATCCAACCCGAGCCTTCAGCCAGCGTTGCAAGTACCCCCGGTGGAAATCGTGATATTTCTCCATCTCGTCAGGATCATTTCGCTCGTTCACCGCGTCCACGAAATCGCTGACGCTCAAGAGTCCGTTCATCCGAGTGGCCCGAAACCACTCAATGAAGACTGCATCCAGTTGGAGCACTTCGAAATCGAGCAGCTCCTTCGCGTAGGTCGTCTTCCCCGCCCCGCTCTTGCCGTAAATCAGTATGGCTTGGGGTGGTTCCGGTCTCGGCTTGCGGAGGTGGAATATCCACCGTTCGCTCCTGTCCGGCGAGAGCGCGGCTCCCTTGTTCTCGATATCCCCGAACCACGGGTCGGCCATCGCTCGGAAAGCGGCCTCGTTCGGGATGAAGCTACCGCGATGAGAGAACGTCAACTTCGTCCCCTCGCTCGGAATCAACCAGACATCCATCACCAGTACGTCCCGCACCACCCGCGCCATGCGCGAGAAGAACGCCCGATGATCCCCAACGTAGTGGAACACGGCCGAGGCGAGCACAACATCGTACTTGCCTGTCGCCTTCTCGGCGGAGCGCACGGAGAAGGACAGGTTCGGGTGCAACCCCCTGGCCTGATGAATGTAGTCCCGGTTGATGTCGATGCCCGCCGGTTTGGCTGCGCGCTCACCCGCCAAACGGCACATCTCGCCGCAGTTGCATCCAACGTCCAGGAGGGTCTTGCCCTTCAACTCGACGCCCATCATCAGTTGGAGGAACTTTACGTCAGTGTTGATGTCGCCGGGCTGAACGACCGCGCCGTCCCGCACGATGCGCTGATACTTACAGGGTTTCAATTGCCGTACTTCTCCTCAAGCGCCTTCTTTTTGGCCCTGAATAGGTCGCGGGCGAACGGCCTCTCCGCCTCACGGTCGGGGCGCTTCCCGTGCGTGGCGCCGTGAACGTGCTTGAACCAGACATCCCTGCGGAGATATGCTTTCCCGCCCTTCAGCTTCAGCCGGACGGCGAACTCCGTATCGGGGCCGTAGGCCAGGAAGTCCTCATCGAAAATGCCGAATCGCTGGCACAGGTTCCAGCGGAACAGGAACACGAACGAACTCCACGGCGTCGTGATGAGTTCGATTCCCTCTCCCGGTCCTTCGCCGCGTTGCTGAAGGTTCCCGCAGCGGTCGGCCATCGCCAGTACGACATCGCAATCCGACTTGGCTTTGAACACGTCCATCATTCGCGTCAGCCAGCACGGGTCGATCTCCGGAGCAAACGCATCCGAATCCATGATGCAAACGTATGGACACCGCGCCTCGCGGACAAACTTGTTCCACATCTTCGCGGTGTTTGGCGGATTCAGCCGGTTGTCGTAGAAGGTCAACCGGAACGGCCAATTCGTGTTCTCGATAACCCGCTTCGCACACTCGACTTCCACCTCGGGAACGGTGTGTTTCATGACGCAGATTTCAACGCGCCCCACCTTGCCGTCATCGACAAGCGGCTGGCGGGCGAGTGCGGCGAAGTCAGGCATTGTCGCGATACCAGTTCACCGTCTTCTCGACGGCTTCGCGAAATGGCGTACAGTCCGTGTTGATGTCGAAGCCGATCCACTGCTTCAGGTGTATTTCGCCCTCTTCGGAAATCTGGACGACGGCGTTCTTTTCTTCACCGGCACGCATAGGGATGTGCTTGACTTCCGACTGTGAACCGGTAACGTCAAGGACCGTATCGACAATCTGATTCACCGTGATCGGGCCAGCACCCATCTCGATAATCTCAGCCGTGGGTGGCTGCTCTAATACAATCCGCGCCAGTACCTCCACGGCGTCTTTGACGTAGATCATGTCCATGATCTGTTCGCCGTCGCCGTAGATAGTGATGGGGTCGCCCTTGAGCGCGGGCAGAATGACGTTCGGCATCAGCTTGCGAACCGGATACTGTTTCTGCCCCGGCCCGAACACGTTCATCCCGCGAACGATGCGGATCTCCGCGCCGAGTTCCTTGTTGTACATCAGCGCAAGCCGTTCGGCTGTAGACTTCGTGATGCTGTACGGGTTGTTCATCCAGTAGTTGCCCACCGTGATTTGCAACCCGGGAACCTCGTATGCGAGCGCCGCGTCGAAGACGTTCAGCGCGCCGTGAATGTTCACGTCCACCGCATCGTGGGCGCGGTTAATCATCTCGGAGGTGCCGAGCAGTCCGGCAAGGTTCACCCAGCGATCGCAAGCGAACATCGCCTCGTTGACGGCCTCGGTGTCCTTAATGTCGGCTACGAAGTCCGTTCCCTCGTGGGGCCTGCGGTCGAACTTGACGACCTCCGCATCCTGTTTCAACCGCCTGACGAGATGCCGCCCGATGAATCCACTTGCGCCGAAAACCAGTACCTTCATCATTTGTCTTCCCTCAACTCCCGCTGTTTCCGTTCGTGGTAGCCGGGGTGCTTCTCTACCTGCCCCGCCGTCGTGTCCATGTGCTCGACAACCAACCCCTCGATGTAGCCCGTTTCGCCGCCCAGGCCGCGGAACCAGGAGCAAATCTTCGGATCGTTGTACGCCCCCCGCGGAGTCGAGGTGTCGTAGCGGTATTGCTTGTACAGATCGCCGGGGAGGACGTGGAACAGCCCGCCGATGATGCCCGTGATGCCGACCCTTCGGCCAGCGAGCTGGATATCCCTCACCCTTCTCGGCTGCTTCTGGATGCCCTCGACTCGGGGTGAGAGCATGAACCGACTCTGCAGCGGCTTCACACTGGCGAAGACCTCCACGATCTGTTTCAGCAGATTCTCGGACTGCACCAGGCAGTCGTTGTCCATCTTGACGACCAAATCCCAGTCGCCCTGAGAGAAGATGGCGTCGAGCGCCATGTTCGCGCCCCGCGCTATCCCGACGTTCTCGGGTAGGAGCACCAGCCAGTGAGGGCGGTACTCGTTCTTGAGCCACTCAGGGGTTTCGTCAATGCTGCCCTGATCCACAACGAAGTGGTCGTAGCCGCATCCCGCCAGCTTCCGCAGGCTCTCGAATGACCGCTTCGTGTATTCCAGGCGGTCTCGGGTGAGGCTGTAGACCGCGATTCTCATGCCAATCCGTGCTTCCTTTTCACGATTGCCACAGCGTCGTTATACGGCGGCACGCCGGAACCGTAGCTGATACCGTGGCCTTCCTCGGTGCGGAAAATCGTCTTCCCGCAATAAACTCCGACGTTCCCGTGCTCAAGCATCGTGAGCCACAGATCCCAGTCCTGTAGGCGCTCGATTGACTCGTCAAAGCCGGGGAAGTGATCGTGGCGGATCAGGCTCATCGTCGAGATGAAGTTGGCCCGCCTCAAGCGGCCAGGATCGAATTCGCGATTACACTGCTGCCAACTGCCGATAGTGTAGGCGCCGTAGGAATAGCTCGCGTCAGGGTGAGCGATCAGCGCATCTCGCAATCGCTCTAAGGCGTCGGGCTCCCACTGAATGTCGTCATCCGAGAAGAGCAGATACGGCACCGTCGCTGATTCCGCTCCCCGGTTCCGCGCCCAGTTTGCATTGGCCGCTTTATCCCACGAGACGACTACATTGAAATCCCGAAACGCCTGCCGCCCCAGAGATCGCAGTGTGGTCTCCGGGGAACCGCCCTCGCGTACCGGGATTACGACGGATATCTCGTTCACAACATTTCCTCGATCGGCCGAAAGGGCCAACACTTCAACGCGCTCCCCGGGGTGGCGTTGATCACCTCGACGCCGGCGGCCTTTAGCGGCTCAACGATGGTCGGGAACTTCGGCAGCATGGCAAACTCAAGCGTTCTCCGGTACTCGTCAATCTTCGTTGTCGGGTGACCCTTGTGCCAGTGAGTCGCACCGTTCGCCGTCATGTCGTAGCCGAGTAGCACGATCCGCTTTACGCCGAAGTGGTAGGCGAGGTTGATTGCCTGGTAGCCGCCGTTGGAACCATGCCGCAAGCCGCCGGAGTCAGCCTCGAGCCCGGTTCCCCCGGTCAACGTCACCAGCCGCCCGCGCGGATCGTCCAGTTTCTGCGAGGGGGTGGCGATGTACCGTCCTTCGAAGCCCTTGACCACCTTGTCGCCGTGCCACCCCCACCACTTGTAATCGCAGAAATAGAGGACATCGGCCCACGGCACAAGCTCCCAAGCGTTGTTGATCGCGATGACTCGGCGCCCGCGCAGGATCGACGCATCGAAACCACGAAGCGACGGGCCGCCGCCGATCAGGAAGGCGGTCTCACCGGTCCACTCGGGAGGTACGCACCACATTACTCAGCCGGGAACTCCTCCCACACCACGATCACGGTGATGGAGTCGGATGCGTCGGCGGCAACCGAGACGGCGAAGCTCTCGCCGGCCACCAGCTCCACGTCATCATAGGAAATCACCATAACGGTGCCGGAGGGGATCGGCCTTGCGGCGGGTAGGTCCGTTTCGCCTGAGACCGTGGCGCCACTCTTCGCGACGACCGCGGCGTCGGGTATTGCGTCGTTGCCGTGGTACGCGGATGACTTCTGCTCGGTCAGACCGGACCCGCCGGTGATTGAGGTCGCGTCGCGGGAGATCGTCACATCTCCCGCCCCGACCTCCAGGTAGATTTCGACCGCGAGAACACGGGCCTCTCGGGTTGAATCGGACGGGTTTTCCAGCGTGACGACAGCGGATGTCCCCGAAGCTACCTTGTAGCCAGCCGTGTAGATCCACTGCCCAGCCCGGGCGAACAGCGATGGCGAGAGCGCCAAAAACAGCCCCAAACACAGAAATAGTCTTTTCATTTCATACCTCTCGGAAAAGAAGCGGGGCCACAGTTGCAGCCCCGCCATCATGGGGTTGGGTCAGGGGTTAGGCTTTGGTCAGGCTGACGATCATGTCAGGCCGGGTGCAGAACGGAAGCGGGTTCGCCTCCACCAGCACATCGACATAGCGGTTGTACTTGGCGTCCACGGCCTGTTTCGCATAGCGGGGGAGGCCACGGGTGTTGACGGTCTCAATGAAGTCCGCCGGGGCGTTATGGACAGTGAAGATGTCCGCGCCGGTCGGAATGGCGATCGCCTCGTCGGTCGGGACCTGATAGACGGTTGAACCGGCCATGTTCGTCCACGATCCGGCTACGTTCTCGAAGACCACGCCCCACGCCTCGAAGCGGTTGCGGTAGTCCTCGCCGAGGGCGCGGCCATTGTTGATGTAGACGTTGTAGATCTTCTCAACATTGGGATGTGCCTTGAAGGCGTCGTACCAACCGTTCGAACAGAAGACGTGAATGCCGGTATAGGGCAAGCCCCTGGCATTCTCCTCGTAGTACCGCTTGATGTTCACGACGGCCTGCTCGATGTTGGTGGAGTCGCTGGAGAGCGTGATGCTCTGCGCCTCCTGGGTGACACTCATGGCCGTGAACAGGTCCAGGAGTGTCTTGCCGCCGCCGTCGAGAACCGTCCCGTTCAACAGTCCCCACTTCATGTACTCCAGGGTGACGTCGAGGTTCTGATTCAGGGCCTCCATCTTCTCGTTGATGAGGTCCATGACGGACTCGGTCTCGCTCTCCTGGCCGAAGGCGCGGATGCCCTGCACGTCGGCGGCGAGGATACGGTCCTCGACGGGGATGTGCGGGATGGTGAGCGGGATCAGTTCGCGGGTGCTCTTGCCGCCCTTGGTCGGCGGGCCGCCCCACTCGACGGAGGGAAGAATTACCAAGCTGTAGGTCTTCCGCTCGACCGCGATCAGCTTGTTGGTTTCGGGGACATCGCGGAACAGCCCCATGTTGTTGAGGTTGCCGTGGACGTTACCCCGAATGTTCACCGCGGTTGTCAGCGAACGAGTTACGAAGGCGGCGGAATTGAAAACATCAAGTTGCGCCATGATTAAACCCCCGTCCTGAAGACGATGCCAGGGCCAGCGGCCATGCGCGCCTTCTCGGAGTTTTTGAGTGCCGTGGCGATACTCGTCGGCCACGTAATTTGTGCGTCGTTGACTTCGGCGTCACGGACAATCGCGACTGCGGTTGCGTCCGTGCCATTAGCTGCGGTGACGTCCGCCAGCAGAATGCCGTAGCATTCGCCGGTGAGGACCATCTGCACCAGCTTCGGCGCGGAGACAACGATGGTCGCGGTGTCGCCGATTGCGGCGTCCGGAGAACCATCGGTGATAGTGAAGGCCAGTCCGCCTTGCGCGAACTCGACAGCCGTGGTGGCGATACCGATCATGTTGCCCGCGGGGTCGCGGACCTCAAAGTCGCCAGCGCTGCCTACCACCTTGACGCAACGGAGGTTGTAGGTTCCAACCTTCGCGCCGGCAGAGACGGACGGAGATGCGCTGATGGTGAACCCGCCGGTGTTGCCGGATGTGACGGCCCCCACCGCGGTTGCCTCGCTGATCTCCAGCAACATGCCGGAGGTCAGCGGGCGGGTTTCGCCGGAGCCGGCCAGGATAGTTACCTCCTCCCGGCTGTACCAGCCTTCAGCTTCGCGCTTGAGCCAGTCGGACGTTCGTTTTGCCATTGTGAGAATGGACATTTATTTGCCTCCCTTCCGGGCGGCAATCTGCGCCCGCTTGCGCTCCGCGAGCGCGTTCTCGTCGGTGGCATTCTGAGCGTTCTCGCCCGATGCCCCCGGCTTGATCTGCGAGGAAATGTCTTCCTCTTCGTCATCGGCTGCCTGAGCTTCCAGCAGCGCGGCGCGGACATTCTTCGCATCTTTGCCTTGGGTGATGAAGTCCGCCGCCATGTCAGGTTTGCCGGCAAGAGCGCAGAGTTCTACGATCTCGCCCGCCATCTCGAATCCCTTGGCGGTGGCGTCGGCTTTGATCTTGTCCAGATCGGGCGCCGTGACTGTGGCGTCCGCCTTCGGTTTGTCTTCGGCCATGTAATTGGCCTCCTCTCGTGTAATTCCAGCGGCAGACGCCGCCGCCGAACTCTTCAATGCGGACAGTGCATCCCGCACCGTCCCAATCTCATCAGCCAGGCCGCGCTTGATGGCATCCGCCGCGGCGAACAACCCGGCCTCGGTGGCCCGAACCGCGCTCGTCTTGATGCTGCGGTGATCGGCCACCCAATCCACGAACTCGCCGTAGAGCCGCTGAACCTCCGCCTCAAGGCGGGCCTCGGCTTCCTTCGACAGTGGTTCGTAGGGGGAGAAATCGTTCTTGCGGTCGCCGGCGAAGACGGTCGTCACGTCGATTCCGGCCTTTTCGAGCATCTTTGAGTAGTCGAAGTGCCGGGCGATGATTCCGATGGAGCCGACCTCGCCGGTCTTCGGGGCCACGTAGATCTTGTTCGCCGAACTCGCCAGCAAGTAAGCGGCGCTGGCCGCCAGCTCGTCGGCCACGGCGTAGACCGGTTTGAGCTGTCCTGCTGCCTCGATGTCAGCCGCCGTCTCGAATGATCCGGAGACCTCGCCGCCGGGGGAGTCAAATCGCAACACGATAGCCGAGATATTCTCATCGGTGGCGGCGTCCCCGACCTCTGCGGATATCTGCCCATAGCCGGTAGCCCCGTCGAACCACTCGTCTATGAACGACGGCGATTTCATCAGCGGACCCGAGATGTCGATAACCGCGACACCATCCTTCACGGCATAGGGTTTTCGATCTCCGTAGGCGCGTTCTAGCCGCGCCGGGTCAACGGCAAGCGGACGGCCGCCGGTTAGTTCAACCAGCTTCTGAAGTCTCTTCATTCGGTTTTCCTTGGTTCGTCAGTCGCGCCCGGAACCGCCTCCGACCCGGAACTGCCAATCTCAATACCCAGCTTCTTCTCGCGCTCCTGATCGCGCCGGATCTCTTCGTCGACTTCCTCGGCGGATCGGCCACGCTCGGCGATCTTCTCGGAGCGGGATGCCAAGCCGGCCTCGACTTCCTTGATGTCGGCCTGAACATCCTTCAGCGGATCCACCCATTCCCACTTCGGGAAGCGCCAAACGACGTTGAGGTACTCACGCTGATTCGCCGCGTAGTCCTCGGCCGAGATGTGGCCGGCGAAGACACACGCCTCGATGAACGCCTTCCACACCGGGCGTGACCACTGGAAGATCACGAGGTTCTCCTGCATCATCCGGCAGGCCCGGCGGAACTTGACCAGTCCGGCCCGGATGCTCGAATAGTTGACGCCGCTCAGGTTCCCGGTCATCCCCTCGTAGGTGACGCCGATAGCGGCCGCGATCTCGCGTTGCAGCGATTCAATGAACGGCTCGTAGGTATCGCCGACCTCTTTGGGGTTGGCGATGGTGATCCGCCCGTCAACGGGAACCACGGGGAACATCCCTGGCTCCAACTTCGCGAATGTTTCGTAATCCTCAGCCGATTGCCCGCTCTCGATGATGGAATCGCTGGCCGGCAGCGGAATGTCCGCATCGGCCGGTGGCTCAATGAACCCAACCATGCAGGCCGCGAGCGCCTTCGCCTCCGACTCCGCATCTGAGTACCGGGAGAGTTGCTTCGCTTTGACCAGCGCCCGGACGGTTTTCGGTTCGCCGCGGATCTGGCCCGGACGGCCGACAAGGTACTCGTGCAGGATGCGATGCGCACGGACCCGCTTGGTCTGCATCATCGGGGGATTGATCGTGCTGTCGCCCGGATGGTCCGGATAGAGGTGGTACGCCACTCGGCGGCCAATCTCGTCAAACTCAATCCCAGCTCGGATCTTGTTTCTCGTCCTGAATAGATCGTTCTTCTCTAGCGGCAAATGCTCGGCTTCAAGCACCTGAAGCTGCAGCGGCACGGTCAGCCCGTCGCTCGCCCGGCGGGCGCGCAGCCGCGTAAACGTCTCGCCACCCTCCAGCGCCCCGCGCAATGCCAGCGCCTGCTGGCCATACACGCTCATCGTGCCGGTGGCGTCCGCTTCATCCGCGAACCGGGACCACAAATCCGCCAGCAACTCTCTTTTCTTGGGGTCCGAATGCTGGGGATGCGGAACGCCGCCGGTTCCCACGGCCTCGGTAACCCAGTCGTCGATACCGGAGGCGACCCAAGCGTCCTCGCGGACGAGATCACGGGAGCGAGCGCGGATGACATCGCCGGAGCCGACGATCAGGGAGTTGATATTCTGATTGGTTGCCTGCCACGTCGCCAGTCGTCGTTGTGTCGATGCCGCCCGGTAACCGGTGGATGAGGCGGCCCGCACCATCCGCCGGCCGACGCCGTTCATTACCCGCTGAATCAGGTTCATAGATCCTCACCGATGTAGGCTTTGACAACCTTCGTCCGCGTGGAGGCGTTCACGTCGGCCTCGACAATGGACAGGGCTTTCGCTACCTCGCGAACGCTACGGTACTCGACACGCCGGTCGGTGAATTCCACGACTCGGTATTTCGATTTGAGCGCAGCCTTGAGTGCATCGACGTCAGCTTGAGTCCAGGCCATAAGTTATCCTTGAAGGGTTGTGAAGCCGCGAAATCCGCGGCGGCGTTTCATCCTGACTACGGCGCCGGCTTCGGCGGGAGCTTGCGGCGGCTTCGGCTCCGGCGGCTCCTCGGCTACGATGCCGAGCGCCTTCTCGAATACCTGCCAGTGCAACTCGGTGAACCGGTCAATGCCGACCAGCGCGGCCAGCCCCTCGCTGTAGACATCCAGATCGAGCGGCTCATTCCGGCCATGTTTCTCCCAGACGATGTCGCCATTTTCTTTCTCTACCCGCTTCTCGGAGCAGAGCCCCGTGAAGTACGACTCGTCATACATCGGGTGATGCCGGTAGCCATGTGGCGCCGGGCTGTGCCCGCTCCACTTCGGCCCCCGTAGCGAGTCATAGATGACCTGCTTCGCTACGCCGGTGCCGATTGAGACGATGCGGATACCACCGCGCTTCCGGGCTGCGTCATCATTCGAAATGGTCGCAATGATTTTGAGCGACTCCCGCGACGAGCCCTTCAGTGGAACCACCGAGCGGGGATACACCCTCACGCCCGCTTTTCCGTATGCCGGCTGGGTGTGCCGCCGGGTGAACTCGTAAACCGGTTTCGGCCGGGAGCCGGTGTCGATCCCCATGGCCATGATTGGCATCGTGGACCCGGCCTCGTGTTGCCACTCCATCGCCAGGACTTTGTCTAGCTCCAGCCACAACGCCTGATTCGTGGACCGCAGGGGAGTCCCGGTCTCGTCGAGAACCTGGATCACACCGTATGCGATAGACCATCGTTCTTTGTTCCTCCCCCAGCCAACGATTTCGTACTCAAGGCGGTCATCCTGGACGTCAACCGGCGCGACGAGGAATAATGCGCCCCGTGGTACAACGGCCTCGAAGTTCGGCCTGCCGGGTTC
>SDBU01004692.1_pt1 | contig 16669 bp, 16 predicted proteins | sample 2277071 | NCBI WGS metagenome assembly SDBU01 (sample SAMN10397929, study PRJNA504765) | marine sediment metagenome | isolation source: marine sediment core GS08_GC12, 126 cmbsf | place: Arctic Ocean: Gakkel Ridge, Loki's castle | collected 2008
CGTCGATTTTCCCGGCCGCAACTGTTTGTCCTTGGGCGTCCGCTGCATCTTTTGCCTCTGGCGATCCGTCGGGGGCTTCTGTTTTTTTGCTCGGTCCATCTTCATCCTCTTTTTTAAGGTCCGGTCGCAGCTCGTAGAGTTCGGCCCGCATGACGGCTAATTCGGCCTTGGCGTCGACCACCTCAAGTTCGGTCAGGCCGATGTCGGCGTTGAGCAGCAGCAATTGCGCCTGTGCCTCCATGACCAGCCAGGACTTTTCCTTTTCAACCCGCGCAGCCGCAGCCACTTGGGCAGCCAGCTCCGCAGCCTCTTTCTTACTGGCCTCGGTCGGCTTGTCGGCGAACGTTTCAGCCGCTTCTTCGGCCCGGGCGGTAAGCTGCTCGAGATGCTGTTCGGCCTGTTCGTGATCATGCTCGGCGTTCTCTAATACACCCACCGCACAACCTATACCGGGTCCTGCCCGATACTGCATATTGAGCAGCTCATCTTCGAGCCGTTCGAGTTCGACGGCCGCCTTGGCAATCGCCGCCTGCAGCTCCCCGACCCGCACGGCCGTGTCATCCTTTTGGGCATCCCACGGCGCCGGCACTATTTCATACAGAAGCCTCTTGTCGCCGAGCTTTTTATCGCCGATCTTCTTTAAGACATCCTCGTCGATCTCGCGAATCGAGCCTCCGGTAAACATGCCTTCTATGCCGCACCAGGTTTTTAATACTCGAATATACATCGTTTACCTCACATTCAAACACCGTAGAAACGGTTTTCAAAAACCCCCCGCCACGCGGGCGGGGGGACAACAATTGGCGCTGCGATCAAGCCGCAATCAGTTCCTCGAGCCCCTGCTGTGCAGCGTTGGCCGGCGCATTGCCGTCCGGCTGGGACAGTATCCCGATAATGCAGAGATTCGAGCCGTTCACCGCACCCGCCGCCGAATGCGGCGCCTTGATCCGCATGTATCGCTTACCCGACTTATGCAGATCCACGTCGATGGCGAACAGCTTGGCGTCCTCGTCATAGTCGATCGCATCGGCTAAGGCGGCACCGCTGACGGCCGTATAACTGCCGCCGGTGGTATCGCATTCTTCCACCAGGGGCGCGGTGGCTTCAGCCGTCGAACCGATCGCCTCGCCGGATGCGACGTCCGTATCGCCGACGGCCAGGAGGAAACGCACATTCCCCCAGCCCGCCGTATCCAGGTACGTGTTGTTGGCGAAATCGCCGTCGTCTTTAAGCTGCGGCCTCAGCAGCAGCACGGTTTTGGTCTGCTGAATAGGATTCATCTTCCTACCTTTCAATTAAAAACAACATTAACAAAAGCGAGTTTTCTCTTTTCTCCAGTCTTGCCGATCCCGCCTGTTACGAACCGGCGGTAATCAACGCGGTGATCGGACCGGCATCCGTCGTATCGCCGACCCCGTGGACCGTCGGAGCGATCCGCTCGGTACCGCGTATGCCCATCTGGTCGGTGGTAAAGTACGCCTCTTTGGACCGGTCAACCGTCAGCTTGCGGCGATCGCCCATATAAGCGCCCAACTTCAGGTTGCCGAATATGGCGCATTGCTGGTCGTTTGCCTCGGCCTTGGGCATCACCTGACTAAACTCCACCGGATACGACAGGAACGTCTTTTCCCTTACCCCGCGACCGGCAATGACCTCCGTGGCGTTGACGCCGCCCATGGCCAGGGCAAGTTTGATCATGACGGTATAGTAGAAGTAGCGATGTGCGTACCACTTGACGTCCCCGTTGTCGGCATAATCCGGCAGCACGCCGAGCAGCCCCTCAAAGTCCGCCAGGACGATCTCGCTGTAGAGGTTGCCCGAAGCGACTACCAGGCTCTTGATACTGCCGATAGTCGCATCGACCGCCCGCAAAGCCCCTGTGATGCCGACATGGCCGAAGTATGTCTCGGTTCCGTCGCCCAGGAACCCGACTTTGTCCTCCTGTTGTGCAAACGCCTGCCCGATCAGGAACCCAACAACCTCACCGATGGCGATCGCTGAATCCTCATCGAGTTCGCTGTCGATCGCCGTCAGCGTCATCCACTTCTTCGCCTGCAATCCCACGCCGCGAAACGCCGCATCGGATGGTGACGGTGCTACCCCGCCGGCCGGACAGTAAACGGTAAGGCCCGATGACAGCTTAGGCGCCATGGCCTCGGCGCCGGCCATCGGCCATTCGAGCACGTTGCGGCGAAAGACGCCGTACTTCTCGATCAGGAGGATCAGGTGAGGAATAAACTCCGTCGGGACTAAGATGCCGCCTGTCGTGTCGACATCCTCGCCCATCGCCTTGACCTTGTCGCCGACGATGCGTTTTCGCTCGATGCCCAAACCGTCGAGGTAATCGGCGGCGCCCTTCCTGCCGAAAACTTCCGACAAAATGAACATGCCGAAATTCTTTGCCGTCTCCAGATCGCCCCAGGAACCGGTGTACATCCCATCCGACGTCTTGAGTGGGGCAAACCGCGTGCTGCGAAGCATCTTGATCTGGGCAACGACCGCATCGTTTGCCTTTTTCAGCTCCTCGATGGTTTTCTGGGCGGTCGCAAAGAGCTTGTCGTTTTTCTCTTTTTCCGCCTTTGCTCTCTCACGGTCCTCAGCGAGCTTCTTGTCGATCAGCTCGACGACCTCGGTCTTTGTGGCCATGTTGGTTTTGATCTGGCCAAGACCTTTTTCGATATCTTCCAATGTAACTGATGCCATAGTTATGCTCCTAATTGCTTGATTAATTCAGTCGCTATCTTCACGATTCGCTCGGCTTTCTTATTGTCCCCAGCGCACCCGTCCGAATCGTCGACCTCTCCGAGCAGAGTCTTCGCGAACCGGTGCGAGTCGGGGATTAAGATTGATTTGATCTCGTCGAAGCTTTCTTCGACGCTTTCCTGCAGTTTCAAAAAACAGGCGGCGACCTGTGTTTCGATCCGCTCGCCTATCGACGCCTCCATGCCCTCGAAGTCGTTATCCTCAAAGTAGCCCTTTGCCCTGGCCAACGCCCGGCGGTTGGAAGGCACCGGTACCGCCGACACCTCCAGGAGTTCCACCTGGGTATACACGGTATGCAAGTACCTGCCGCCGTCGTCGCGGACATCTTCGCTTTTTTGCGGAATGAACCCGACCGAAAACGCCCGCATGTGCTTGTCTTTGTAGAGCGTCCAGTATTCTTTGCCGAGATCGGTGTCGGCAAATCGCACGGTGAAGCGAAGATCCTTGTCGGTGATCTCAATCGTCTCAGGAATGGCCGAACCGATGACCGGCGACGATCCCGTCTGCAGCCTGTGCTGATGACCGGCCAGGATGACCGGATTGTCCTTAAACGATTTCAGCGACTTCCTAAACGCATTAGGCTCTATGATATCGCCGTCGCGGTCCTTGTCGCTTGTCGACGCGATGACATCGATCGTGCGTTCGGCTTCGTTGATCTTCTTAACGTTGGCAAAAAAGTATTTGGTCTTCATGCCGCTTTATCCTTAACCAAATCGCTTGATGAATAGAATTTAACGCGTGCGTAATACGCCACATCGAACGTCTTGCCGGCGGCCCGTTTGGCTAAGGTCATGCACCGGCAGTTGGCAATGTTGGCCGCCGAGCCGTTGGGATCGCCCGGATACATGAGAGCCTCACCTGCAACCTCAAACGGCTGGTCCACCGGAATGCCGTCGGCGTAAGCTGCCTCGGCGGTTTCATGTGGCTTCCGGACCTCGTTATCGCGGGAAGTCAGCCAGCCCTTCAGCTCCACCCCCGCCGCCTTCATCCCCGCATGGCGTCCGCTCGATACGGCGCCTCCCGTCTGTGTCCGGGCGATCAGTTGGGCCCTTGCCCGGTTGGACCCTAACGTGGTCCTCACACGCTCGGTCAGTTCCTTTAGCCCTTCACCGGCGTCGAGCCCTTCCCGCAACTGCCGTCCGATGCGTGCCTGGGTGACCTCGTTTACCTTGGAAATCTTAAACGTTGAGATCACCTTTTTGCCCTTGAGCCACGCCTGCTGCGTTGCCGACTGGGCGGCGTCGGCTAATTCGTCGCCGGCAAGACCCGCAACCTCACTCAATGTCTGGCGAGCGCCCAACTCCGACGCCTTGTCGAAGAATATGTTATTGATCACCCTCAGCTTGCCATCCTCGTTTCTCAGGTCGAACACTACGCGGGCGATGATCTGGTCGGTACTGTCCTTTGTCGCCGACTTGCCGGACGATTCATTCAATGCCTCCTTTAACTTGTTGGTCAGTATCCTCTGCTGGCGCAGAAAGAAGCGGCGCAAGGCCTCCTGGTATTCTCTCTCGATCGGCAGCCAGCTCGCCGCCCAGTTATCCCATATCCGGCGGCGTACGCCCTCCTCGTCGGCCTTCTGTTGTTCACCGACTTTCAGCTTATCAATCTGACCGTTCACTAGCGCAAACGCATCGTCGAGAGCCGACTTGCCCTCATCGGCCTCGTCGAGCTGCCCTTCGGGCGCAGACGGCCCGGTCAGGCCCTCGGTCCCCGCCTCCAGGATATACTCGGCCGGCACTTCATTCATCTTCCGCCAGGACACGTCGCCTTCCGGCCTCGGTTTAAACGGCAGGTCGTATGCCAGAATAATGTCGTTTAACTGCACACCGCTCTTGGTAAAGGCAAGGACCTTCTCCGCCGTCTCACGGCGATACTTTTCGACAACCGGATGATCATCGGCGTTGAACCACAAAAAGACATCATGCCCTGAAGCTACCGACCCGCCCCGGGCCTTGCGAAACTGTGGATTTCTGCCTAATGTCAGCGTCCGGCCGTAAAATGCCTTGGCCTGTTTCAGCTCTACGCTCCGATGTTCGGCGCTGTAGCCCTTGGACAGGATCCCCGCCGTCGCCTCGCAAGCGAACGTGCACGCCAACGGCAATATCGTATTGAATACATAATCAAGGAGGGCCGGCCCCTTTCCGTACTGGGCCTCGGTGATAATGCCGATCACTTCAGGCGGCACACGAAACGCCGAGCAGATCCGCACGTCGGTCATCATGCTCAGTTCGGCCATCTGCATATCGACCAGGCTCATCGCCACCGTCTTTACATCCATGCCCCCTGTCAATACCGCCGTGCGTTTGGCGTTACCCGGTCCTCTTTGCCTGCCGTCAAAGTTGCTCCGGAGCATCTGTACCTGGTCGGGTTGCAGGTTGCCCGGCGTGGTCAGTATTATGCCGGGCTCGGCGCCGTTATTCAGGGCACTTGCATTGAACAGCCCCGCCCCGTAGCTGTAATCGATAGACAGCTTCCCCGCCGTAAGCGGCCCCATCCCGTGAAAGCGATCGTACGGATTGAAGTTGCGCCACTGGTGGACCTCGTCGAGGCTGAATGTTGCCCGCTGGCGGCCCGTCCCTCGAAACTCCCAGCCGACAAGCACACCGTCCACCCGGCGGTTGTTGGTGATCGGATGCATCTGCGAGCCGCTTACCACCATGATCTCTTTCGGTCGCGTCCCCTGCATCTCGGTAAACACCCAGAACACATCGCAGGTCAGCGCGTAATGCCCGATCGTGTCGGTCACAAACCGCGTCCAGGACATATTGGGATTATTAAACAGTGCATCGTAGACCGGACCCCCCTCGATGATCTTTTCGTCGGCCGTCGAGATCACCGGGGTAAGACCGGCAATCCCGCTGATCAGCTCATTAACGCAGGCAAAGATAATCGCCAACTGTGCATAGGGCTTGCGTGCCGTGGCCGTTTCCCTGTCGTCGCCGTCGCCGTCCTCACCGGCCAGCCATATCTGCGCAGCCTGGCCGATCCCGAACGTCTTGGCAACGCGGGCGCCGATCTTCGCATACCATGGCATCTCTTTACCGGTCATAATTTCTCACAAAAGAATACACTCCGGTTCAGCGTTCGGCTGCCAGGCGGCTTCACATCCAAGCCCCGCCGCCCAGAACTCATCGGCGTGTCCGTCGTCCGTTTGCGCGGCGTCGTAGCGGACATTGCCGCTTACACTGACCGTCTTTTTGACCGCATGAAAACTCTCACGTGTCTTTAGGTCGTCCGGCACCCGCATCCTGCGATCCTGGAATCGCCCCAACATAAGCGACGCAAGATGATCCTTCACCGTCGCGGTAAATTTCACCTTCTCCACCCGATATTCGCCGTGCCTCTTTTGCCACATCTCGATCAGCATGTCCCCGAGCCCCGTCGCATCACCGCACAGCCTCACAACGTTTCGATTGGCCAGCAGGTCATCGCCCACCTTAAGTTGCACCTCGTAGGGCGTTTTCTTCATCCGAATGACCTTGCGGCAAACCAGCACATCGCCGACAAGTTCCCAGACCCACAAGACTGTCAGGTGCTTTTCCCGCCCGACATCGACCCCCACGAAGTACTGTTTGCGCTCGACCGTATGATCGACGAGGTCCCGCAGGCAGTTGGGATCCTCGCACGCCTGATACATATCGTAACTGATGAGCGTCGACGCACTCGCCGACGGAACACACATATATTCCTGCATGAACACATCTTCGTTGCGGCACTTTGCTCGACATTCGGCCAGGAACCGCTCGCGGGCCTCATGGTCCACATGATCGAGCTTGTAGATTTTTTCCGCCAGCCCTTGGTCGACCGCCACCGTGATCGGCGTATAATGGTAACTCCAGTCCAGCACCGGATCTTTTTTCGGATCGAGTTCGCCCGCCTGAATCTTCTTTGCCGTCCCGACCAGTCGGTCAAACTCAGAGCCCTCCCCGTTCCGCGTCGTCAAAATACAGATATCGTAACCCCAGGTCGTCACCGGCGTAGCCGCATCCAGCATCCCGCCCGGATCGTCATGCCAGTCAAACTCATCCAGGCAGACATCGCCGCCCTTGGACCTGAACCGGCGGGGGTTGCTCGACATGCAGTTGATCCGGCTGCCGTTCGGGAACCTGATCACATAGTTGTTGTACTTGTACCCGTCGTCATCCTCCAACTTCTCGGTAAAATGCTCCGCAACCGCATCGGTCAATTCGCACCACTGTCGGCAGTACAATGCAAACTCGGCAGCCGCCGATTCGTCCGCCGACGAAAACCAGTAATCCCGCTTGTGGTCGATCATATTCCTGCGTCGCACCGCCCGATAACTTTCGCCATAGGTCGCCCCGATCCGACGCGATTTGTCCCACAGCTTGAATCGCCGTTCATCCGTGATCCAGCCAACCTGATACGGTAAAAAGTAGCCCTTGGGCAGCAGCTTGTCGTTTGCAGTTACTATTTGACCACTCCCAAATGCTCGTCGATTATTTCCTGAATGACTTTCCTGTTCACCCCGGCCTTTTCGAGCTTCTTCTTTGTGTTCTTTGCCGCCGCCTCCGCCTTCTTTTGCACCTGTTCACGGATATAAGTATCCGCCTTCATCGACACCGCCGTACAGTCCCGGACCGCCGAGGCGATGCAGGTGATCTCCTTCGCACTAAGATTATCACTTACCGACAATTCGATTATCTTTGCGGTGATGATCTCGGCGGCGGCCTTTTGAATCTGCGTCGCATTCTCATCGCTCAGGCCCTTCATTGCATTCGTTGCGATCCCGGCGGCGCTCTTCATCAGGGCATAGACCTGCATCCGCTTTGCCCACCGCCCGATAGCCGAGCGACTGACCACGATGTCCTGCGTCGAGCAGTACATGACCAGATCGTCATAGGTCGGGTTGCCGTCGCGAGGACCCAGCCAGTCATCCGGCCAGACGTTGTCCACGATCATGCGCATAAGCACATCGCGCAGGTCCTCCGGCAGCCGATCAATAACAGAATGTGTCCGTCTCTTGCTCATGCAGCCCTTAAAAACTTCCTTGCATATCCACCTGGATCGTGTATAATCGCTGCTTTCGAGATAATGCTCTTAATTGCAGGGAGAAAATCATGGCCAAAACCAAGAATACACCCAACGGCAAGTGCTTTATCATTATGCCCATCACCGTCCCGGCCCATTTGCTTGAGACCTACGGCAGCGACAAGACTCATTTTGACAAAGTTTTCAAGGCCCTCTTCGTGCCCGCCGTCAAGCTCGCCGGCTTCGACCCCATCCCCCCATCGTCGGACGGTTCCAAGGTCATCCAAAAGGACATCACTGAGAAACTCCATGATGCCGATATGGTCCTCTGTGACATGTCCGTTCTCAATCCCAATGTATTCTTTGAGTTGGGCATGCGCACCGCAATGGACAAACCTATTTGCTTGGTGAGAGACAGCGCCCTGCCGAAACTCCCCTTTGACACCGGTCCAATTCAGTGCCACCAATACAGCAGTACCACCTTTGAACTTGATGATCAAAGAACGGCCCTGGCCGAGCATCTCGCCGCAACCGCCAAGACTAAGGATTCCAAGAACGGCAAAAACGCATGGTGGCAGGTGATGGGCGTCAATGACACCCCTGCGTCCATAGCGCCCGGCGTTGGCAGGTTCACACGAATTCTCGCTGGCGGCGTCACTGACTAAGTTCTTAACTTGCTTGTTCATAAGTCCAAGAAACCCAAATAATCCACGGTTCAGATCTCCAACGCCGGATCAGTCATCGTCTTCTCGGCGATCTCTTTTCCTCTTGCCGTCAGCAGCACGACTTTCTTATCGAAGTCATCCGAAGCTAACGGCCCGCCACGGAACTCGATATAGCCCTTCTGCTTGAAGTACGCGATGTCCTTTTTATACAGCGACTTCTCGTAGGTCTCATCTTCGCACACCGTCCGCCACAACGTCCTTAATTCCACCGGCGTCGGATAGAACAGATTCAGGTTATTAAGCAGCATCCGCCGCTGCTGCTTGATCAAGATGCTCTCCGCATTGCTCACGATTCGACTCCTTTGATTTGCTTTGCTACCTCGCGTGCGATACTGCCGCATATCTCGGGCAGCTTCTCAACCACACCGAGCTTGCCGTCCATTCCCGCCAACTGCCGTGAGAGCTTGTCGATCCCGCGTCGCGTATAACCCTCCGACCGCACCCAGTCTTCTTTGCTCACGGTATTGCGATCGCAATCCACCTTGCAGGCGATAAACTGGGTGGCCCTCTCCACCTGGGCCGCCTCAATTTTCTCGATCCGCTTGCACATCGACCGCAGGTTGAACAGGACCATCGACGAACAGATCGTCGCCGCCCCGCCGAGGATCACGCTGAGAATTATGCCTAAGAGCACCATCATTCGCCCGCCGATTCAGTTGGCTTGACAGTTGCCGGTGGATTGACAGGCGGCATCGGCGGTATCTGATCCGGCGGTATGCTTGGCAGCCCTGACGCCTTCAACCGCGCACGTTCAGCCGCGACAATCTCCTCGGTTTTGCCCGTCTGCTCGGCATTCTGGAAATCGTAAAACGTGTCGAGGTCCTCTGTATTGCCGACTTTTCTATACCAGTTTTTGAGCTTTTCGTTTGCGACGATAATCTCACGGAGTGCCCGGCTCTTTTGGCGTGCCTTTACGAGAAACTGCGTTGCCGCGATCCCCGCCGTGCCCCCGAATATCCCTAAGAGCGCAATTCCAAAGTCGATCCACCCGTCGGCGGCGCTCCAGACCTCATCGGCAGTCGGGCGTCGAGCGGCATCTTGCCCGGCCTGCGCTACGGTCGTAGGGTAATCGGTGATTGTGGGAGTGGCGGGCACGCCGGTGTACGCCAGGGACACCTCCGTCGCATCGACTAACTGCTGTGCCGCCGGCGAATAGGCGTCCGTCCCCTCATTTTCCACAGCCCTCGCCGTGACCACCGCCTGATAAGCGATCTGCTTTTGCGGCTCGGTAGGCGCCATCCGCAGGTTGTCACAGCCGAAAAAAGCCAGACAGGCGACGGCGATGAGCATAATGATGAAGGCCCCGACCCACAGGCCCTTGAGGAGTGTTACTAAGTACTTACGCATCTTCGGACTCCTTTCCGTAAAACAAAAAACAATCCATTTTTTCAAACTGCCATGCCGAGCAAAAAACCAAGCATGAGCCCGGCGGTCATCCACACGAGAGCGACACATATCGTCATCGAACAGTGAAGATGGAACATCTCCCGACAGACGACATTGAGCTTGGCTTGAATGCCTTTGAGGTTGGCTCCGATAAGATAAACATGCCTCTGTAGCATTTCCGGCATCCTTTCCAAATCGTCAACAGTCAATCGTAAATAATCAATCCCTTGGGCGTGCACAAAAAAGGCCCGCCTACAGATGCATCACTATCTGTCGACGGGCCATGTTTTTTCGGTCCGTTTGGTAAGGGGGTCCAGCCCTCACCTATTCAATTGTCGCGATCACTATACCCCTCCATCGGACGCTGTCAAGCAAAAACTTTATTTTTTTTCGCCGTACATACGCCCCATCACGCCCGGAAAGCAGGCTTCCCACAAACTTATCACCATTATCTGTCCCTTGGTCCACACCTGCCTGGCTTTTGCGGCCTCCCTCCACCCCCTCGCACGCAGTTTCTCACTCCCTTGGCTCCTATACAGTTCATTCAGGAACTCAGCGAGTTCCATCTGTGCGGCCAACCCTTCCACCACACCCACATGCACTGCTCGCACGTCGTCATTGTCTGGCACCTCCATCGCCTCCGCCCTCGCAAGGACCCGGGCAAGTTGCTCACGATGCCCGTCCAGCGTACAAAGGAACCTGTCGGCGTATCCATCCTCGTCGAACTTCCTCTGAATTGCACCCTGCACATCCTGCAGTGCGTCAACTCGCACCACAAGCTCATAAAGCTGTACCGCCGCCGCCAACATCGCCGGATCAACGGCCGTCAACCCGGCCCGATCCCCACTCGCCCCTTCCCGTTCACTCGCCTTACCCTCCGCCACCGTGCGTGCTCTGGCGTGCTCAGCGGCTATATCCTGGTATCGCTTGATCTCCGCATCGACCTTTTCCCGGTTTGGGCTCGTGAGGATACCGCCGCACGCAAAGCCAAACGCCCACCCCAGCCCACCTGCGCAGATCGCCGCCAGTAGTATGGCGGTCCAGTTGATAAGTTTCGCCTCTGATTCCTTCATTTACAACCCCCTTTTTCTCTGAGGCCTCGGTGTCCTCTGTGATAAAAACTTTTTTCCCCTCCCAACCTCTTGTACCCAAACGACCTACGGGTTTTCCCTGATTTTAGTCACAGGTTTTCCCTTGACATTTTCTTCGGACTACCGTACCATAAAACTTGAACCGGCCCGCTAAACAAACGAAGGCGAGTAAACTGCCGGAAACAGCAGGGCGGCATAAGTCCTTAGGGAGAAGGAGCTTATCGTGTCTACTACCGCATGGTTCAGGGACGCCATCAGGCACCACGCCAAATACGAATCGTTCAAGGCTAAGATTGTCGACCCTTTCGACCTGGCTTACGCCCTTGGCGTCCGACGAGCCTTTCGCCGGCACGGTCTCCTTCAGCAAAGCGCTCCTCGATCATCTTCTGAAGTATCTCCAAGAAGCTCTGGTCACTGAGCGACAAGTCTCTCAGGTGTCGCTGCATTTCCGGCGATAAGTCTACCCACAACTTCACCGCTGCGCGAAGCGCGACCTTCTTTTTGCAATCGGCATCCTCGGCCTGCTTGAGAAAGTGATCAACTAACCCATCTGGCAGCTCGGCACCCAACATTTTTTCGCCTATCGAACTTCCCATAACCCTATGTTACCCCGGCCCTTACGGAAGCTACATTAAATTTTAATATAATTTTCTGTAATTACCTTAAGTTTTCTGTTGACATTTCGCCGATACTCCATTTATACTCACCTCATCGAGTTGTCCAAATGGGTGCCAAACCATGAGTAAAAACGTAACGAGCCTCCAGTTTAGTGCTAAAACTGAGCGAGATGCCGAGCTTATCCGCCTGCTCAACAAGGTCGCTGGTCTCCAACACCGCTCACCTCACAACCTTGCTCGATACCTCCTGCTCACGCACCTCAGAGCCACACTCGACCAGCACACCCAGGAGCCACTCAGAACTACCGTTTAAGGACTGATCAATGTCGAACATCGTAAAGAGCTTTCACATAAACGCCCGCCGCAAAGAGGATGCGCAGATATTGAGCAAATTAAATGCCGCCGCACCCTACATGTACAAAGACGTCCACAAGACCGGGCGAATCTTTTTAGAGAAGGCCCTCGACGACTTTCTCGGCGAACATAATATTGACTGACATCACTATCTGTCGGCGATGGCCGGGAGGTAGTATCAGCGGCGGGTGTCCAGGCCCGCCGCAATAAAAACACCCCGGCGACTTTCGTCGGATTAAATAACGGAATGGATTATCGATGAAACGCAAAACGCGACAACAGAAAACCGCAATCGTTTTTATACTGGTCATCATTACCGGCTTTTCCTCCTTAGACGTACGGCAGGCCGGCGCCCCCGCGTCCGACCTGTCGTCCGAAGCCAACCCCGCAATACGACGCGGGCGAGCAATAAATGTTTTCTCCCCTCCAGGCTCGGCGGCTAATACCCGCCGGGCTCTTTTGATTAGTGAAAATTCGTGTAAATTCGTGGCAACAAAAACAGACTCGCAAATAGCAGTGGCGGGAGACAGCCCAATCCGCAGGTGGCTAATAACAGCGGGAACATTGTAAACTCCTTAATGAAGTACCCGTCGGCCGGGCGGGTAATCCCGGCCACTCTTTAATAACTGAATAGAAGTTTTTGACAGGATAACATGATTTGTTATTATCTGTTTTCCATCCTGTAATCCTGTCAAAAGAACTTCGCGAGGGCTGCACCTCTACTGCAATGGCACTGACTGGTTTGAAAGAACCGACGATAGCTATGGGTGTCATACGTTGTTCGGCGCGTGCGCAAAGGCCGGAACGCCCTCGTATTTATAAGTGAATACAGTCCCGTAGCTCAATCGGATAGAGCCCTGCGCGATAACGCTTGAAACTCGCAGGAGGTTGCAGGTCCGAGTCCTGCCGGGGCTATTGTGAGCCACCCCGAAGGATCGGGACCTTAAATAGTAAATCGTAAATAGCAAATTGAAAATCTATTGGTGAGGTCGGCTGTCTTTTGCGGTCCGCGAGACGACCTTGCAGGCTACCCGGCACGGACGCCGCTGGTGGAAACGCCTGCCCGCAAAGGCAGCACAAAGGGCTAAATGCTAAATGCTAAGCGCTGACCAAGCACGTTGCCGGCGGCACTTCGAGACGGCCGCCTGTCGGATCAGATCCGGCTGCAAGCGACACCTCGATCTGATCGGCATGGACGATCTGCTCTTGTTATGTCGCTGCCTCAACTGCAATATAACGGACCTGCTCGACCGGTTCTGGTCTGAGGTCAAACACTGTATCGCGTCGCCGCCGCCGGCCCCGCTGTTCGGCGGCGACGACGACTAACCGTACGGGCATCCCGGCGCGCCGGGACCGTGCCCCTGCCATCCGGCGGAGTCGGATGTAAAACGCACGGAGGCAAAACGATATGGACGATTGGGGAGACCGGGATATGTCAGACGACCATATACTGCTGATCTCGCTGCTTGAGCGATACGAGATCCCCGTCAAGCAGCTTGCCCTGTGGACTGGCTACGCCGCCATCACTGTCTATAAGTATCAGGATGGCAGCAAGACCATCCCGTCGATTATCTGGCGCGTCCTGTACAAGCAGACCCACGACCATCGCATCGTCGAGTTAATGACCGGCGACCTGCCCGTTATCGTAACCCCGCTGCCCGAGGGCAACGGCGACACCGCCGCCACGCTCGAAACGCTGCTCGAGGCTCGAACCCACGAGATCGAATGGGAGCGGACTATCCTGGCCATCCTCGCCGACGGTCGGATCGACGCACTCGACCGCAGACAGATCGCCCAGATAAAGGACCGCTTCCCCCGGATGCTGTCAACCCTTGTACAACTCCAGCAGACGATCACGCGTCAATACGACTTATCCACCCAGACACGAAAGGAAAAGCCATGGTCCCCAAAGCCGACCAAAACGCCGCGACGCCCGCGCAAGACCCGGACGAGATGAGCATTGACACAACTGCGTCGTTGATCGTCGACGGCTGCGTTTGTCCGCAGTGCTTTAAGCACTTAAGGGCCCCGGTCGTTACCGGCCATCCTATCGACCGGTACGGCCCCCGCACACGAAGCTACGCCGGCATGTGCTTTGTATGCTGCCAGGCCTGCCGTGTGTTCCAGTTCGAGCAAGATGGCAAGTGGCTTATTCATAGGCATCTGGTGCATCGCTACGAATCCGGCCAATTTATCGCTTACGGCGACTGGATCACAGTAAACCCGCTGCCCGAACCACCGGCCGTCCTGAATGGCCCCGGCGGCGATTACGACGCGGTCCCGGACCCGGCCAACGATCCATTCCTTACGGCAATCCAGGGGGCAGCATCTGGCTTGATGCAAGCCACGAACGCAATCGGCCAATTACTCAAAGCAATAGAGAAGCTCCGACACAATGGACTCGACAACCGTAAACATTAAGCGAGCAGCCCACCTGATGGGCTATACCGCCCAGCACGTTCGCAGGCTCTGCATAGAGGGCGAACTGACCGGCGCCTTTAAGCACGGCCGTTCCTGGCACATACCCGTCTCGGCCCACCCCAAGCTTTACGGCGTAAAGAGTCCCGACGATCTTTCGCGCCAACTCGACATGCTGGATATCCCCGCCAACAAAAAGGATGCCGCCCTTAAACGCCTCGGCCTGGTCCGCAAGTTCGAGGACTATGCCGCCCGCATGGTCCGCGACGGCTGCAGCCGCACCGAATCAAAGCAGTTGTTCTGCTCATCGCATAAGCTCGGCGTGCGCTCGCTGAGCCGCTGGCTTACCCTTTACCGCGACCAGGGCCTGATCGGCCTGGTCGACACCCGTGGCGGCGCGGCCTTCATCTCCCAGATGATCAGCCCTGAAGCCTTTGAGACCTTCAAGTCGATGTACCTCACACCACAGCAGCTCACGATCAAGACCTGTTGGCAGAATATCTGCTTTACAAACACCGACCGGCACAAAGGCTGGAAGGTCCCGTCCTATCAGACGATGGTCCGCCACGTAACCAAACAGATCCCGCTAACCGCAAGCGTCCTGTTTCGCGAGGGCCGGGCTGCTTACGACGCCAAGTGTGCGCCTTATATCGAATCGGATCCCGATTCCGTTCAACCGGGCCAGATCTGGATCGGGGACCATCACCAGTTCAATTGTTTCGTCCGCCATCGCGGCAAATGGATACGCCCCTGGATAACCGCCTGGGAGGACATGCGGTCCCGTATGATGACCGGCCATCACATTACGGCATCGCCCAACCAGACGACGATCATGATTGCCATGCGTCGCGGGATCGATAAGCACGGCCCCCCCGATTCTGTCAAGATCGACAACGGTAAGGATTACGACAGCCAGATGTGGACCGGCACCACTAAGCAAAAACGCCGGGCTCTCAGGGCAGGCTACCTCGACGAGGAGAACGTCATCGGGATTTATGGCATGATGGATATCGGCATCTCGTTTTCGATCCCCTATCACCCGCAGTCCAAGGCCATCGAGCGATTCTTTAACACAATGGACGTTCAATTTATCAAGACCATCGAGACCTACACCGGCAAAGACGCGGACCGCAAGCCCGAGGACCTGGCAGCCAAACTAAACAACGCAGAGACAATAGCCCGCGCTTACACTCTCGATACGTTCGCCGAAGCCGTCGGCGATTACATTGCTATATACAACCAGTCGGCTCACACCGGACGCGGCATGAACGGTCGCACGCCTGTCGATGTCATGGCGACCAGGCAATCGCGTCGCGTGATTTCCGACGGCGTCCTGGATCTCTTGATGCGCGTCTGGTCTGGCGAATTGAAGGTCGGCAAAAACGGCGTGCGATTCAAAGGCATGATGTACGGCCAGTTCGCTCCGGAACTTCTGATTCGCCAGGGCCAAAGTGTGCGGCTTAGTTACGACCCCGACGATCTCCGCCGCGTGTATGTTTACGATGCGGCAACGTATAAGCTCATCACCATCGCCGAACAAAACCAGCTCATCGGCTACGGCGCCGCCGTCAGCGAGGATGCGTTACGCGAGGCCTCCCGGCAAAAGTCCCGGGCGCTCAAGTTGACGAAGTCGTACAGGGATGCGGCGCTTACCGCCCAGATGGACCTCCCGACCTTGACCCGGCGGGCGATGGCAGACGCCATCAAGGCCGACCACCGCCCGGCGGCGACGGCCCCTGCGCCGACGCCGACGATCAGGCCAGTAGCCACACCGCTGGATAACCAGCAAGCCGAGCACATAAAGGCCGCCATGAGAAAGATGGTAAAGAAGGCCGCCGGCGCCGAGGGTACGACCACAGTACTCGACTTCGATCCCGGCAAGCTCCCCGGACGGCCAAAGAAAAGGACTATCGAATTATTTAACAGGTAAAACATGACCGAAGATGCGATCCAGCGTGCGCTCGAGCAGGATGCTCGACGGATCGTGGAAAGGATTCCGATGACCGACAAAGGCAAATGCACGGCGATAATCAAGCGCCTTAGAGAGACCATGGCCGAGCACGGTCTCACGCAGACGGCCGTCGGCAAAATGGTCGGCTTCCGGACCGGCAGCATCATAAGCCAGTTTTTGAAGGGCAAATACAAAGGTGATCTGCCCGGCCTTACCAACAAGCTTGTCAACCTCTTAAACTCACTCGACCAGAAGGACCGCCATTCGCAGTACGCCGGCTACGTGGAGACGTCGGTCGCCCTGTTGATCTGCACCATGATCCAGCATACCGAAGGCTTTTCAACCGACGAGGGCAAGATCGGACTGGTGATC
>SDBU01004693.1_pt1 | contig 16668 bp, 7 predicted proteins | sample 2277071 | NCBI WGS metagenome assembly SDBU01 (sample SAMN10397929, study PRJNA504765) | marine sediment metagenome | isolation source: marine sediment core GS08_GC12, 126 cmbsf | place: Arctic Ocean: Gakkel Ridge, Loki's castle | collected 2008
CACCCGGCACCCAGTCGCGAAGGTCCGGTGGAAGCAACATGGGCGTCTGACGATCAATTGTGATGTATTTCGTACTCATAATGTCCGTAGGGTATCATAATGAGCGAAGCACGCGCCAAAGTCCGACAGACTCCTAATATATCGGCGAAGCGGGTCAGTTTGGTCCACACCTTTTTGCCTGAGCTGTCAACGCCCAAGCACCGATCTGAGCGTCGAGCGCGTTAGCCGCGCACGTCAAGGTACTTATGATAAGGCGAAGAATTTCGCCGCATTTCCTTGACACGGCCCGATTTCGTGGTAGAATTAACGGCGAAGAACTTCGCCATTGCGCACAACGCCAGGGAGGAGAGTTCCATGCCAGGCAGAAGAAGGCGACCGCTCACGGAACTTGAACTTGAGATCATGCAGATCGTCTGGAAGCACGGGGAGGTCACGGTGAAAGACCTCTTCGAGGCGCTGAGGGAGGCCGGCAGGCCGCTTGCGCTTCCCAGCATCCGCACGATGCTGTCCATCCTTCAGGACAAGGGGTTTGTGAAGCGCAGACCCGCTGGCCGCGGGCATGCCTACCGCGCCACGGTGTCAGCCCATGAGGGGCGAAGGCGCATCCTCAAAGACATCATCGAACGCGCGTTCGAGGGTTCGGCCTCCAGCCTCGTCACGGCGCTGGTGAACGGCGAACTGGTCTCGGAAAAGGAGATCGAAGAGGTCAAGCACCTCATCGAGCAGCATGAGAGGGGAGCACAGAAATGAACGCCCTTCATGTGTGGTCAAGTCTCGATCAGATCGGGTTCACGACCATGCGAGTGCTCCTGGCGGCGCTATGGCAATCCTCCATTCTTCTCGCCGCAATCGGGATCCTGACATGGCTGCTTCGGAAGCGGCGTCCGTCGGTCCGGCATGCGCTTTGGGTCGGGGGGCTCCTGCTGGGGCCGATGCTTCCGCTGTTCGCAGCGATTGTCTTGCGAACCGGAGCGCCCCAGGCGCCGGTTCGGATTCTGCCCACGTATACAGAACCCGCGTCTCTGTCGGTTCAACCCATGGAGCCGATTGTCTCCGTCCCTCCGCTTGAGCCTGCGGTGCCGATGGCAGAGCCAAGCGAGGGCGCGCCGGAAGCGCAGACGCGCGTCTCGGTCCTGGCGTATCCGTGGGCCTTGCTGGTCATCGCCTATGCCGGCGGGTTCGCCGCATTTCTGATTTGGATCGCCCTCGGTCGCATCCGCATCCGACGTTGGATAAGGTCGGCGGCGCCCTTGGTCGATGAACGTGTCCTTTCGATCTTCAGGGCCGCCAAGCGCAAAATTGGGTTTCGCCGAGATTTCCTGGTCATGGAAGGCGATCGGACCCCCACGTCGGTGAGCTTCGGTGTGTTTCATCCGTTGGTCCTGTTGCCGAAGGGACTGACCGAGCGGCTGTCCGATGCTGAGCTGCAAGCGCTCGCCATCCACGAACTGGCGCACCTCAAACGGAACGACAGTCTCGTGTTGCTTCTGGTCTCGCTGGTTCGGGCTGCGCTGTTCTTCCATCCGCTCGTGTGGCTCGCGACGCGGCAGATTTCCGTGCTCTGCGAGCAGGTCGCGGACGACGCCGTGCTCGATGCGACCGGCGAGGCGATAGCGTATGCGAAGATGCTGGCGCGACTCGCAGAGGACCTGCCCCGCCGCGCGCTTTCGACGGAGATGGCCGCGGGAATCCTTTTCTCGAAGGGGGCATTCCTCCACCGCGTTCAGGCCATCCTCTCCGACCGCCGAGACCAGATCCGCAAACTCACCCGCCTCGCCCTCGCCGGCACCGTCATCGCTGCTGTAGTTTCAGTTGGTCTGGCCCTCGCCCTGCCCTTGGGAGAGAAATCGTTCGAGCCCGAACAACCTAAAGAGAGCCCTGCGGAAATCGCTCCGCAGCCGGCGGTCGCCGAAAACGCCCCCAGCCTCCGTTGGGTGGACGTCGAGACCGGCGACGTGCTCTTCACTGGCGCGGACATCGTTCGGTTCGACTGGAAGAAGCAGCTCTTCGAGCTGCGGCGCGAGCGCGCTATTGATCTTATGATGCTTCGGCCCGCGTTGCGCAGGGATTTTGTTGTCGAAGACGGTCGGGGAACGGTCTACCGCGGATGCTTCATGAGCGTTGCCTCTTCGTCCAGCTATGACGGGCCCACGATCCGGTCCGGGCCTACGATCCCGTCTATGGCGCCCACGCGACCTCCTCTATATGCGATCAGAGGTGGCTATCCCAGTGGCGGCGGCACGCGCGACAAGGATCGGTTCAATCCGAGGCTTCGGGCGGCACTGGAGGCCGCGGGCGTGCTGAAGGAGATCGACCCTTCTGAAGCCCCGACGCCCATCCAGACGTCGTTCAGCGGCTGGCACGGTGACCGGCATGGGCTGAAGATAGCTGTCACGCTGTTCCCGGAGACTTTCCGCATCGGGCGGGAAGCTCGATTTGCGTTGCACATTGATAAGGGCGAGACATTCAGTCTGAATCTCGATAGCTTGGTACTTGGGGTCACGCTGGAAGGCAACGAAGGCCGATTCTTCCTAACTCGGAGTATCGGGATTCCTCTGGCGGTTCGCGAAGTGGGTCTTTATCCCTACCACGGCATGCATTGGGGGCCTACATATGGCTCGCCCGACATAGAGGCCCGACCCGGTCCAGGAGCCCTGAAGGTTGTTCTGAGGGCGCGGCGCAAGACTGATGGCGGCTCAAGGAGCGTGGCGACATGGCAGGTCCCTGCTCAGGCCGTAGAGATTCTCCCGCCTGCGCTGAAAGAGCAACATCCCGAGGATGCAGCCTGGGGCGAGGCGGTGGAGGGGCTGCAAATGTCCATCCAGCCTACCAAGGCTAGCTACAAGGCTGGTGAAAGCCCAGAGTTTTATGCCGCGTTGCGGAACGTTGGGGAAGCGGACTTGACGTTGAATCTCGGCGTGATGCTGGCTAACGGCAAAAAGCAGTACCCCACAGAGATTCGATTGCTGCTTACTGACAGCTCGGGAATGAGAAGGGAACTGCACGTGGGCAGCCCGCGCGTTGCCGGACGGATGGACGATTTCATCGTGTCACTTGCGGCGGGCGCCTGCCATAGCCTGAGGGTCCGCTTGAAAGATTACAGCAATCCCGACACAAAGGGATTCCCTATCAAGCTGGCCGAAGGACAATATCAGATTGCCGCCCTGTACGAGGGGAAGGGGCCGAAGGCTGTGAATTCCGACATGGAGAGCGTCCGGCACATGCAGTTCTGGACCGACGAGGTCACCTCGAACACCACGACGTTCACGATCGGCGGAAAGGAGACCGGTAGGATAGGCGAGGTAGAAGCAGTGCCGACGGCGTCAGCCTGGGGCAAGGGGGCCAATGGCCTGCAAATGTCCATCGCGCCTGCTGAGCACGCTCCCGGGAAGGCGCTTGCATTCGATGTGGCCTTCCGCAATGCCGGCAAGAAGGACTTCGTCTTGAATCTCGGTATGACGTCGGCAAACGGAAAACATCTCTTTCCGACTGCTCTCCGTTTGATCCTTGCGGATGTCGAGGGGAAGACGAGAGAACGACCGTACTCCTTGCCCCCCCATGCTAGCGGCCGAGTTGATGACTATGTTGTTGCGCTTCGCGCTGGCTCAACGCACACGATCAGGGTCCACTCGTACCAATATAGTTCTCTGCGCAAGCTGTCCCCAGCCAAGTATAGCATCGTCGCAAAGTTCGAGGGCAAGGGTGCTCAGTTCATCCACGAGGATACAAGGGGTGTTGGGCTGCTTAACTTTTGGAAAGGAACCGTCAGGTCAGGAGTCTTGGCCTTCGAGATTCCACAGCCTGCTGGAGGCGAACAAGCCTGGGGCGAGGCGGTCAAAAATGAACTTGCATGGGCTGAGGTCTCCAACGGCCTGCAGTGCCGCCTGCTGCCGCTTGAGCAGGCAGTGGAAGTGGCCGAAGGCGTGAAGCCGGAGGATGTCGAGGTGTATGTGACCTATGAGCTACGGAACGTTGGTGAGAAAGCTGTGAAGACGCGTGGGATCTGGGGAGCGTTTGCCTGGCTTTTTGACGTTACGGGCCCTGATGGGCAGAAACTCACGTACCGAGGACGCCGACCGAGTGTCCGTCTTCCGCCCGCACAGGATTGGCTTACGATCACCCCTGGCAAAACACTGGCGCGGCGGGTCCGTCTTCGGTACGACTTCACTGAGCCTGGGCAGTATCAAATCTGCAGGATCAGTGTTGTGCGGCCCCTCCCGGGCATCGCTGGGGATTGGGCCGAGTGGGAAAAGATCTGGAGCGGTACGTTGAAATCGAACACGGTGACACTCCATGTCGTGCGACCGAAAGAGCCCGCCTGGGGTGAGGCGCTGGAGGGCGTGCAGGTCCGGCTGCGGGCGGACAAAAAGGTCTGGGATGTCGGCGAGACGCCGAGCTTCTCTCTTGACGTCCGGAACCACGGCGAGAACGTGTTGACCTTTGCGCCCATAATGGAATCCCACTGTGAGATCGAATACGACGGCAAATGGCACCGTTGGGGGGACCCTATTAGAAGGATCTTCGGTGCTTTGCGGAACATCCATCCGGGTGAAGAGCACCGCGACGTCTTCACGGACACGCTGGTACCCTCGTGGGCCGAAAAGAACGGCCGTAAACGGCTCCAACTTACCCCGGGCAAACATACAGTCCGCGTCGCTTTCAAGCCCGATGGGCGCGATGCGCCGCGCACCGTCAGCAATCCGATCGAGATCGAGATACTTCCCGTTCGGGCGCAGCCGACCGGTTCCACCCCCGAGCCGGCGGAAAGGGGGAAGGAACAATCGCAATCCGCCGGAAAGGCCCGTTCTGCCGAACAGGCGACCCCCGAGCCGTATGCCTGGCAGCGCACGGACCGTTATGTCCCGCCTGACGCGGAGAATTTCTTTCCGGACGATCCGGAGGGTGGACATCAGCTTGACAGACTCTTCCAGGCCGTGGACAAGGACAGGCGATCGGACGATGAAATCCTCTCCGCCGTCCGCCGCGGTTTTCGCAGGACCACACAACATCGCACGCTGATCCTACGGTGGATCGGCAACCGGTACATCTGGGGCAAGCAGCCGCAGCACCCGAGGGCCATCGAGATCATGTACCACGCGGTCACGATGGAACGCCACTATGCCGTGTACTTCGGCCTCTCCGTAGTCCGACCCAAGACGCCGAACATCCTGCGAACGCTTGCGGACATCTGCATGCAGGGCGAGGACGTGGGGCGAATCACATGGGGCGTCGGCTCGCAGCGCGACGAGTTGGTCTCGCACATCGAGCCTTACATGGAGCATGAGGATGCGGAGAAGCGCGAAACAGCTTCATTACTGCTCAAGCATTTTCGAGGGGAGCTGGACTTCGCACAGGTGAAGGGGCAAGAGGCGCTGGCGAAGAAGAGGGCAGAGTTCGGCGACCAGCTGCCCGAATTGCGCCAACAGTTGCTCACCAGCGATAGCGAAAGCCGCTTGGCGGCCCTCAAACTCACGCAGCGACACGGTCTCAGCGCTCTCATGGACGATTCCTTCCTGAAAGCGATGAGTGCCTGCGCGCAGGATCCCGATCACCGCGTACGCCGCGAAGTGGCCCGCATCGCCGGCGGGCGATGGATCTGGGGGAACAAGGAGCAACCCCTGGAGGCGATCCGTCTGATGCTTCAGCTCTCCGGCGACGAGGACCGCGACATCCGGTACCAGGCGGTCTACTTTGGACTCTCAACCGTTCGTGAGAAGACGGAGGACGTCCTTCGACGGCTCACGGAGATCGCCCTCAGCGATCACGAGTCCAACATGTACGGCCGCATCGTCTGGGGGCTCCGAACATCCGTGCGAACTGATTCGAAGCTGCTCGAGCAGGTCCTGGAGCAGCATCTCGGCAAATCCGAATCAGACAGCCGCCGGATGGCGGCGATTTACTTCCTCCACAAGGATCTGTTCAAGACAGCGCCTCCCCGCAGTTGGGGGCTGGAGGAAGCGGCGGCCGAGTACCCCGAGGATGTATTCGGGCTCTCTTTCTCCGCCAAGGAGCCTTTCCAACCTGAGAGCGCTGATGCGCTGTGGGGAGAGTTCCGGAAGAACCTGCCGGACGGCATTGAGCCGCAACGCGTCTGGACAAGAAAAACGCAACATAACTTCGTCATTGTCGTCAGGATTCGAGGCGCGGAAGAGCGCGACGCGGTCAAGGAAATGATCGAACGGAACCCACGCTTGCTGTTCGGCGATGTGACGCCCTTGCCGCCACAAATGCAACTCCACTTGGAAGAACGGATCCTGGGACAAGGCCGGCGGCAGCCGGATCCTTCGAAGGACTAGAAAGAGCGACCCCGCCGGAGACGCCGGCGCGCAACGCAGGCGGCGCCGGTCCACGATTCCTTCCCACCCCCCAGAGCCGACGAAAAGACCGCCAGGCGGAACCCCCGCCAACTGATAGGCTTTCTCGGCCAATTCGTGGCATCGGTCGAGTCGAAGGCTCCGGTCAATGTCCGGCTCCGAGAGCACATCTCCGCAACATCCCGCGAGATTCGTGGGGGCAGTGGGGGGTGTTGAAGAAAGTCATTCTGAACCCTTAGACTTCGCTCCCTTCGGGTCTGAGCCTCAGGGTCGAAGACAGGACAGACTCCGTGAGGAATGTTTGCTCGCTGTAAGTTCAAGCGTACTATGTGCAAAAGATCCTTCGTCCGCCAGTCGGCGGACTCAGGATGACACGGCTGGTCGCTTTTTCAACACCCACGCAGTTCCCTACTTTGTCTGGACTCGGGGGAGGCTGGACCTGCGTGCGGCCGGCGGATGTAAGCAGCGCCTATGCTGGGACTTAGGGCGTGCCGTGGCGGCTCCATTCCATAAGGGACGGTTTCCGGTCCCGCTTCTCTTCAGCTAATATAGGCGCCGGTTGAGCGACTACTATGGTGGAATCGCCGAGCTCGACGATAAGGCAGCCTGATGACAGACTGGGACGGGATCCTTGAGCGGCATGGTCGCATGGTCTGGCGGACCGCTTACCGTCTGCTCGGACGTGCTGATGAAGCCCAGGAATGCTTGCAGGAAACATTCCTATCGGCCGTTCAGTTGTCACGGCGGCAGCGCGTGAGGAATTGGCAGGCACTCCTGCGGCGCCTGGCCACTGCCCGGGCATTGGACCGGCTGCGTGCGCGGACCCGCCGCGAGCGACGCGAGGAGAACGCAGCGGTCCTGGACACTCTTGCAGACCGCCGAGCTGACCCGGTGGAGACGGTGCAAGCCGCCGACCTGGCGTCTGGGTTGCGAAAGGCGCTGGCGCAGCTGCCTCCGCGAGAGGCAGAGGTCTTTGCATTGCGTTTTCTGGAACAGATGAGCTATCGAGAGATTGGCCGTGCCCTGGGATTGAAAGTCAACGCTGTCGGCGTGCTGCTGCACCAAGCGCGCGACAGACTCCGCTTGCTGGTGCGTGGCCTGCACGGGGGGCAAGGCGATGAATAGAACGGAATTGGAGCCGAACGAACTGCTCGCACGGGCGGTATCGGCGTTGATTGACACGCCGATACCCGAGCAGCCTTTGGCTGATGCGCTTGCCTCAACACGCCAAGCCATGAGCACGTCAATACAGGCCCAAGTCCCGGCAAGCGAGCCGAGCATTGTGAACAGAGTCTGGAGGGTAGCGATGGGGCACAAACGACTGAGCTTCGCCGCGAGTGCCGCGGCTTTTGCGGCGATCGTCGCCGGGCTGTTGGTTTCCCGCTTGGGTTCCGGCGTGGCGTTTGCCGATGTGATGAAGAAGATGACTGGCGTGCAGACTCTTCACCTAAGGATCACATGGAAAGGAAAGGAAGGCGAGGCCTGGCTCAAGCGTCCCAACATGATGCGAATCAATTATACGGACGGGACTTATGAAATCTCCAATGGGCCCACACATTGGGACGTGAATGAGAACCAAAACTCCGCCGTTGAGAAACCGTCTTTCTACTACCAGCATGCTCAGCGCCGGGGGCTTGATGTAATGGACATGTTGACGCAGCTCCATCTCACGGAAGGTCTCTCGGGCTTCTTTTCGGAGAAGCCGCTGGAGCGCGTTCGAAAAGGGGATAGGCTCTTCGACGTATACAGAACGAAGGTCGAGCAGTATGGAGACACTATAGCGTTCGAGGCCCTGGCCGATACGGAGACCCACCTCTGCCATTCCATGAAGCTCGAGCAGGAAAGAGACGGCATACTCAAGACAGTCATCGCATTCACCGTCCTCGAATATGACTTGCCTATCCCGGATGAGACGTTCTTGTTTCAGGCAAAGGAGGGGATGCGGGTAAACGTCGTAAAACCCAAACCGAAGGCACCTGAGGCGCCTGCCGCGGAAGGCTCCACGCTCTCCGGCCGGGTCGTGTGGGCGAGCAATGGCAAACCGGTTCCTGAAGCACGTCTCACCCTTGCGGGCAAGTACGAGCCCCGCCCTGAGGGCGGCTTGCAAGCCAAGTTCTTCGTCCGGGCTGAGACAGATCGTGAAGGTCGTTGGCGAGTGACAGGTGTGCCGCAAGGACGCATCCGTATTGGCGTCCGGAGTTGGGAGTTGGACTGGCCCAGCGAGCCGACCTTTCCCAATAACGTGGGCACCCTGGAGCAGCCGCGCGTAATCGTGGATGGCCAGAGCGACTATACCGACCTCAACTTTAAGGTCCACAAGCCGGGGGAGTTCTTCGCCAGAATTACGATCAACACGGTCGATGAGGACGGCAATCCGGTGGAAGGGGCGAGCGCGCACCTGTGGGGTGATCACGGCGCGACGTCCGTCTATGCGAACACGGCTCGACATCAGCAATACACTGGACCGGACGGAAAGGTTGATGCGACGGATGTCTGGCCCACTGAGAAGCCGGTGCGTCTTGCTCTCGGCCACAGATCACACTACCGCATCTATGCGGGTTGGGCGGCCAATGTGCCGGAGCCTTTCGTGGTGGAGCGAGGAAACCACTATCACTTCGATATCGTTCTGCCGAAGGCGCGGACGATGAAGCTTCAGGTGGTCGGCTTGAACGGCCGGCCCTTGCAAGGCGTTTGTGTTGCAGTCTGGGCCAATCGTGGCAAGTCCCGCATATTCCCGCAGGGCGAGCTCGTTGTCACGGACCATGAGGGACAGGCGACCGTGACCGGACTTGCGCCCGAGAAGGAAGTGATCCTTGCCCTGATGCGCTTGTCTGAAGGTGCAAAAAGTCACTACGACACAAAGTTGGCCTCTGCCCTCGTTCGCTTGACGCTGCCGAGGGACCGTGAACGTGTCTTGCGGCAGGTGACGTTTGATGATCGGCCGATCCGAATAGAGGGAACCATCGCATCCGCTCCGGCACACGAGAAGTTCGGCTTGGTTTGTGCAACGCCTGAAAGGCTCGGAGAGATGAATTATGTATGGAGAACGTCAGCCGCCGAAACCGGCGACTTTGTCCTCCAGGGCGTCCCCGCCGGCGAACTCAGCCTGGACTACCGGTACGCCAACAAGGTTGATGGTAGGTGGCACTCCCAGTGGCGCGGGTGTAAGGGAGTGTTGCAGACCGAGCCCGGGTACATTTATACTGTCAAATTCGTGGAGGATCGGCTGGTCGCGGTCGGAAAACGCCGAATCGCTCACCCATTGCCTCAGGAGAATCAGGAATGAAGAGGACTCGCCTTCGGCTTGGACTGTAAGCAGGCTGATAGCGAGCGCTCACCGGATAGTCCTTGTGGCAACCTGCTATCGTGGAATTCTCGGCAGATCGAGAATAGCAACCATGTGGTTCTCTTTCTTCAGCCGGCCGTACACGGCCAGGGCCGGGCCGCTCTCCCCGCCCGCATCATACGTCACCATCTGATTGCCGAGGAGCTGCCCCTGGCCGCGCCGCACTATTTCACTTCTTCGTCCCTTTCGCATCCGCCGCAAACCAGCCCAAGGACAACCACGCACACAAACGCATGGCAGGCCCGGTTCATCTTCACTTCAGCCCCTCCTCAGAGCCGGACCTTCCCCATAATCCACACTTGCAGCGCGAAGGACGCGGAACAACCACGGCGATAAGAGCACGCGCTACAGATGACAATCATTCTTCGAAGAATGCCATGAGAAGGCCCCCGGCGCAAGTGAGAAGTGCCATTACAGGCCCCATGAATGCGGCCACCGCAAGCAGGCCCGGACGCCCAAGCGACGCGCCTTGCTCGGCCGGGCGCCGTTTGGTACTCTATAGGTTCTTCACGCAGTCCTTTGCTCGCAAAGGCCCGAAAAATCCTCTCTCTTGCGACGGAGAACGTTTGAGGTGAGACAGTTCTGGCTCGGGGTGGTCGTGGCATGCCTCTGGTGCGGTTCTGTGCCCGCCCAGCCTGCCGATTCCGAACCAGTTCAGCCGCGCATCAGCTCTCTCGATGTGGGATACCGCCGGTTTACACGGCCTTTCGGATGGACGCCGATTACTCTCACCCTGAAGAACCCCGGACCGGCAACAGACGTGGAGGTGGCGGCATTCGGGGAAGATATGGGCGGTGCCCGCCTTCCTGCAATGACGCGCCTGCGCCTGCACCTTCCCGCAGGAGCCGAGCGCAAGCACACGCTGTATCTCCAGAACATGGACTTCGCCCGGTTCGGATTCGAACTCTACGAAGACGAACGGCTCACGGATCGGGAGGCCGTTGAGGCGTTCCTCATAGCCCCCCAGGAGCACTGGATACTTGGCATTGCCGAGACGGGCGAGGGATTTAGCTGCGTCCCGCCAGAGCAACGGACCGCGACCCGTCTGCGCTTCAACAACGCCGCACGGTTCCGTCATCTTCCCGCGCGATGGCAGGGCTACCAAGGGATTGACATGATTGCCCTGGGGGACCTTCCTCCGGAGGGGATCACGGCCATGCAGGAACGGGCCATCCTGGACTGGGTGCGCGCAGGGGGCCTGCTCTTGATATGCCCCGGGGTGGCGCCGCACCGCTACGAGGAGACGCTCTTTGAGAGTATCTCTCCCGTGAGAATCATAGGTCGGCGCATGGTCAGGAGGCTTCCGGCGTTCGAAGAGCGCTACGGCAAGCTGGCGACCAAGCGGGAGCGCATCGGCCTCGCAGAGGCCGTCTCCGTGCAAGGCGAGATCCATATGCAAATGGGCCAATTTCCTCTGGTTGTGTCGAGACCTGAGGGGCTCGGCCGCGTGGTCTTCGTTGCGTTCGAGATGTCGGCCGGGCCGGTTCGCACCCTGTCGAACCTGTACGCGTTCTATCAGGACCTGTTCGCATTACATCCGGCCCCGCCCAGTTCTCACCGGAGCGGTTTGCCGGCCCAGGCCTCCTCCGTTCTGAATGAGACCATGGGAGTGTCCGTGCTGTCGCGAGGGGCCGTGGGCGTCTGCCTGGCGCTGAATTTCGGCGTGGTGGCCGTAGTGCTGCTTGTGATTCGCAGACACAGGGAAAGGGCCTTTGCGGCGCTCCTCCTAGCCGCTCCGTTCATCGCCCTCGCTATCAGCTTGTTCGGCAAAGCGGCCTCCGGGATCAGTGAGAATGCACTGGGCAGCGTCTACATACTCCGTTCCATGAGCGGAGAGTCGGAATGCGTCGGCGACAGCTACCACGCGCTGCTTTCGGAAACAGACGCGCAATGCGACGTCCTCTTTCCGGACCTGCCGTATTGTTTCCCAACAGCGATCCCGCATTCAGGGTCTCCACGGTCCGGCTCAAGGACGGCCGCCGAGACCTTGCGCGAGGCGATCGAATTCGTGGACGACGACATCAAGTGGCTCCGGCGGTTGCGCCTTCGGCCGAGGGCGCTTTTGAAGTTCCAGACGAGCTTTCTGGCGGACGGCCCGGGCATCGTGGAGGCCCTGGCTACGTTCGACCCCGAAGGCATCCGAGTTGTCGTGACCAACAAGTCCGAAAGGCCGTTCAGCGGAGGCTTCGTTGCATGCAACCGGAATGCCGCGGCAATCCCGGACTTGCCTGCGGGAAAGAGCGCGTCGGTCCTGCTGGACAGCGGCTCAGCCCAAGGCACTATGGCGACGTTCTCGCGCAAGGCCGTGAAGTCCAGTCTGGAGATGCAGCAGGACATGTTGATCCGCGGCCTTTATGACGCGCCACGAATCGACGATGCGCTCAATACCGGTGTTCTCGCATTCGGTTGGTTCGACGGGGCGCCAATCGATGTGGAAGTCAGGGGACTCGACGACGGCCTTCGTCGCAGGGCGCGCACGCTGCGGATCGTCCATGCTGATGCGAAGCTGGGCGGCGGTCGCATCCTGCTTCCCAAAGGCGCCGTGGCCATGCGCCTCGACAACAACGGCCGCAGGCTCTTTGCCGGGGGGCGGTGGGGGGAGATTTACGGCAGAGCGGTCATGAACACGGACTTTCTGCTTCCTCCGGCGCTTCGTGACCTGAAGGCCACGAGCATCACGATCTTTTTCCGGACCGGACAGATGCCCACCAGTACAGCCATCGAAGTGCTGAATCAGACGACCGGGCAATACGACCTCATCGCAGGCTCATTGCAGGGCGGGGGGGGCGGCTCGACGCCGTTGACGCAATCGCGCTTCGCAGTCCCGGACCCGGAGGCCCATGTTTCGGCTCGAGGCACCGTGCAGGTGCGCCTCACTGTCGAGGCGGCCGCGGCCGCTCTTCTGCCGAGTATGGCGCGCCGACCGGTGATCGAAGACTTCGACATCGAGATCGAGGGGATCGTTGAATGAACGAAACTGTGATTAAGACTGATGGCTTGACCAAGCGGTTCGGCAAGTTTACGGCCGTGGACCGGCTGAACCTCGATATCAAGGGCGGCATTCTGTTCGGATTCATCGGCCCGAACGGCGCGGGCAAGACCACCGTCATCCGCATGCTGTGCGGGCTGCTGCGGCCCACCTCCGGCCGCGCCACGGTCAAAGATATTGACGTGGTTCGGCATCCCCGTGAGGCCAAACGGATCATCGGCTACCTCCCGGAACTCTTCGGCACGTACGACCGGATGCGCGTATGGGAGTATCTGGATTTCTTCGGCGCGGCCTACCGCATTGCAAAAAAGAAGCGCCGCGACCGGATCGAGCATGTTCTTGACCTGACCGGGACGGAATACATGCGCGACTATTTCATCGGCACGCTCTCCAGGGGCATGCGTCAGCGCGTGGGGATCGCCAAGACCCTGGTCCACGACCCGGCCGTGCTGTTTCTCGACGAACCGTTGACCGGCCTCGATCCGGTGGCTCGCATCGAGATGCGCGGACTGCTTCGCAAGTTCAAGGCGCTCGGCAAGACCGTCCTTATCTCTTCGCATATTCTTACGGAACTGGAGCCGGTGTGCGACGAAGTCGGCATCATCGAGAAATCTCGCCTCCTGGCCGCAGGCCCCATCAAGGAGATCCTGGCTGAGATTCAGCAGACCCGCCGCGTCCAGATAGAGCTGCTCGACCGCTCCCGGGAGGCGGCGAAGCTGATGGAGAAGCAGCCCGACGTGAGCAACGTCAGGGTCGTTCAAAACCTCGTCGAATTCGAGTTCCAGGGCGACGACGCCCGCGCCGCTGCCCTCCTGCGCATGCTGCACGAGAATGACTTCAGCGTGTTCTCGATGAATGAACTGACCGTAGATCTGGAGGAGGTATTCATCCGCGTCACCGGCCGCGACGCCGCGGGCCTCTCGTCATGATCAGCAATCCCATCATATCCAAGGAACTGGTGAGCGTGCTGCGCTCGCGCACGGCCCTTGCGCTGGCGCTCGTGTCAGTGGGCGTGCTGTCTCTCCTGGCTCTGGCCATGTGGCCCGCGGCCGGCGTCAACCCCATAGGAACGCTGTACTCCCGCCTTTTCCTGACCGTGATCCTGTGCGGCCAACTGGCCGTGCTCGGGCTGTTCACGCCGCCTTTCTCCGCCACGGCCATCACGTACGAGCGCGAATCGAACACATGGGAGACCCTCTACTACACCCTGCTGCGGCCGGACCAGATCCTTGTCGGCAAGCTGGTCGGCGCGGTGGCCTTTCTTCTCCTGTTGGTGGCGCTCTCTCTTCCGGTGAGCGCCACCTGCTTTATCCTCGGTGGCGTGTCGCCCAAGGAGATATGGCTTGCTTACCTGGTCCTGATCATGTCCGGAATCACCTTCGGGCTGGTGGGTCTGACAAGTTCGGCCCTGCTGGGGAGCTCGCTGAGGGCGCTGATCGTGACCTATCTGTCCCTGTTGGTCCTTTGCGGCGGCGCTCACATGCCCATCGTCCTGCTGCCCGAGTGGCGCGACGCGCAGCCCGTCCTGCACGCCATACGCTGCCTCAGCCCGTTCACCGCAGTGGTGGCCATCACGCGGGATGCGTTCCGCTCGATAGGGCCGGGCGCGTCGGCTGCTGCCGTGGTCCGGTACTTTGCCTATTCCGGGATTCTCTGCAGCGCGATGATACTCACCCTGCTGGCGCGCATCGCCATGCGGCCGGGTCCGAAGATCGCCAAGCGGAAGGCCGCGGTGGACGACGCCTCGCTGGGCATCAGGGTCCTGAGACGGTTCATCTTTGTCCTGGATCCGCGGCGCCGACGCCGGAGCATGCCCTTGTGGATAAACCCGATCTTGCTCCTCGACCTGCGCACGCGCGCTGCCGGGCTGAGCAATCTCATCCGCGCATGCTTCGCCTGTTTCATCTTTGCTATCGGACTCGTGATTCTCGTGGCCGGGACGTACGGCGCCACCCGGCCGGACGTGATTCGGCTGATCGCCCTCTCATTTCAGATGGGCCTCATCTTGCTCCTGGGTCCGAGTCTTACCATTGCCTCCATCGCGGGCGAGGTGGAAGGCCACACGTTCGACTCGCTGCGCATGACGCCGCTGCACTCGTGGACGATTTTCTTCGGCAAGTTTGCTGGGGCGGTCATGCTGTCGTTCATGCTGGTCGTGTCGTCCGTGCCGGTTTTCTTCGCCATCCTGTTCATCCAGGAGGCCATCGAGCTGCGGTTCCTGGTACCGATGCTCACCGTCACAGGGGTAACCCTGTTCTTCTGCCTGGCGACCGGACTGTTCTTCAGCAGCATGTGCCGCACCACGGCCCGTGCCGGGGCGTGGGCGTACGGCCTGATGGCGCTCGTCACAGTGGTAAGTCTTCTCGGACTGGTCTTGCAGGACCGCGTGAGCGAGACCATGGCGAAGTTCATCCTTGCCTTCAATCCGATCGTGACTGTCGTCGGTGCTGTGGCCGTGGAGCAACTGGTGAAGTTCGGCCGCTGGCAGAACAACGTCTGGGCGCTGGGCACGATCTCCGTCGTGTTGTTTATCGCCACGATCTACAGATTGCGTCATGTCGCCGGACCAACGGCCTGAAGGGGTGCAAGGGATGCACGTGGTATTCGTAGCTGCGCTTTCGTTGCTGGCGTCCTCACCGGCTTTCTCAGAGGAGAGACCGGACGAGGAAAAGCTGAGACTTCGGAACGAGGTCACGTTCCAAGAGATACTCCAGGCCGCAGAGGATCCAAACCGGGATGTACGCAGTCGCGTAGCGTGGATCATCGGAGCCACGGGCCGTCAGGACGGGCTGCCTGTGCTGCAGCGTTTGGCCCGTGACCCCGTGCCGGACGTGCGCGCCTCTGCTTTGCGCGGACTGAGCAGGGTTCTTCCCCGCGGGACGCAGATCGAGCTGGACCTCACCGTGCCGGTCGAGGATCGGAACCTCCGCAATGCGGCGCTGGCCGCCGCCGGCCGGCTGCAGTTCGACCAGCGCAATGCGCTGATACAGTCCTGTCTCGAGAGCGTGTCGGATCCCGAGAGGGCGTCGGCCGTGCAGGCGCTCGACCTGGATCCACCGGCAGAGAGGCGGCCCTCGATTCTGAAGGCGCTCAAGGACCCGCATGCGCTCGTCCGCTCCGCTGCTGTGGACATGCTGGGCCAGGCGAAGGACGATGAAGCGATTTCGCTGGTGATCGGGTCTCTCGGCGAGCGCGCGTCGAATCAGTCCTTCATTGTTCGAGGCGCCGCGTGCCGGGCGCTGGCCCTCATCCGCACGACGAAGGGGAGAACCGATCTGTATAAGGCCGTAAGCGATGAGCATCACTTCGTGCGACGAGAAGCGATCAGGGCGCTGGTCGAGTTGGAGGATGAAAACGCTATCCCAACGATCCAGAGCCGCCTTATCGACGAGGACTACACGGTGCGGGAATGCGCCAGCCTGGCGCTGGGCGAGATGATCAACGCCAGCTCATCGCCCTTGCTGGCGGCGCGCCTCGCCGATGAAGTGATCGAGGTCCGCGAGGCGGCGGAGAAGGCCCTGTCCGGCTTCCCGGCTGAGATCGCCTATGAAGCGCTGCTGAAATATGTTAACTATCTGGAACGCAAAGAGACACGTGTTCGTGTCTGGAGGTTGCTCGGATCGTACGCTCATCCGGCGACGAAGGAGATCGCGTTCGAGCATCTGAAGGACAATGACACGCCTGTGGCTGCCTACGCCTTGCGCATCGGACACAAGCTGGAAGACCGCCGGATCATTCCCCACGTGATCTGGTTGTTGCAGACCCGCAATGTCGAGGTGCAGGTAGAGGGGCGGGAGGGGGTGGTAGTAGAGTGGGGGCCGCCGGAGTCGCAGGCAGTGGAGGCCTTCCAGGCGGCAATCCTGTTTGATCTCAAAGAGCCGATTCCATTCGCCATCCTGGCCATCCGCCGCACGATCAATCCCCCGGGCCCGGGTCCCTACATTCCAACGATAGATACGTGTACATGGAGCGTACGATACCTGGCGGCCGTGAATCATCAACCCGCCGTGCGATTACTC
>SDBU01004694.1_pt1 | contig 16661 bp, 16 predicted proteins | sample 2277071 | NCBI WGS metagenome assembly SDBU01 (sample SAMN10397929, study PRJNA504765) | marine sediment metagenome | isolation source: marine sediment core GS08_GC12, 126 cmbsf | place: Arctic Ocean: Gakkel Ridge, Loki's castle | collected 2008
ACCCTACACAATGCGGAAGTTGTTTCGTAGCCATTCCTCACTGATTTTGGAGGAAAGTGAAATGAAATTCATCAAACTACTGCTAATAGCCCTTATGATTCTCAGTTGCAGAATGGCAGTGGCAAAAACATTGTTCTTCGACGACTTTGAGGATGGAGTTATTAGTAAGAAATGGACTTTTACTGGAGAATGGGAAGAAAAGGATGGGCATCTGGCTTGTGTCAAGTCGAAGGTAAAATTTAACTACGCATTACCTGAAATATCGGAGGAATATTATTCAAAACAGATTACCATCCAAACCAAAGGTATAATAACAGGCGCGCCCTGGAGCAGAATGGGAGTCGCGGTTCGATTGATTCCAAGAGACGTTCTCGAAGCACAGGACGGAAAACCGACTGGGCATCTGGGATATGCTCTCTGTACTCCCGAAAATGGCCCCAGCGATGTGAAATTATTAAATGAAGGTGTGCAGTGGGTCAATCTGAATGCGCCGGTGCGTCCTGGCTTAAACCAGTGGGTATGGCTCCAGCTTACTGTAACCGAAGAACAAGAACTCCTCGCCAAGGTTTGGATTGACGGCGAAGAAGAGCCAAATAAACCGACTGGCAGCGTAAAAGAGTGGAAGAACAACCAAGGGCAGATTATCAAGGGAAATCGCCCCTCTGGAGCCGCTGGATTGGTCGGGAAAACTATGGAGGCCTGGGGGAGAGGCGGAGCAATTCCCATGTATGATGAGGTGGAAGTATGGGATAAAGATGGCCCAAGCGAGGAAAAAAGCGCTGTGGATTCCTCAAGTAAACTCACCACTACTTGGGCCAGTGTCAAAAAGAGAATGCGTTGAATAAAAGGAGGTCATTACTATGAAAATAGCTTATGGAACTTACGCCATGCCTATGGTGCCTTTGGAAGAAGCATTTCCAGCGGTAGCAGAAATTGGTTACGAAGGAATTGAGATAGCTATCGGCCCGAAACATAATTCTATGCCAGAACAGTGGGATGCGGCAAAACGACAGCAATTGAAAAAAATGTTGTCTGAACTAAATCTAGGAGTGCCATCTCTTTTCATGTTGAGGAGTGTGCTAACCGGAGATACTGAGGTTCACAAAGAAAACCTCCGCTTGACACAACAGGTGGTTGGACTGGCAAGAGATTTAGACCTCGGACCAAATCCGGTCATTAGTATGGGTATCGGAGGGCAAAGTGCGTTGTGGGAAACACAACGCGAACAGATAGTTCGATTATTGGATGACTACGCGAAATTGGCGTCGGATGAAGAGTTTATCTTGGCTGTCGAAGCGCATGCAAACGCTGCTGTGGATAGAACGGAGAGAGCAATTTGGCTCATGGATACCGTAGACAACCCGTTAATCAGATTGCACTTCGATATTGTTCATTTCTATTTGTCGGGAGAAGCCATAGAGGAGACGGTATTCAAATTGGTGCCTTATACTGCCCACACACACGTCACAGATGCACGAATACATGAGAAAGGATTTGAACTTCTCCTGTTGGGTCAGGGCGACCTTGATTGCACTGCATATGTTAAAGCTATGAAGGAAGCAGGATGGACGGATTTCATTACTGTCGAGGTCAGCACTATGGTTTGGTCTAAAGAGGACTATGACCCATTCGCGGCAGCATCTTTTTCGTATGCCACTTTAGATAAGGCGTTCAAAGAAGCAAGAATTCCTCGTCCTTAAACGGAAAACGGAAAATGGAAGAATTGGAAGGGGGATGGAATGAATATTGAAGAATGAAGATTGAAGATTGAAAAGATTAGTTCGCCAATATCCCGTAGCGAAGCCCCGATGAAGTTTATCCCGAGAATCTGGAGGATAAACTGCGGGGCGAATGGAGGCGAATGGAGCGCAAAGCGCCCGCCCCGCGGACGAAAGGGATGGAGCGGACGGCTCTTTATATTAAAAATCAGATCCAGTCGTAGCCCAAATTTCTAAATGGAGGATAGAGGTTTGTCAGATGAGAATGAATTAGAGACAACATGGCAACGGTTAATTACCGGGCAATTGAAATGCCGTGAACTGCCGAAGACACTTGACCTTCCCGATATCCGGAACGATATGGAACGGTTGTGGCAATTCACCGCCCGAGATTCGTCGCGCAGGGAACTGGGGGCATGTATTGTACTCGACCAAAACAGGCTCAAGTTAGAACACGAAGTCGTGGGCATTCCACGAAGCGTACAGCCGATGCATCGGGTAGGTGACTATGATGACCACCTGGGTTTCTTCCATACCCACCCCCTTTACCCGGACGGGACCGAAGCGGTGGGGTTCAGCCACAAGGATTTCGCCGGCGCTTTAGTAGATGACGAAAAGTTATTGGTCGTGCGCAGCAGTCAACGGGTATTTGCGCTGGTACGGACAGAGCGGACACGACTACCTGTTCCGGTGAGCAAACAGGAAGTGGATGAATTCTTTGCCGTTTTCCAAAACTATTATGACAAAGAACTGCCACAGGACAAAGCCCAGATTCGGGCGAACCACCACCTTTGCTGTTGGCTTGGGTTCGCCTTCTATGCGGGTGAGTTCGGCCATCCTCTGAAAAGAGAACTGAACCCAACCTTTAGGGAGAAACTGATGTCATTCTTGAGGAGAACGCTGATGCCATCCTTGATAAAGGGGTGATAATATGAGCGAGTTAGAGGGCAGAAGACCACAAATTCGGGATGACTCCCGTGTTCGAATCCTGACGTTGGCAACGAAAGCACGACAAGCATTGGGGCTACCGGCGAAGGCCATTGATTGGCCAAAACTCTACGACAAAGTTTATCATGAATATGCACAAGGACGGGCGGAATCGGAAGTAGACTGGGAGAACATCGTGGCTGATTGCAAACTGGAGAATCCAGCCACCCATGCGACACTAAAATGGATGGCTGGATTAGCAGCGGCAGTTATAGTGCTGGGTTCGGTCGTGTTTGCTTGGTACCAAGAAACACGCTATAGGACACTTGATAAGCGGCTCAAACTCCTGACGGTGAAGCAAGAAACACAATATGGAACACTCGATAGGCAATTCAAACTCCTGACGGTCACGGTGGATGTCCTGAAGCAGCAGAACGATTTGCTTCAGCAGAAAAACGAAGCGTTACAAAAACAGGTGGAGAAAGTCGCTGCCTTCCAGGAGGAAACACGGCAACTTGTAGCCACGACCCAAAAAAAATTGGAGCAAAGAATCGTTCAGTTGCAACGGGAAGATGAGGCGTTGAAGACGTTAATAGCACAGTTCACCACACAACCACGCTTGCTCCTGGCGTTGCAGGATACGCAAGAGGTGGTGACAGTTGATAGCAAAGGCACGGTTCTCCTGGCGGGTGAAGTAATGCTGCCGTCGTCCCCCTCACAGGCGGTGTTCGATTTCGTCACGAGAGGTACAGTGACGGGGAGTCCTGACATGACACAACTGCGTGGCGAGGCAACGCGTGGTGAGCTTCGGAGTATACGCAGCGCGAAACAGAAAAAGCCCGTTCCAATAAGCCCGGTACTCACCGCTGTCCGCTCCACCACTCCAACATTGCGATGGAAGGCTACCCATGGGACACAGAAGTATCAGGTGACCATCTCTAACTCGAACGATGAAATCATTTGGCAAGGCCACGCGGGGACGCAGCCCCAGGTGGCAGTGCCTACAGACATCCTTCAACACGGATGGGTCTACTTCTGGCAAGTAGAAGTCTTTATGGACGAGCAGTCGCGTCTATCGCCGATTGTCGGTTTCTGGGTGCTAGATATGGAGACATTGAGTGAGGTCGAGGCCGCGGAACTGAGCTATCCAAACTCTGCGTTGGTGCTTGCCAGTGTTTATAAAGCGCACGGACTCCACGAAGAAGCGCTGGTGCAGCTCGAACGACTCGCGGACATGAATCCAACCAGTCCGTTAGTGCAGGTGATGCTCAACAACGTGCGCCGTCAGTTGGGAAGAGTGGAAGGGTGAATGGATTGAATATTGACAATTGAAGATTGAAGATTAAATTCACGCCCTGCATAGTGGGATGGCGCAGTTTTTTGGGACTTATAGCCGTTTCCAATCGCCGTCACTATTTCGACACAAAATCGTCTTTACAGGAGTTTTTAACTGAAAGGGCAACTCCGTATACAATTCGAACAACCGACTCCATTGACACGCCAAAAATTCAGACATTTCTCAGCGTGTACATACCATTTCAAAACGCCTGGGTTATTAGAAGCGCATACGCCTTCGGCAGTACGTTCTCCGTAGGGAATCGCTTGGGAAGGACACGCTTCGACGCATTTTTGACAATTTTCACAAAATTTGATTACTCCAAATTCGATTGGCTCATCAGGTTGCAACGGCGCGTCTGTGAATACTTTGCACAGACGGATTCTTGGACCGGATTCTTGTGTAATCAACATTCCATTTCTACCGCAGGTGCCCAAACCAGCGTCAATGGCAAGTGGAATGCTCAATGCAGTGTCATTACCGCATGGCACAGCTTGCCATCCCAAATCTCGCAGAAATTCTGCTGTACATGCCGCTGTAAAAGCCATTTTTGAATAGCCATTGCCAGTAGCTCCTGCTGCTACCGCTGTCGGAGATAAAGCAACCCACTTTTGTTCCATTTCAACAGCTATGACAATCGCTTTATCAACTCCTTCGGGAAGACTGGCTAACTCGCCCTGCTCATCGCTATACAGCCACAGAGGGTTCAATTGACAGATGCCGACTGACGCCGCGCCGTATAGTTTCGCAGCATCTTTTACCTGTTCTGTAAACTCGAATACATCCTGCGGTTTATACTTGTCTCTTTCCTCTCCACCTCTTGCGCCCTTTAGCCTCTCGTGAGAATAGGCTAAATGTCCCATCGTAGATGCAATCGTCCAAGAAGCAGATTGAAGCGCAAAATCTACTCGTGAATAACCCGGTTTTTCTTGAGCTATAATCTCTTCCTGACTCACACCTTTTTTACCGTAGCCAATACAAGTTTTATCCCACTGCCTGCGCGAAAAAGTTGTCATCCTCTGTGGAAAGGGTTTCAAGATTCCAACAATTTCGTAATTTGGATTTTTCCTTTCTGCTTTTTTTTCTGTCATAACAATGTATGTTCCCTCCATATCGTTTTTTTGTCATTGCGAGCGAAGCGAAGCAATCTTATCTGCAATATTTATTTTAACGTGAGTTCGGGTTAAGCCGCGTAACAACCTGCGCTTTTTTAATCACGAATTTCACCAATTGACGAATTTCACGAATTTTCTTTTCTTAGTTTACGATACGAGTGTATTCGACGCTTTTGTTACCGAAATTGATGAGAATGCCCAGTTTCAATCCTGTCGCTTTCAGGTACGATAGGACTTTCTGTTTGAACACATCGGTGAGTTGGGATACAGCCTTGAGTTCAAGGAGAATTTTACCCTCCACAACAATATCAAGACGGTGTCTTCCAACGACTTTCCCTTTGTAAGAGACGGTGACTCTTTTCTGCCGTTGTAAGGGAAGACCTCGTAGTGTAAGTTCGTGGATTAAGGCTTCTTCGTAGACGTTTTCAATAAACCCAGGCCCAAGTTGAGAATGAACTTCAAAGACTGCTGCCATAACTTGGTAAGATAATTCTCGGTAGATGACTTTATCCATTTGCTTTCTCCTTGGTTAGAGATGCAACTTGTGATTTTTATCGAATAAGATTAAATTTGTGTAATTCGTTTAATTCGTGCCATTTGTGATACCCTAATCTTTGGTTATCCCGAATTCACGTTATTTTACTATATTTTCACTTTTCTGTCAAAACAGAACTTTTTGTTGACATGAAAGAGAAAAGGTGTTAATTTTTATGTCAACGTAAACAAATAGAAAGGAACTTCAATGAAATTAGCAATTGTAACAGGTATACGGCAAACCATATCAGAAACTATTTCGTATTTGGACGAAAACGGTCTTGAGGCGATTGAATGCGGCTACAGGTATTTTATGGAGTCCAATAATCAATCGCTCAGAGATTTAAGTAAAGGATTTGCGGATGAAGGAAAGCGAATCTGGTCGGTACATGCGCCGTTTGGCAAAGGGACGAATCTCTCTGCCATTGACGACGAAGAGCGCGCAACAGCATTAGAGACTAATCAAAAATTGTTGCAAAAAGTTGGCATGGCGGGCGTTGAACTGATTGTCGTCCATCCTGGTGTTTCCGAAGATAACGAGGAACATTTGAAAACTATGTCTTCTTTAATTGTCGAAAGTTTAGCGGAGTTGGTTGTTGCTGCGGAGCAAGAGGGAGTGAAACTGGCTCTGGAAAATATGTTACCCAAGCATCCCGGTGCAGATGGCGAGGAATTGCTTAACATGGTCAAACAGGTAGACTCACCGTGGTTAGGCATCTGCTTCGATTCTGGACATGCGCATGTCGCAGGAGATATGCGGAAGCATTTTGAAACGTTGAAAGATTCAATAATAACTTTCCACATCCAGGACAACGACAGCACGCGAGATATGCACCTTCAACCAGGTTACGGAACGACAAACTGGCGCGATTTTGTCGATGTCTTAAATACGATGAATTTCACTGACCCTATAGTTATCGAAGCCGGTCCTTGGGGCGGAGCAGGTGCCAAATGGATGCTCAAGGAAGTAACGGCTCTTCTGGAAAACGCCCAATTAACTCTCGCAGGTCCCAAATCAACACAATGGCTTGCACGCTGTCCCAAATGTGGCCATCATGTATTCGGCACATTAGAGAATTGGTTTTGCCGATGTATGCAAACATAGAAACCAAATTTTTGGGAAAATTTGGTTTCTGAGCCGAATTTAATTGAACAATATTAGGGGGCAAGGGTTAAAATGTTAAGGAGGGTGGTTGACTGACAAATCTAGGGGGCAGGGGCATAGTCCTTAGCCATACAAAGGGAAAAGGAGCTTTGTCATCAATCGAATGTGAGGTGTTTGGTAATGAAACAGCTTGAACACTCAGAACTGTTCAACTTACTGAGGCGATTTGTGGAAAAATCATCTGTCTCTGTCGGTGACAATTTGCTCTCGATAGTCCTTTTTGGTTCTTATGCGCGCGGTTTGGCTTCAGCGGAATCAGATATTGACGTGCTGATATTGCTGGAGGTTGAACGTGAAAGCGACAAGGAATTGATTCGTGATATCGCTTATGACCTAATGTGGGATGGTCATTTCCAATTCCTACTATGTCTACATTTCATGGAGTTGGAGCACTACCAATACTTAACAAGGATAGGTTCATTGTTCCTAAAGAATATTCACGAGGGAGGAATAACAATATGGCAGCAATCAAACCCGAAACTCAGGGCTGGTTTGACACGGAAAATGGAAAACGGAAAACGGAACAATTGGAAGGAGATTTACGCGGAAGGCCTCACACGACGTATGGCACCGCGCCCCCTCCCAATTGATTTAAGCATTCATAAAAAGATTAAATCCTTGGGTTGAGTAGGAACGTATCGAAACCATCGAAACCAAAGATTTAAATCTCCCCCTCCTGAACGGAAAGATCTGGCGCGGAAGGACTCGAATGCATGTCACCATGTTAGAACTTTCCTTTTCAGAAGGGGACTTCTGCGACAAAAAGAGTTAAACGTCAACTTTGCATCTGACTCACATGGCACGAAAACAAAGAAACATTGACATACCACAAAAATATGGGAATGCCATCGAAAAAGGACGTATGTTGGCGGATATGTTCCTGCGGCGCGTGGAGGAAAAAAAGGAACTTGTTCGTGAAGCGTCTAGGGTAAGGCGGCAGTATTCCTCTCGGGATTTGAGGCGGATTGTAGCCTATTACAACCGCGAGGATGTTCAACAAGCGATGTTTCGATACGCTCAAGGACGAAAGGTGACAATTCTGCGCACGTTTAAACCGCTTTTCCCTCCGCTCAAGCAACCGAAAGACGTATTGCATTTGGGGATGTTCTGCTTGCTTCAACAGACGAAGTTCTGGCCATCATTGCATGGTACAATCTCCCGCGAACAAGAAGATAGACGACTCGTCTGTGATTTTGTTATAGAATTAGATTATAAAGCTGATTGGGCGGGATGCTTTGAAATGTCGCGCCCGATTGTGAAATTCTTCGAGGAATTAGGACTATTTTTCCTCATCAAATTCAGTGGACATTGCAGCCCGCACATCATCATCCCCGCTGAAGCCTTCCCCCAAAGATATATGTCGCCGCATATGTTCCGGGGGTTGCACAAAGCATTGATGAATTTAGTTCGCCGAAAGGTAACTAGACCAAACTACATAGATATGTCCTTTCATAGTTTTAATCACTTTCTGCGCATGGCCTATTCGCTCAATGAACAATATGGGATGGTGAGTGTGCCAATTCCCATCGAAGGATACGATAGCTTCTCACCACGCCTTGCGCAGCCGGATAACGTCAATGTAAATCTGAATTGGTGGCAAGTGCCCGATGACGCAACTGAACGCACCGAGGCGCTGCTTAAACTAATTGGTGCCCCGCAAGTAGTGGTCGAAGCGCCAAAACCGCGTTTCGCTTCATTTGTCGAACATCAATTTATTGAAGTCGAGCGCCTTTTAACGGAAGAGCCAAAAGACCAGCAGAAAAAACATTTTCCAATTATAGGTTTGGTCGAATATCGAAATCTTATCAACATCGGGCAAAAATATATCGAAAGACAGAAATCACTCTTACAGAATTCCCAAATGCTTTCGGCGTTGCGGATGCTTCAGAAACTACGTCAAAAAGGCTTCACTCCGAATCCAAAAGAAATCGCCCATAGATGTGGTATATCGGATACTGACCTGAATTTTATGTTGAGATGGGAGAAGTGCGGAAGAGTGCTCAGACATTATGCGCGGGCAGATGTCCAGCAAGCGATGTATGGCTATGCTCAGAATCGTAAAGTATGTGTGGGAAACATACAGCGTTTGTTGTATCTAAAAGAGCCTGCCGACATTTTCTCACTGGCGGCGCATATTTGTCTAAATAGCGATGAACCTGTGGATTATCCAGCCTTCTACTGCACTAACGCTCAATTTAACGAGTTTAGCGATGAAATTACCGCCTGTGACATAGCTATCAATATCATAGCAGAAAGTGAGGAGATAAATTCAATCAAGGCGTCAATGCCTATTATCTCAATGCTGGACAGTTTTGGAGTGGCATTTCTGCTCAAATTCGATGGTTATAACGCTCCTGAGATAATCATACCGTATTCCGCTATTCCAATCAAAAACGGTAATCCCAAAAAGCTAAGAAGCGAGGAAAGTAAAACGAAAGCGCGCCATCAAAACATGATAGGCGCATTCGCCGAAAGGCTCAAACCGATGATGCGCAGGTCCAGCGCGACCTGTTCTCTGCCACAAAGCCCATATCATTGTTCCCTACTGCCCTATTCAGTTCATGAGGAAACGGGTATGGCAAGCATACCGATGAATTTGAAAAACATCGGGAATTTCTCTCATAAGATGGCGTGGCTCGGCAAACTTGAAGTGAATTTATCTTGGCTGACCTTTCCTGAGATCCTGATAATCTCAGGAAAGGTCAGTATACTTGTTGGGTTATCGAATGAAAATGCTAAAGATAAATTCAATTAGCTATCAAGTGAATAACTCCTATTGACGGTTTCTACTGCGTTTAGTACCTTCGGTTAATTTATGCCTTGATTTTTTAGCATGAGATTGTCATAATTCTTTTAAACCTAAAACGAAAGAATTATGGAGGCAACCTCATGCATCAACATATTATCAGATGGATTTGCTTTTTTCAAGGAATTATTTTCACTCGCTTCAGGCAATGTCAACTTCAGGCAATCGAAGTCCTAACATGGTTGATTTTAGGTCATCTGTTCGGATTGTATAATCCAAATCAATTAGCTGATGCTTTAGGGACTGCTAAGTCGAGTTTGTATTCTCATCTCGCTTCTTTCTCCTGTTATCAGTGGAAGCGTCTGCTTTTAGAAGTCAGTTGCAACCAAGCCAAAGAACTGATTGGGCAAACCGAAGCGATGAGTGATGCCACCAAGTCACGACGGCGTATCACCCTTTCGGTCGATGATACGGTGCAAGAACGCAACGGAAAAGTACTCTCCTATTGTTACAACTGGTACAGTGGTCGCTTTCACAAAACCTTGAAAGGTCAGAACATCTTGGCGGTGACCATCAAAATAGGTAATATCGTTCTTCCATTAAACGTTCGGTTGGTTGCCAAACAAGGTAGAGCAAACACCAGCAAACCGGAAATACTAAAAGGGATGATGAATGAAATCAAGAGCTTTTTCTGCGAATACAATCTTGACATCACGGAGTATCCAATTTCATTCGATTCATGGTATGGCTCGCAGAAGTTAAGAAAAGCGTTAGAGGAAATTGGTTTCTCCTCGATTCTCATTCATGCCAAAAGCAACTATGTTTTTACCATTGATGGTGTGAAACAAAAACTCTCATTACATAAAAAAGAGGTCACTCTAAAAGAGAATCAATGGGGATGTGATAAAGCCGTTGCTAGAAAGAAAGCCGAAAGCCCGACTTTCGGCGCTCTCATCTTACTCTTTTTTGCGGATGGCTCAAGGAAATGCTGTATGATGGTTTTTGGTCCTGCTCTGAGAGCTGCGGAAATCCTTCGTATTTGGCGTCAGCATCATGGAATTGAGCAGTTTTGGCGGTCACTCAAATCAATCATCGGACTATCTGCAATGCGGCTTCAAGGACGAGATGGAGCATATGCGTCGTTAGGAATTAAAGTCTTGGCGTATTTACTACTCGTCAGTCTTTCAATGGCAACGGGAATGACACCTCAGAAGATTATTCTTGCTCTCTGTGGACAAAGAGAGAAGTTAATAGAGATTATTGAGCATTTTCAGCAAGATGACCCACAATTGTGCTGATATTTCTTAAGATCCCCAGGATCTTAAGAAATATCAGTTGGGATGAAATCCCTCAAAATGCAGCGAAACAGACAGAAAGGTTTCTCAGGGATGTCGCGGTTTTGCGGATTTGACCGTTTCAATTGGTCATGGGATTCTGATAACCATTTATAAATAGAGAAGGTGTTCCCATTCTATAAATTGGCTGCGGAATATGCCAATTTTTTTAATTATTGACGTGTGCCACGAGGCGCTCTATCATCTGAAGGAGGTAATTATGAAAGCCAAATTTATCTGGACAATGGTACTAGGGCTTATTATATCCCACACAGTAGGATGTGGTGAAGACGAAAATATCAGCGTGAAAAAAATGCAGAAACCTGAAACAGAACATCCTACTCAAATTTCACATCCAATTGTTAGCACTTGATTGGTGACCGCCGCAATTGTCACGATAAATGGCGTGGAAAAGCGACATGACTTTGTTCCGAAGGATGAAAAGATGGGCTCTAATATCTTCACATTCTATCCCGATGCAACATTTAGGATGACAGCGAAATCCTATGCTGAATGGCAGGATATTGAGGAAGTTACGATTATCTTCAAAGGGACGTATACGATAGAGGATAACTTCCTGATGATAAAGGTTACCCAAACTATAGTCAAACCACCGGAGGCAATCGCGATGGATGACGATTTGCGAAATCCTATATTCATTTACGGTGGCAAGACAGGGAAGATGGAATATTCTCTGAAAGATGGAGACAATATACTAACCATTGGTATTGGCAAAATTGTCACTGACGCCAACAGGTTTAGAGATGACCTGACGGATATTGCGATTACGCAAAGTTCCGGCAATACAGGAATCGCATATTGGTTCAACAGTTTCTTGGACTTAGATGATTCAGAGTGTATTTCGGAAAATCATCCCGCCGTCAGGAATATTAAAGAATGGATTGATGAACAGTACGCAAATGACAGGATGATACCAATTACGGATGAAGAGATTTTGATTTTATCGAAAAAGTATCTGCCAGGGAAAAAAATCCTTTGGAAGGGACGAACGTGAAGCTACAGCCTCCGCTAAAGAAATAAAAAAGACTGGAGATGAGGATGAAATGAGTAAGCGTAAGAAAAGAAAGCGCGAAAGAAAAAAGAAACGCCGCGAACAGAAAGAGAAAACAAGGCAGACGTTTCCGGCTGAGTTCAATGATACCGTCGACGCTATCGTTGATAAACTTTTAACTCATATGGATGATTTACCTGAAGGTTTTATTATCGAATATGAAGTCAATAATATGAAAGCTCTGGCGCAAATTTTGAGCCAAAAATTACCTATCAGACTTCAGAGAATAGAAGGTAAGCCCAAAATACCTGAAGGCAATGTTTTGCTTTGGCATGGAACTTCTCTGATTCGAGCTAACTCTATATTGGAATCAGGATTTAGGAGCAAGAAACGCGGTGTTTTTTTCTCATCGAATATCATGACAAGTGTGGGCTTTTCCGAGAGAAGAGCTTCTGCAGGGCGTAGCGAGCCTGTCATCTTCACCGCTGTTTATGACTTCAGCACATTAAAATACGGCAAGGAATTTCAACATCAACACCACTATATTTTCCGACCTGGGGTTGCTACTCGGATTGTGAAATATCTTTTGACATGCCATGGATTGTATTCCATTGACAAAATTGTCACTGAAGCCAACAGGTTTAAGGATGACCTGACGGACATCGCGATTACGCAAAGTTCCGGCAATACAGGAATCGCATATTGGTTCAACAGCTTTTTGGACTTAGATGATTCAGAATGTATCTCTGAAAATCATCCTGCCGTCAGGAATATTAAAGAATGGATTGATGAACAGTATGCAGATGATAGAATAGTACCAATTACGGACGAAGAAATCTTAATCTTGGCGAAGGAGTATTTGCCGGAATATTTCCAGGGAGTCTGAAACCTAGTCAGAAACCGAGTTTTTCGGTCAAGAAACTGAGTTTTTCCAAAAAACTCGGTTTCTATGAATCCGCTTCGCTTGACAATGGCGCATATATCACGTATATCACGACGAAGAAGCGTAGACGCAGAAGAGGAGCCGGCATCCTCAGATGCCAACGAATCCACAGCCGTTCGCATCTGAGGATGCTCAAGCTCAAGGGAGGTAGTGATATGTTTTTAGATAACCTAAGACGACTAGAGAACTTACCTAAATACGATAAAGCAAACAATGTGCCGCTTTCGGAATTGCAACGTTTAGCTGAAGGGTATGGAATAAATAATGTGTGGATTGTCAAGGAAGTTCCTTCAGATCCTCATAGAAAATTTCCCATCCTTAAGCCTGACGTTTTGGGGAGCCCCTTCCGTCTCGAAGGATGTGTACATATTTACTTGAGACATGAAATATCGCGCAATGATGTTGTCCAAAGACTGGAATCATGGCATCCCGAAATAATAAAAGATTTGGAGAAATATATTGTAAGTGACAGAGATGCAGCTTATTTTGTATTGCTACATGAGATAGGTCACGCTGAACTTGGACATGTAGTAGGTTTTGTAAGCGTGGAGTGTCTGATAAATGAGGATGAAAGAAAGGAACAAGATAGAGCAGCTAATGTTTGGGGGTTCAGAGAGTTTCAAAAACTTTGAGCAGACATGGTTTAGCATAGTTTAGATTAAATTTCTATTGGAGGTAGGAAGTAGTACAAAATCGAAATATTAGCAACCCCATAGATACTGGAGGTGCAAAAATGGGATTTTTTGACGATTTAATCGACGATATAAAACAGAATCCTGGAATATGGGGCTGTTCCTTTTTTGCTGCCTTTGCAGTACCTATTATCATAACCCTAATAATACTTCTCTTCTCTTTAGTTTTTATAGCAGACACTTGTAATCGTGGTTGTAGTAATAGAGGCTATAATCAGCGAATTAGTAAAGAAGAGAAGGCAATAAAGAAAGAAGGAAGGAGATACTATAAGCAGGCGGAAAAACTTAGAAAATTAAAAAAATATGATGAAGCTATAGCTGCTTATAATCTTGCCGCGCTTAGTAGTATTAGTCTCGCGTTTTATTCAGAATATGACTCTAAAGTCTACTATGGATTGGGATTATGCTACCTAGAAAAACAGAATATTCTTGAAGCTATCCGCTGTCTGAATAGAGCTACTGGAACCTTTATAACACCTGGTCATCCGGAAGCTAGGTCCATGCTTACAAAACTGAGAGAACCAGCATTGGAGATGGCTCGTAAATGCATCGCAGAGGAAGATTATGTGAATGCACTTGATTATTATCTCGAAGGATACGATGCAATTGATAAGTCTTTCCTTGGTCGTGAGATTTTAGATACTGATTTTTACAACATAATGCTAGCATATTACAAGACTGGTGAATATCAAGAGTCCTTGCGTGGTATAATAAGGGACGGCTGGCGTTACGAAAATAAAGAGCAAAATAAAGAGCGATTTGACTCACTTGTTGATTCTATAAAACAAGATTATACACCCATCAAATTTAATCTGCGCACTATCGTTTGGAAGTATTATGGTGGGTATGGTGTTATCGACAGCACCACCATAAGGAATCGAAGAATAGCAATTGTTTTTCCTAGCAGTAAAGCATGGCTTATTGACGTAAAGCTTGACGTGAGCGGAAAGTGGGTCCACGTATTACTTGATTCCAATAAAGAAGGGTGGGTGGCTAGTAAATATGTTGAATACTCCCGCTATTAACCATTAGTGCCGTTCAACAAACCATCGTTGAAGTAAGAAAAGGGCGACTGACTTGTTAGATGGAATAGCATCGTCTCCGCGGACATCTCACTGATATTTGGGGTAATTCGATGCTATCATCAAAACATCGGGAGGTAACGAACATGGAAACCGAGGAATACAAAATCTCACCTATTCACAACGGACTTAGGGAGCTAAAAACTATTGTCGGAGATAGCGAAAAACGTGCAAAAGCAATTCAAGCAATCACGCGATTTGTCGAAGAGTTGGACAAATTAAAGGGGACTCCTTTTGCTGTCCAATCCGGTGTTATCCATGGTGCTTTTGCACATGGCGCGAGGAGATTTCAGCAGGTGGATACGTTACTGGTGTTGGAGAAGAACGCTGATGAAGTTGATGCTTTCGAGTTCATTATTGATAACATTTTCTGCGACATCTATCTTGATACTGGAATCTATTTTTATATAGCCGTTATGAATCCAGAGACTTTGCAATCAGCTATTACACAACCAAGTCCGCTATTCCGTCGGATTCAGGAGGAAGGTATTCTTTTTTACGGGGGGAAAAACTATACGCAAAAGCGAGGAACAGACTATGCAAAAACGACATCTGATTGACCACATTCGCAATATTGGCATCATCGCCCACATCGACGCGGGCAAGACGACGACGACGGAACGTATTTTGTATTATACAGGCAAAATTCATAAAATCGGCGATGTTGATGACGGAACGACGCAGATGGATTGGATGCCGCTGGAGCGGGAACACGGTGTGACTATTACTTCTGCGGCAACGAGCTGTTTTTGGAAGGAACATCAAATAAACATTATTGACACACCTGGGCATGTGGATTTTACGGCGGAGGTCGAGCGCAGTTTGCGGGTGCTGGATGGCGCTGTCGTCGTATTTTGTGGCGTCGGCGGCGTGGAACCGCAATCGGAGACGGTGTGGCACCAAGCGCATCGGTACGGCGTGCCGCGGATAGCCTTCGTGAATAAAATGGATAGAACAGGCGCGGATTTTGATAATGTTGTCCGGATGATAGAGGAACGCTTGGGCGCGCAGACACTCGTGTTGCAATTGCCTGTGGGACGCGAAGAAAATTTCCGCGGCATTATCGACCTTATCCAGATGAAAATGCTCGTATGGGAGATTGAGCATAGTCGGAATACAGAAGACGTAACACGCAACACGAAACACGCAACACACAAGGAAATTCCTCATTTCATTCCGAATTCCGAAATCCCCCTAACCCCCTTTTCAAAGGGGGAACCGTTCAAGGGGGAACGTTTCCGAATTCCGAATTCCAAGAAGATTCCTCCCGAAGCACAAACTATTGCAGATAAAGCGCGTGAGGAGATGTTGGAGTTGCTTTCTGTAGTGGATGATGAAATCTTGCGCTACCTCATTGAGGAACAGCCTATCTCTGAAGAACAGCTCACCCACGCTATCCGCCAAGCTACCATCGCGGGTGATGTTGTGCCGGTGTTCTGCGGCGCGGCGTTGAGAAATATCGGGATTCAGCCGTTACTGAATGCCATTATCTCTTATCTCCCAGCACCTATTGATATTCCACCCGTCAGCGGTCTAACACTCAAGACCAACGAGCCTGCGCAACGTCACGCACGGGATGATGCTCCCTTCTCCGCACTCGCCTTCAAACTGACGGGCGACCCAAACATCGGTAAATTAGTTTATCTTCGGATTTATTCAGGCATGGTGGAGACCGGCTCAATGGTCTATAATCCGCGCACAAAATCTCAAGAACGGATTAGCAGAATCCTCGAAATGCACGCGAACCGGCGATATAATCGAGATGCCGCGTACGCAGGCGATGTCATCACAGTCGTCGGTTTAAAAAATGTGCTTACAGGCGATACACTGTGCGATGTCAATCATCCCATTGTGTTAGAACGCGTGGAGTTTCCTGAACCCGTTATCTCCGCATCCATTACTCCTGCACAGCAGACTGACCTGAATAAATTCGCCGGCGTCCTATCCCGGTTGACAGAAGAAGACCCAACGGTTTCTGTTGGGTTCAATCCCGAAACCCGCCAGACGGTTATACGGGGTATGGGGGAGTTTCATCTAGAAATTATCCTCGATAGAAT
>SDBU01004695.1_pt1 | contig 16660 bp, 14 predicted proteins | sample 2277071 | NCBI WGS metagenome assembly SDBU01 (sample SAMN10397929, study PRJNA504765) | marine sediment metagenome | isolation source: marine sediment core GS08_GC12, 126 cmbsf | place: Arctic Ocean: Gakkel Ridge, Loki's castle | collected 2008
TATGGGATGTTGGTAGTGCTTTAAAAATAGGGAGAAAACAAGGCAAAAAGGGCGAAAAGTTGTATTTTAAGGAGACTGAAAGCCTTGCAATATAAGGGTTTCAGCGAAATATGGTCATATTAGCGTTTCTTGAGGTTGGTTAAGGTGATTGTTCATATTTTTAAAATAAGCGTATAACATAGCTTAAAATGGCTTATTTCCGATATAGGCGGAAAGCCTTATTTTATAAGGGTTTTAGTGGGGTTAAATTTAAAAGTATTATAAAAAAGAAGTATTTTAAGAGTTTTGTAGAATATATATAAACAGTATTATAATTAAAAAGATAATTTATGATTGTAAAGGTAATATATAAAAGAAAGAAGTAGTAGAACTTTATTAATAAATAATAAAGGGAGGTAGGTCAAGCATTTATTTGACTCGATCAAAGATCTTATCTATAATTTAGGACAACTTCTTATTTGAATAACACCACTTAAGAAGAAAAAAGGGGAATTGCTTATCAGACCCCTTACGAAAAGTTAGAAAAAGTTACCGAATTATTGAGTTAGTACAACAGTTGCAGCGGTGGTACCCACACTCATAATATTCTTCATACTTTAACCCTTTTTTGTAAAAAGCCTTATCCGATTAGGCGTTAAGGGCTAAATTATATTTTTTTCGCTATTGAAAGCTGGTGAAAATATTTTATAGTGAAGTTAAATTTTTCCTCATATTAATCCCTGCCTAAGAACATAGCATAATTGTTCCCAACCCAATTGCTATTCCGGATTATTGAAGTTTTATGTCTAAATCAGTTAAAAAATACTTACTTTATAATTTTTGAAAAATAAAAGTACAAATTTATTGACAGGCAGAAAAAATTATGTTATATATATTGTATACAATATTTAGTATTTTTAAATTATTATCAAAATTAATTTTCCGCAAAAGCTCAACCTACTTCAAACTATTTTTGATAGGATAAAGAAAAAAAAGAAGGGAGGGGGTGAACAAATGAAGTAGAATATATTTTTTGTTATTTAATATTAAAAAAATTAATAAAAGATTTGGAGGGGAAAAATGAAAATTAGTATTTTAAAAAGTCGGTTGTTAGTATCTTTGATAGTAGCAACATTATTACTATTAAGTTTTACAAGTTATGTTTTTGCTACAGAAAAAAAATTTACAGTGGGTATGATTGTTCCAGTGTTAGCAAATGAATATTGGCAAGCACAAGCTGATTTTGCAAAATTAGCTGCTGAAGATCTTAATATTGATTTAATTGTAATGGGGGCTGATTCAAAAGAAGATAAAGAACTAGAGTTAGTTGAAAATATGATTTCAAAGGGTGTAGATGGTTTATTAGTAACCCCAATTACTGCTCCAATTGGGCCGATTTTACTAAAAAAAGCAGAGGAAGCAGGAATACCTATAGTATTTACTGAGAGATGGCCTGGTGTTGATCCTCTAGAATATAAAGGAAAAATGTATGTTGGGTTTATTGGTGGAGGCCATTGGATGGCAGGATATAATAGCGTAAAAGCATTGTATGAATCTGGAGTTAGAAAATTTGTTGGTTTAGCTGGTGCAATGGGAAATTCAGTTGCAGATTTAGAAGTAGAAGCAGTGAATAAGTTTTTAGAAGAACATCCGGATATGAAATTGCTTCAAATACAAAGAAATGCTGAATTAAGAGAAGATGGTTTGAGATTTATGGAGAATTTTTTATCAGCATACCCTGATCAAATTGAAGGAGTTTGGTGTTTTAATGATGAAACAGCTTTGGGTGCAGGAAAAGCATTAAAAAATGTTGGTTTATCTGGAAAAATCAAAACTGTAGGAATGGATCTCATTGAAGATGCAATGATTGCTATACAGAGTGGTGAAATGCTCTATTCTAGCGGAGCTCATTGGATAGAAGGATCATTTGGGTTATTGATGCTGTATGATTATTTAAATGGTGTTATGCCATCAAAAAGAGTGCATAGGCTTGAAATGTTAGGTGTTGATCTTTCTAATGTCAACGAATATGAAAATAAGTTTGTGAAAAAAGTTCCTGCTTATAATTTCAAAAAGATGTCAAGATTCCTTAATCCATCATTTAAAACAGAAGATTTTGTAATTACACTTGATTTACCATATCCAGAATAAATTTTACAAAGAAATGATATTTAATAGGATCTAAGAAGAGAGGGCAAGGAAAATAAATTTTTCCTTGCCCTCTAATTAAATTTATTTCATCTTTAAAACCACCTTCTTTGAAGGTGGTAATGGGAAAAAGGTTTTACCATAAAAACCGATATATATGTTAAGATAAGATATGGCCAAATGGAAAAAATTATCCCATACAACCTATCAATGTAAATATCACATAGTATGGTGTCCGAAGTACAGATACAGGATACTAAAAGGTGCAGTGGCTGAATTTGTAGAGTCAAATCTAAGGATGTTGTGCGAATGGAGGAATATAGAGATACTGGAAATGAATGTAAAAGAGGACCATATACATATGATACTTTCTATCCCTCCCAGATTATCAATATCTGAAGTAATGGGAATGCTAAAAGGTAAGACAGCGATAAAACTCTTCAAAAGCTTTCCTACTCCCTCAAAAAGAAGCCCTATTGGGGAAACCATTTTTGGAGCCGGGGGTATTGTGTAAGTTCTATAGGTCTGGATGAGACTAAAATTAGAAAATATGTAAAATATCAAGAAGAGAGAGAAAAGAAAGAAGAGAGTGAGCAACAGGAATTTGGCCTCTTTTAGAGGCCTTTTAAACCCACCTGCTTAGCGGGTGGGTTGTTTGCTTTGAGGTGAAGATTTTTAATGATAGATGGAAATATAATTTTAGAAATAAAAGGAATAAAAAAAAGATTTCCAGGCATTCAAGCTTTAGATTTTGATGTTGATAGTTCAATTCAAATAAAAAAAGGTGAAATACATTCAATAATTGGTGAGAATGGAGCAGGTAAATCTACTCTGGTAAATATTATTGCAGGTATATATCATAAAGATTCAGGAGAAGTATTATTAGAGGGTGAATCATATTTACCTAAAAATATAAAAGATGCAGAGGAAGCAGGTATTTCGATAATTTTACAAGAACCAGGCTTAATATCATCTATTAGTGTGGCAGATAATATTTTTATAGGTAGAGAGTCAAATTATAAAAAATTTGGTTTTATTATTTATAAAAAACAAGTTTCTTTGGCAAAGAAAGCTATTGGTAAATTTATAAATATCGATCCGAAAATTATTACAAATAATTTATCGTTTGAGAATCAAAAATTAGTTGAATTAATTAGAGCATTATCGTTTAACCCAAAGATTATTATTATTGACGAAACATCTGCCGCCCTTTCATATAAAACACGGGAAATATTATTTTCCATAATTCATGAATTTAAAAATAATGAAAAAAGTGTAATATTTGTTTCTCATCAAATTGATGAAGTTTTGGAAATAAGCGATAATATTACAATATTAAAAGATGGAAAAATAGTTAGAACTTTATTAAATAAAAAATTGAATAAGAATATTCTTTCTTCTTTAATGGTGGGAGGAAGAGTTTTATTTAATCAAAAAAAAATTAAACAAATTATACATTCTGAAAAAGTTTTATTATCCGTTAGAGGTTTAGCCTTAAATGGTTATTTTAAAAATATTGATTTTGATTTACATGAAAAAGAAATATTAGGGATTGGTGGAATCACTGGTTGTGGAAGTTCAGAAATAGGTAAAGTTATTTTTGGTGATTTAAAACCTGACAAAGGCAAAATAATTTATAAGGGAAAAGAAATTAAATTTTTTTCAATAAAAAATTCTGTTAATAAAGGAATAGCGTATATTCCAAAAAATAGAGATAAAGAAGGTTTAATATTAAGGCTAAATATAAAACACAATATAAGCCTTCCTATCCTTAAAAAAATATCTAGTCTAGGGAGAATTAAATTAAAAAAGGAAAAAGCTATAGCTAAGAGTTTGATAAAAAAACTTAGACTAAAATGTAAAGATGAAGATGATCTATGTATTTCATTAAGCGGTGGGAATAGACAAAAAGTAGTAATTGCAAAGTGTCTTGCAACAAATGCTTCATTATATATTTTTGATAATCCAACACGTGGTGTAGATGTTGGAACAAAGCAAGAAATTTATTCATTTATTGGAGAGCTTGCCAAAAATAGAGCGGGAATATTAATTATTTCTGATGAAATTCCAGAATTACTTTCAATTTCTGATGAAATAATGATTTTAAAAAATGGAAGGATTTCTAAAAATTTTTGTAGAAAATTTTTTCCTGAAGAAAAAGAGTTAATTAAATATATGGTTTGATGGGAGTGAAAAATGGTTCAAATAAAAAAAAATAGGAATAGAATAGATAAAACCGATAATTTTAAAAAAGGCGGTTTATTAACTAGATTTAATTTAAGTATTGAAAGATATAAAAGTAATCCGCAATCTAAATATTATTTAAATTTATTAAAAAGAATGATACCATTTATTGCTTTAATTATGATATGTTTATTTTTTGCTATAATTGCTGGAGATAGATTTCTTACTAAGAATAATTTATTAGTTTTACTACAGCAATCTGTGGTTGTAGCAGTAGCTGGGTTCGGATTAACATTTGTTATTGTTGCTGGAAGCATAGACCTTTCAAGTGGTTCAATAATTGCTTTCACCGGAATGGTTGCAGCAAGCATTTCCTTAACTCAAGGTTGGGTAATAGGTGTAATCTCAGGAATATTGATAGGAGCGATTTGTGGTTTTATTAATGGTGTTAATTTCGCAATATTAAAAGTTCCCTCATTTATCGTAACATTAGGGATGCTTACTATGGCTAGGGGGTTAACCATAATTTATTCGCGTAGTATGCCAGTGTTAATTTTAGACTCATATGAATTTTTAGGAGCGAGACCAGCTATTTTTATAGTACTTGGTTTAGCTTTTATTATTTCCTATTTACTTTTTAACTATACAACCTTTGGAAGATATTGTCTAGCAATTGGTGGAGATGAACGAGTTTCAGAATTAACTGGGGTAGATGTAACTAGGCAAAAATTATTAATTTTTGTTTATGCAGGCATAATGTTTGGATTAGCAGGCGTTATTCTAAGCGCCAGGTTAAGTGCAGCAACCCCTACCGCAGCTGTTGGGTTTGAATTAAATGTAATTTCATCTGTAGTATTAGGCGGCACTCCATTAACTGGTGGAATAGGCTCAATTCAAGGTACAATTATTGGTGCCTTAATCATGTCAGTTTTAAACAATGGTTTAGTAATACTTGGTTTATCTACTGATATTCAGATGGTTATACGAGGGATAATTCTGATTTTAGCTGTATTTGTTTCCCTTGAACGTGCAAAGATAGGTCATATAAAATAAAAAATTATAACTTTATTAAATTATTATTGGGGGCTTAATTATGAATAAATATATTGATGCACATTTACATGTTTTTAAATTTAAAGAGCATTGGTCTGAGTCTGCTGCAAAAAAATGGATAGAATCTTATCCGGGAAAATATTGGTTAACGGGCAAAGATTTCAAACCCTCAGATTATGATGGACCCTACGATTTTGCAATTGAATGGATGAATAAAAATGGGATTGAAAAAGCTTTTTTATTTGGTAATTGGCAAACACCAAATAATATAAAAGTCCCTTTAAATTATTTAGTTGAAGCTTACGAAAAATACCCAAATAGGTTTTTCCCTTTTTGCACTCCTAATCCACTAGACAAAGAAAAATCACTGAAAGAGCTTGAATGGGCAATTAGAAAAAAGAATTTTGTTGGTCTGAAAGTTCTACCTACTTACAATTACATACATCCTTTAGATAAAAATTTATTTCCGCTATATAAAAAAACCGCAGATCTTGGAGGTTGCATAGTGGTACATACTGGTTATGGACCAGTAACAAAAAATAGATTAAAATGGCAACATCCCTATGAGTTAGAAGATTTACTAATAGAGTTACCAAATACTCCAATATCTTTTGGACATTGTGGTTTTCATTATTATAAAGATGTAATGCTAATGATGACAAGGTCAAAAAATCTATTTGGTGATTTCGCATGGTGGCATGTATTACCAATTGAATTTATTGTTCGAGCATTAGTATTTGCAAAAAGCCTAGGTGTAATAAATAGAGTAATGTGGGGTACTGATTTTCCTCATGTAAATCCTAAAGATACAATCATTTTATATAAAAAAATTCCTGAATTTACTGAGAAAAATAATATTGAACCAAAAATTACAGAAGAGGACATGTCTCTCTTCTTTTTCAAAAATGCTGAAAGATTTATAAATTCAAGAGAAAAAATATAATTTGGGATTTTGTGAACAGGTTTAAAAAGGGGGTGATATCTTAATAAAAAGTCTAATTAATATAATATATATTAATTTCATATTTATTTACATATACAGTCTCTCCCATATAAAATAATACGAACAAAGTTGGCTAATGGGGTATAGCTTTTTCGCTTTCACTTGTTGAAATTTTGAAGCCTATGCTTCACAAAGAAAGCATATAGGGAGCTGTTTTCGGAGAAAGTAGAGATTTTTCATCTCAATTACAAGATTCTCTTTAGGAAGCAACCATGATTATGAGTTGGTTTTGAGGATTCCAGGATCTATAATTAGGGGGAAGCAAAATCTAATCTTGAATTAGTAAAAGAAATTCGAAGAGAACTAAGAATATTAGGCTTTGATTTAGCTAATCCGGATGAAGCAAGAAAGTTACTCGGAATAATATAGTTTATTTTAACTTAACAAACCACCTTCTTTGAAGGTGGTAATGGCTTGTTTAATTTATTTACATACAAATAATATAAAATAAATAATTAAGCATTTTTTGAAATAGGATGCGTTTATAATGTATTCAATCACTCTTGCTAACAATATAAAAATACCAATTTTAGGCTTGGGTACCTGGAGCTTATCCGGTGATGAATTGTCTACTTCAGTTAAAAAAGCTCTCAAAATGGGTTATACACATATTGACACCGCTGAAATGTACGAGAACGAAGCAGAAATTGGAGAAGTAATTCAAGGCTTTGACAGAGAAAAACTATTTATTACCTCAAAAGTATGGTATAAACATTTGGATTATTATGATGTTATTAACGCTTGCAAAAAATCACTTAAAAAACTTAAAACAGATTATCTTAATCTATACCTTGTTCACTGGCCAGATCCAGCAGGTTGGGACATGAAAGCAACTTTTGAAGCGTTAAAAAAACTTCTTTCCGATGGATTAATTAAAGGTGTGGGTGTAAGTAATTTTGTTAAAAAACATCTTGAGAAAGCGATTCCTGTATGTAATTCTTTAGAGCTCTCTATCTTGGTCAATCAAGTCGAATTTCATCCCTTTCTTTATCAGAAAGAACTTTTTGATTATTGTAAATCATTTGATATCCATATAGTTGCTTATTGCCCTATTGCTCGAGGATTAATCTTAAAGGAAAAAACCGTCAACCAAATAGCCTTAAGATATCAAAAAACCCCCGCACAAATATCATTGAGATGGTTAGTACAAAAAAATATTATTGCCATTCCTAGATCCACTTCAGAAAAGCATCTTCAGGATAATATAAATATCTTTGATTTTGAAATCGCTGATTTGGATATCAAAAAAATTGATACGGTTAATCAAAATAAAAGAGTGGTCAGGGATGACTTTTCTGATTTTGATGATTAATGATGCTATTTTAACTATTGGACTAAATACCGGTTCTTGCGACATTCTATACTTTAGGTAACAGATAAAAAATCATTTGACCGATTTAAGCAATATTTTTTTAAGCTAATTATTTTTAAATCTTTTATAGTTGCAATAGTACCTATTATGTGATTAGTCGTTACCTTTAACTTATCGAATACTATTTAGCTATGCCACATTCTTTTTTGTCTTTAAAAAAGACATTCAAATCAATTTGCTAATGGTTAAAAGGTTTTACCACTAGAGGAATATGTGTTAGGTAAATATTTTTTGAAATTGGGAACATAATATAATAAACATCGATTTGAACGAATAGTTCAGAAGATATACAAGTTATCAAGAGGAAAAAAGAAAAAAGAGGAAATAGTGGCTAATAAGATTTAAGCCTCCTTTAGAGGCTTCTTAAAGCCGCCTGCTAGCAGTTGGCTTCTTTACTTCCTACTTTAATTATAATACATAATTATCACTAACCCAAAGCGAAAAATATTATTATCAGGTTTTGGGATATCTGCCTTCTACAATGAAAATATATTCTTTTCTATAAATTTCCAGGTTTTTAAATAATCTTCTCCCGATATTAATTTATTAAATTCTTTTCTATTTAAGTTGCTCAAAAGTTTGCATAGCTTGTTTGTAATACGGGCATTTGCTTCAAAGGTGCCTTTAATATCCCATCGGGTAGGAGAGGTATCAGAAGTTATGTAATCATTATAATTATACTCCTGGAGATAATAAAGGAATTCAACGTAATCCAAGAAGTGTTTAGTCCCTACAAAATAATCCCAATCCCATTGACCGTTATTATCATTAATATGAATATAATAGCGAAAAGGACTTTCTGCAATTAAAGTAAGAGCTTCCGCCGGATTTTCATTACCAAACATTACTGAGTGCCCGAAATCAATGGTTACTCCCATTTGTTTATTTCCAATTTCATTAAGTAAGCAAAGAGTTTTGGCTGCCGTATTTATAAAACATCTTCCTCTGGTTTCAGCTGGTTTGTATTCTATAAAAAGAGGAATCTCAGGAAGGTAACTTGCTGATTCACCAAAAGCATCAATCAGGAATTTCCAGGATTGTGCATAATTACAATTAAAGTTAAATTCATACCCATCACCTAAGGGGCAACATGTTACTTTATTTGCTCCAACCCTTTTGGCAAAGTCTTTGGCATCTTTAATGAATCGTACTGCCTTTGTGCGAATCTCTTTTTTATTGGAGGTTAAGCCTCCATTTTTAAATTCAGGCTCTGCTTTTACGTTTACATTTATGGCAGCAATATTTATTTTATATTTGGAAGTTAAAGTCTTAAGCTCATCAGAGTTACTAACCTCATATGGAAAAACTAATTCCATGCCATCCATTCCCTCTATTTCAGATACTATTTTGAATCGTTCTTCCAAAGTTTTCTCCTCATTATATTCATGAAAACGATCCTTTGTTTTACTTAAGAAACTGCTAATTACTGCTTGTTTTACGGGATAATTCATGATTATTTTCACTTCCTTTTTTTAGAGATAAGTTCTTTTGCTTTATTTAAAATATGTTTTTTAGAGATACCATATTTATCAATAATTTTATAATAGTTTCCGCTTTCAGCAAAGGTATCATTAAGACCCAGATTATCAAAAATAACCGGTTTATTTTTTAAACAAAAATTTGAAAGTTCGTAACCAAGACCATTTCTTTTTTGATGGTCTTCTACAACGAGTAAAGCCTCAGTTTTTGAAATAGAATTTAGGAGACTTTTTTTATCAAAAGGTTTAATAGAATACATATCAATCACTTCGATAGAGACATTTTCTTTTTCCAGTTCATCAGCTGCTTCCAGTGCTTGAAAGACAATATCTCCATAAGTTACTACGGTTATATCTTTACCCTTTCGGATAGTTTTACTCCCTTCGAGTTCAAAAGTATCTTCTTTGGAATAGATATCAAAAAGCGGATCTCGCATAAGCCTTACAAAAACAGGTCCAGATGTTTTTATAGCCACATCAAATATTTTTTTTGCTGATTCTGTATCAGCAGGTACAAGAACTTTCATATTAGGTAAGGTAGTCATAATAGCAATGTCTTCTGTTGCCTGATGTGTAACCCCGTCTACGGCAGGAGTTACTCCTCCATGGGATGATAAAAACTTAACGTTTAAATTTGGATAACAGATAAAAGTACGTATTGCTTCAACAGCTCTCATAGTTATAAAAACACCGTAACTACAAGCAATTACCGTTCTACCATCAGCAGCCATTCCGGCAGCGGCAGCCATAGTGTTTGATTCGGCAATACCCATATTAAAATACCTCTCAGGATATGCATCACCGAATAAATGAGAATAAGTTGAATATCCAATATCTGCTTCAAAAACTACAAAATCCTTATTAATTGCGCCGTATTCCAACATTCTTTCGGAAAATGCTTGACGTGTTGTAATATTTGCTTTACTTAATTTCATTATTGTTTCCCCTCGATCTCTTTAATAGCGATTTTGTACTCTTGTTGGCTGGGTGCTTTTCCATGCCATTCCCTTATATTTTCCATAAAACTAACACCTTTACCTTTTATTGTATTTGCTATAATACAAACAGGTTTACCATTAATTTTTTTTACCTCTTCTAAAGCAATTAAAATTTCCTTCATATTATGGCCGTTTATAGTCATAACATACCAGTTAAAAGCCTCAAATTTCTTATCAATAGGATCCATAGGCATAACCTTTTCAGTAAAACCATCCATTTGTAAGTTGTTTTTATCTACAATGGCAGTAAGGTTGTCCAATTTATACTTACTGGCAGAAGCAGCTGCTTCCCATATTTGTCCTTCATTGATCTCCCCGTCACCGAGAATTACATATGCATGGTAATTTTTCTTAACTAATTTTCCTTCCAGAGCCATTCCTACTCCAAGACTCAAACCCTGGCCTAAAGAGCCTGTGGTAATATCAACTCCTGGAGTCTTTAGCATATCAGGATGCCCTTGCAAGATACTTTCAAATTTTCTTAATGTTTTTAATTCTTTAATAGGAAAGTATCCACGCATGGCAAGACAAGAATACCAGACTGGGCAAGCATGTCCCTTTGATAAAATAAAGCGATCTCGATCAGGCCAGCGTGGGTTTTTAGGATCAATTTTTAAAATATCAAAGTATAATGCTGTCATAATATCTGCTGCAGATAAGGCTCCACCGGGATGTCCTGACTGAGCAGTAAAAATCATATCAATAATATTTACTCGAACTTCTTTGGCTTTTTCTTTAAGATATTGAACTCTTTCTTCAAAATTTTGTGATTTTTTATCCATGTTTCCTTTCCTTATAAACTAAATCTCCAAATTATTATATACATATACATTTATATAACATATTGCTAAAAATGTCAATATTGTATACAATATATTTTGACTTATGTATTTGGTTAATATATATTAATAGAAAGCAAAAAATAAGCATATTTGCAAAATATATTTTAAATTTGAATTAAACTTTTTATTGATAAAAAATTAAAAAGGAGGCGTACCCCATGCCCATTATGGATTCTAAAACCAAAAAAATTCTACCCTTAAACAATTAATGAAGAAAGCCCAAGAGATGAGGGCCTACAATATGATAGCCATTACCGCAGCCGGTTCCGGTCATATCGGAGGAACCCTCTCCATTATGGATATCACTGCTACTTTGTATTTGAAACATATAAAACATGACCCGGCTAATCCCACCTGGGAAGACCGGGATAGAGTCTTCTGGTCAGTAGGCCATAAAGCCCCTGCTTTATATATAGCCCTTGCCGAGGCCGGTTACTTCCCCCTTGATGGTACCGTAAAGCTAAGAAAACTATGGTCTGGTTTTGAAGGTCACCCTAACAGACTAAAACTTCCCGGAATCGAACTCTCTGCCGGCTCTTTGGGCCAGGGTCTAGGGGTCGCCATAGGCTGTGCCTTAAATGCTAAATTAGAGAAGAAAGACTACCGGGTCTATACTATTTTAGGAGACGGGGAACTGGATGAAGGCTCTGTCTGGGAGGCAGCAATGTGTGCCTCTCACTATAAATTAGATAACCTTACCGCTATTGTGGATAGAAATAGATTACAGATAGATGGTCCTACCAAAGAGATAATGTGTTTAGAAGATCTTAGTGCAAAATGGCAGGCCTTTGGCTGGCATACCCTGGAGGTTGATGGACACGATATGTCCCAGATACTTTCCTCTTTAGAAGAGGCCCAGAAAACCAAGGGTAAACCTACGGTAATCATTGCCCATACCGTAAAAGGCAAGGGAGTATCCTTTGCGGAAAACCAGGTAGGCTACCATGGTGTACCCCCTAAAGATGGAAGGACCGGGAAAGAATCCCTGGATCAGGCCCTAAAAGATATCGGGGACCCCCAGTTTACCCAGGAAAAAGTAGATAACCTCTTAAAAATAGCATCTGATTACCAAAGTGAGGTAGATAAAAAGGTAGAAGGATCCCTCCCCGAGTTTTCCCGTAATTACTGGTGGAATAGCTCTTCCTCTATGCAGGTTAAGATGGTCCCTACCAGAAACGGATTCGGCCAGGCCTTAGAAGAACTGGGCCAGGATGAAAAGATAATAGCCCTGGGGGCAGATATCACCTCTTCTATCAGGATGGATAAATTCTATGCTTCCCATCCCGAGAGAAAAAATAGATTTTTCGAAATAGGTATAGCTGAAGCTAATATGACTCTAGTGGCCTCCGGTCTGGCCAAAGAGGGAAAGATCCCCTTTATCGGCTCATACGGGGTCTTCATAACCGGCAGAAACTGGGATCAACTTCGTACCACTGTCTGTTACAATAACTATAATGTCAAAATAGCCGATGCCCATGCCGGTATCTCGGTAGGGGCAGACGGGGCCACCCATCAGGCCTTGGAAGATATCAGTAATCTCTATTATCTGCCTAATATGCACCTTACCATACCTTGTGATTCTATAGAGACTGAAAAGGCAACTAAAGCGGTAACCTATATCGAGGGACCGGCTGTTATAAGATATGCCCGGGAGGCCACTCCGATAATTACTACCCCCGATACTCCTTATCAGTTTGGTCTGGCCAATATCATCCGCTATAGAGGGGAAAAGGATAATTTTATCTCCGCCTTTGAAACAAAACTCTCTTCCGATTATATCTCCGAAAAAGAAGACCTCACTCTTATAGCCTGTGGACCGATGGTGGCAGAGGCCATGCGGGCTGCCTATATTCTAAAAGAAGAATATAATCTTGAGACCAGAATCCTAAATATTCACACCCTAAAGCCGATCGATAAAAAAGCTATCCTAAAAGCAGCGGAAGAAACCAACCTAATAATCACTTGCGAGGAACACCAGGTAGGGGGATTCGGAAATATCATAGCCGGAGTCATTGCTCAAGGTAAAAGTTATGATACCCCCCTACTTTTGGATATGGTAGGAGTAGAGGATAGGTTTGGTGAATCGGGAGCTCCCTGGGAATTGACTAAAGTATTTAGTCTAACCGCAGAACATATCGTAAGAAGGGCTAAAGAATTATATGATAAGAAAACAGATGAATAGAATTTATTATGCAAACAAAAATGTTTTAAAACATATTAAACATTAAATTAATTCGTTAAAGTAAAATTAGTACATTCTAAAAGAGTCAAGAGGTGTTTGCCAATGTTTAACAATCTTATCATCTCATTAGGTATTATTTTTTTGGGTTAATTGTTGGTTATATTATTCAAATATTAACACAAAGAAGAGTTATTCGATTACCTATTAGTTTAGAAAAATTGCGGAAACTCCTCCAAAAAATCGGGCTTTTATTCTTTATGCCCATTTCTTTTATAGGGGCATTGTGGATAATTAAAATAGAGGATATTAAAATTGTTGCCCTGCCCTTTTTGGGAATTTTTGCTCTCATTACCGGGGGGTTATTAGGTCTTGTTGCTGCAAGATTTCTTCGACTAAAACGAAAAGATACTGGATCTATGTTTACCCGTGGTTCGTTTACCAATATTGGCTCTATCGGGGGATTGATTTGTTACATATTTTTAGGAGAAGAAGGGTTTGCCCTGTTTCCCATCTACAAATTATTTGAGCAAGTTATATATTATGCCATAGGTTTTCCTATCGCGAAATCGCTCAGCAGCAACATCGATACAAAAGAAAACATGGTATCTCAGCTTAAAAAGGTACTCACAGATATCTTTGTATTAGTTGCTTTAGCAAGTATTATAATTGGAACTTTTCTAAATTTATCCGGTATTGAAAGGCCGATATTTTATAAAACTATTAATGCTATTTTTATCCCTGGAGGAACAGTAATAATATTAGCATCTATTGGAGTAGCTATGAAATTTGGAAAAGTAAAATATTGTATTAAGGAATGTATAACAGTCTCTATTATAAAATTTATATTAGTGCCTACAATTATATCTACTATAGCTTTCTTCCTGGGTTATGGAATAACAAAGGGAGGCTTACCACTTAAAGTTGTAATTATTCTATCTTCAATGCCGGTTGCTTTTTCTGCACTAATACCTGCATCAATATATGATTTAAATTTAGATTTAGCAAATTCTAGTTGGCCGGTTACCACCCTGAGCCTAATTGTAATCTTGCCCTTATTGTTTTATATTATTAGCTTAATTTAGACCAGGAATTTTTTTTACTAACGAACTTAGAATCTATCCTAATTTGGATATTTATATACAAGTTAATATAGATACACCGCTATTATATCATATAAATACACTAAATTACTAAATAATATTGTATACAATATCTGTATTGAATATTATTTCGATTTATTGTATTATAATAAATATCAAAAAGAAGGGAAAGATATGTATCAAGTTAAGCATTTAGATTTATCTGAAAAAGTATATTATGCTTTAAAAAACATGATTCTTAATGATGAATTAAAGTCTGGTGAAAAACTTAATCAGAAAAAACTAGCACAAAAGCTTGGTGTTTCGAGGACTCCTCTTTTATCGGCATTTTCAAAACTTGAAAAGGAAATATTAGTAGAAATAATACCAAGAAGAGGAGCCTTTGTAAAAAAATTAAATTATGAAGAATTTCTTGAACTATATGATATTAGAGCAAGGCTTGAACCCTTAGGTGCATATGAAGCGGCTAAGCATGCTACAGCATATGAGATAGAGCGGTTAAGTAAAATATTAGATGATTTTAAAAAAAATATATCACAATATTCTTCAAAAAATATAAGTAAAATTGATTATGATTTTCACATGGCTATAATGAAAATGAGCAAAAACGATTTACTATTTAAAATGATTTCTTCCTACAATATAATTATTTTAAGTAACTTAGAAGGTTTGTTAAAAGATTCTCATCAAAGTTTAGAAGAACATATCAAAATATATGATGCAATTAAAGAACACAATGTAGATCTTGCAGATAAAATGATGTTTTCTCATCTTATTGACGCAAAAGGGAGAATAAAGGGAAAATTTTTAAAAGATACAAAAATTAGAAAAGGATAGGTAAGATATATGGCCAAAATTAAAAATGATCATTTAGTTGGTTTAGTTTATGAAAAAGTTAAACAAATGATTCTTGATGGGGCACTCATCCCAGGAGAAAAAATTAACAAGATAGAACTTGCCAATATTTTGGGAGTAAGTATTACTCCTGTTAATGAAGTGGTAAACCGACTTACCGGAGAGAAGTTTATTGATAAAATAAATAGATCTGGATATTTTGTAAAAAAATTAACTTTTGAAGATTTAAAAGATTTTTTTGCTGTTAGGGCAGGACTTGAAGGTATGGCAATTAGATTGTGTATTAATGAGCTTTCCGATAAGAAATTAAACGAATTTAATAATGTTTTTAATGAATTTATACTTCCATTGAATGGAGAAGAAGGTAAGCGTTATTTAAAAGCAGACCAGAAGTTTCATGAAAAAATTATAATTCTATGTGGAAATTCTATAATAATAGATTTTAACAAAAATTTTAATTTTGTTATGAAAAGTTATCAAAAAGGTTTGATAAGACCTCCGGAAGAAACCTTTTCAGAGCATATGGAAATTATAAAATCAATCCTGGAACGTAATGGCCAAAAGGCCCAGGAATTAATTATTTCGCATCACTTAAAATCAAGAGAAGTTTTAAAAACTAAACATTTAAAATATGAGTAGAAGCTATGAACGTTCTAATGACTACTATTTTCCACGAAATAATATATAAATTTTTGTTATTCTATTATCAGTTAGAGAAATGAAAAAGGAAAGCATTATATGATCAGGAGAAGTGAGTGGAAAAAGGCTTGCGATTGGGCGTGTAATTTTGTAAAAGAGTCAGGCTTTATTGTTAAAAATAAAGAAATTAATTCTATTGAAATTGCAGATCTCGGTTTGAATGAATTTAATATTACCGGTCTTCATATCCTCTCTCTATTTAGTACGGAGTGGGTTGGGGCAAAACTTCTTATTCTAGAACCAAACCAGTTTTTCCCTGAACATAAACACCCTCCTTTGGAAAAAGAAAAATTTCCCGGCAAAACTGAAGTTATTAGGGGTCAATGGGGAGAATTTTATTTAGTAGTTCCCGGAAGTATAACCTGCAATCCAAAATCAAAGCCCCCCTTACACAGAAAAAAATATATTGATATCTGGCATGAAATCGTTATACATCCTGGTGATCAGTATATAATTCCACCAAATACCTGGCACTGGTTTCAAGCTGGTCCGGAAGGGGCAATTGTTTGGAGTATTTCCTCAAAATTAACCGATGCTGAAGATATATTTAAAGACCCTCAAGTTAAGCGTAAAACAGTTATAACAAATGATTAGTAAAATCATTATTATTCCCCAAAGAAATATTTTATAAAATCAATTTATGACATAAAAATAGGGTCAAAAATAAGTTGTACTAATTTCGAGTAGTGTTTACACCTTGACTTAAAATAAATTGGTCATGCATGTGATCTTTCCTATAGAATATTAATAACCACAATATTCAAAAA
>SDBU01004696.1_pt1 | contig 16659 bp, 11 predicted proteins | sample 2277071 | NCBI WGS metagenome assembly SDBU01 (sample SAMN10397929, study PRJNA504765) | marine sediment metagenome | isolation source: marine sediment core GS08_GC12, 126 cmbsf | place: Arctic Ocean: Gakkel Ridge, Loki's castle | collected 2008
TATTGTCACCCGTTTCACTTCGACAAAAATACGAACGTTGAGGTGGTGCAGCATCAGCTGGACAAATTCACTCAAGGTCGTGACCTTTGTGTGTGCAAATGCATCACCCAGGCGCTCCGGCTCCGAAGCCTTGAATGCCTGTACCTGTTGCAGGCTGTGGTCATGGATGGCGCCATCGACACCGCAGACACGTTTCAGGTCACGGTCGTGAAACAACACCAGCACCTGATCGGCAGTCATCTGCACATCAATTTCCACCGCCTTGGCGCCGGCCTCGACGGCGGCACCGATTCCGACAATGGTATTTTCCGGAAAGTACAGCGTATAACCGCGGTGGGCGATGAGTTTAAATTTGGCCATAGGGTGTGTTTATCATTATTTTTGGTTTGGGGCACCTATATCGCCCGTCATCCCGAGTGTAGTCGAGGGACCTTTCTTTAAATGTTCCGCCTGTGGCGGGTTAACTACTATTAATCGAGGTTGGTCCCGATAGCCCAGGTACTTTTGTTTCGGCACTTGTGCCCAGTGGGGTAAAAGTACCCAAAACCATTTGCTCCAGCCGTCCGCTTCATCCTGCGATTCTCAGAAAAACCTTCGTTGCGCGTATAACTCGGAGCGGGCCTTCGGCCCGCTTGCCTCAAACACGATACGCGCAAACAGGATTTTTCTTCCGATTCTCGGCGCTCCCGATGTCGCGGTAAGTCAAAAGCAAACCAACGGCTAGTTGGGGTATATTTGGAAAAACAGGATGTCCGCTGCTATTGAAATAAGTAAAACGAAAGGTGTTGATCGGTGGAGGGAGATGGTATCTACACTGAGTTAAAATAGCGTTTTCATCCAGAAAAAGTGACGGTTAAGCCCGAAAACAGGTCTATATTTGCATCATTTCTATTTTATATTAGTGGGTTGTTTGGATCCGACCCGTTATGGTTACATGGGTTTTAGATTTGTTTCATATTTATGACTGAGCTTATGAGCCAATGTCTACCAATGATCAAGTCAGTTCCGAGAACCAGAGGATCGCCGAGGAGTTAAAAGGCAAGCGATTGATTTGTGAACTTGCCTTTGATCGCGGTGAGCTAGATCAGTGGCGAAAACTTCTCTTTTCAGAAGGACTCTTGGGGCGGCACTTCTACCCATCTCTCGCTGCTGTGGTAACAGTGGGAAATGGCATTTATGACTACAATCAGGGAGATTTCTGGAGTGCTTTTCCAATGTTGGACACTCCAGCAAATAGAAGTGTTTGGGGTAAATGGTTCGAAGATTTCCTGGAACAACATGAATCGCTAGAAACATTCCGCTTTTTCAAAGAACAAGGTGCTCACCGTTATGTAGCACCAATCTTGGCGCATGGTGGCATTCCCCAATCCTGCCTCCCCGATCTCTTTACACTTATTACTCGTTATGGCGATCCTGAACAATCAAGTCAGGAGCTTATTGAATTACTAAAGGAACATAAAAATTATATGGTCCATATCGACAAACCCATCCAACGTTTTTTGCTGTACGGTGGAGAAGTTGCCGAAGAGTTCGTTGCCCGTGTTTTGGCACTTTGGCAATCACGTGAACGGGGTGATGGGGGTGGAACTTTAGGGTTGCCAAGGAGGGTTGTTGAGGCTTTTGCCACTTGGTACGCCGATCACAAACCAAGCCAGAACCAACGGCTACGACGCTTGCCAAGGCCAGAACTGCGTTTAAAACCCGGTGATTTGGGTATTTTTTTATATCTTCCCCGTTGTGATGATCATCCAAAGATTGGGCCAAAAACATGCTGGCAGGCCCTAGACAAAAAGTGGGCAGTGACCAGAAGTCATGAGATTCCCTTATCAACTGATGAAAACTGGTTCGTTACATGCGCGAATCATGTGTCGCTTCTGGAAGGAGTAACTGAAACTAGTCCCGTCATATTTTTTGATCCAAGCACGGGGCACGCAATCCCAGATCCAGGTCGGCGACGCCTACCCGTTAACCTGTGGGCAGTTTACAAGGAAGACATAGGTCCCGAACCAGAACCTGGTTATACGGAGAGACTTCCAGAATGGCCGGGTTTTTGTGTTGCTGTATTTGACCTAACGGATTGCACGCACCTTCATATTGGTAAGAACCATTTCGAAGTCCGGCGGCCTTTCTTTTATTGTGATGACGATCCTGAAGTGTCCGGTATTCATACTGTTGACGACATTCCCGTATTTAATCAGGTACCTCGGATTACATGGGAGGGGCAGGCAAACTTGTCCCTGGTAAAAGATGGTCAATCTTCAGGAAATATCGATATTGAGGCTAACGAGTTAGGCATCCTGATTGACGAAGTTGGAACCTATAACATCATACTTCGGGGGCCTTTAGGACAAAATATTCACAAGCACTTTGTATTGATTCCTGGCTTGGTCATGGAACCACACCCACAGGTAATGTGGCCAGATACAGAAAGGATAAAATGGGAGGTCTCGGTAAGCCATTTAGAAATTCAATCACCAGATGGTCGTGCTCCACCTTTTGCTAGTCACCAACCTAACGTTCAATTTCGGGTCATTTCAGGTGATTTAATAATCGATTTGGTAGCAGAGGTCCCGCAGTTACAGTGGCGCCTTGTAATGTCTGACGATGAAATAACAGAGTGGACAAACAACGCCATAACAATGGATATAAAAGATCTAATTCAAGCAAACTATCCGCGATTGGTTTGCGAGCTGGGAACTATCTCAGCGCAAGTAGACGTTTCGTTGGCAGGAAAGCATGGCTTAATACCGCCCCCACAAGGCCAGCGCTCAAAGGTCTCGCAACAAAATACCTGGGCCTTTGATTTGCGTCTAGTTTGTGATGAGGTGGAAGCGAGCGGGCAAGCTGAAGAGTTTGATTTACTGGTGCAGTCATTGGATGGTTCAAAACTTTATCGCGGAAATATTCTGACTGTTCGGCCACATTGGGATTTGAGTGGACTACAGGTGGAATGGAAAAATGAGGGTGGTGAGCACGTTATTCATGTTGCTTGGGGAGAACAAGGCAGAATAATTGCAGGCCGTTGGCTGGTGCTTATTCCCCTTTGGTGGTCGCGGAAAGGGAGCATTCTGGAGCATCAGCTTGAAGAAGATGAACGAAGTTCTTACGAATGGCGGCTGCAGCTTTCAGATTTACTTCCAGGCCGCTACATGGTTAGAGCAGTGCATGCCCCATGGGGCGGTATGGATTGGGTAGAAGCTGAATACGTGGCACAGTGTACCGTCGATGTTAATAAATCATCTTGGTCAGAGATGCTTATTGTAGAGACTGGCGAAACAACGATAAGAACGTATTTGGAATGCCTGCTCGCACATTGGTATCGCCCACAGTTGATACCGCATCCACCTTCAATACCTGTGGAATTAACAGGTATACAGATCAAACAGTTTCTAGATGAGATGCAACATTCTGATAAGATAGAACCACTCCACATTCCTAGAGATGGAAGTGGTGCGCTTAACATTTTTTGCTCGAACCCCAATGCCACTACGGAAGCAATTCAATCTATAGATTGTGATCGTTTGCCGGACGTTTGGCGGCGCATTTTACCATCTCGTGATATTATTTTATTGAAACCGAGTTCTGGAGATAGGGAATTTATAAAAGAAGTTGCTTTTCAATATGACGTGCTTGATACCGCTGCCCGATCGATAAAACAGCAACATAAACAAAAATACTTATCTGGCATCTTAAAAGATTGGCATAAAAAACTCACAAAGAACGCACCACCAGTAGATGAGATTATATTCTTGTGTGAGAAATACTTCCTATACGAGGATATGTCGCCAGGAACAAGACGCGAGTATGAGAAATTAAAAGACGAATATCAATGTCAAGAGGCCGTATGACCAAAGTGATGAATCCAACTGAAGTGGCCGATGCGTTGCGTACATCTTACCTCCGTTATCTGGAAACTTCTTTCTACCTCAAAGATCCAGTATTGCGTGATCAATTTAACGATCTCCTAAACGACAAAACCCAACCACCTTTGGTTCGACAACCCATTCTGGAAATCTCGCCAGGATTCAAATCAGGAAAGTCTGTACAGGACTTAATTTCTGAAGGGCTATTTTCGTCTGACTTCCGGCGTATTGACACAGAAGTACTGGAACGTCCACTTTACACCCATCAGGAAACTGCACTGAAAAAGGCCATAGCAGAAAGACGGAACTTGATTGTCGCCACAGGTACGGGAAGCGGTAAGACCGAAACATTTTTGTATCCCATACTAAACCACCTTCTTCGGGAAAAAGAGAGTGGCACACTCAACGAACCTGGTATTCGCGCCTTGCTTCTATACCCCATGAATGCCTTGGCCAACGACCAAATTGCCCGCTTGCGCAAATTTGCCCGAGTATTTCCTGATATCACATTTGGGCGTTACACGGGGGAGACCAAGCAAAAACGGCAAGAAGCGTTGGAAATTTACCGTTCCTTCCATGAAGAAGATGAACCTTTAGAAAACGAACTAATTTGCCGTGATCAAATGCAGGATAACCCGCCACACATTTTGTTTACCAACTATGCCATGTTGGAGTACTTGATGATTCGGCCCAAGGATTCGGCTTTATTTGAAGGCAATAAGTGGCGATTTGTGGTGCTGGATGAAGTACATACCTATACAGGAGCTCTCGGTATAGAAATCGCCATGCTCCTTAGAAGACTGAAAGATCGCGTAGTGCGCAGCGAACCGGGGCGGTTACAATGTATTGCCACCAGCGCGACCCTTGGGGCTGGAAAAAAGGACTATCCGAAGATCGCAGACTTTGCCGCTAGTTTGTTTGGCGAGCCATTTGAAGTGGAAGACGTTATCGGGGCTCAGTACCTGCGATTGCAATCGGCTACTACATCCTGGGGAAAGGGCACAAAGGAACTGTACGTGTCATTGAGGAACGTAGTCTTTTCAGAACACGAAACAAATTTCAACAACATTGTGGATGTGGCTAAATCGCAAGTACCGGAGGTTGCGATAGATAATGCCCTGGCATCCCTGTCATCGACACTAAATGGGAAGGAGAAGTGCCAAGCATTCTTATATGCACTACTGGAGGGTGATGCACAAGTGCAGGACTTGCGTAGCCAACTCTATAAAAATCATGCCCTGGAACTAGACAGTATTAAAGATATAAACGGAGTGATTGATTTGGTAGCGTTGGGAGCCTACGCACGCAAACCAGACAGTTCGATTCCACTGATCCCGGCCCGTTATCACATTATGGCCCGCGCCATAAGTGGTATTTACGCGTGGATTGATTCCACTGGCAAACTTCAACTCCTTTCCAAGCGTTATCACCGCTATTCAACAGGTGATGGGCAAGAGCGCGCGGTATTTGAACTGGCCAGTTGCAATCGCTGCGGTGAAGTCTTATTGGTTGGAACGGAAGAGAGCGATGGAGGCCATACTTATCTGCGTCAGCCACCTGGTGTAGGCGATGATCCAATTGTGGATTTGCATTGGTTTGCCTTGCATTCTGGTACTAGCGATTCCAAAGTCGATGAAGATGATGCAGTCGATGAACAGGAGGAATTTAAACGATTACCTTCAACTCGACCCGAGCCGAAGCAACTGTGTCGCATCTGTGGGCGTATCGACGATAGCAGTACATTCAATAACAACGATTGCGAAGGGCATAAGGCCGATGCTGTCGATCTCTGCCGAATCAAAAATAAACTTAAACGACCTTGGCCACGAAAATGCCCATCGTGTGGAAACATTCACGGCACGGTGGCAAGCCGGGTGCTGACCGGTAAGGAGGTACCGGTTGCCGTAATAAGTACGTCCCTTTACCAGAAGATTCCTGCCGCTTCCGATAAAGATGAAGCCAGCCTCCCCGGCGGCGGCCGCAAACTGATGATGTTCTCCGACTCCCGTCAGGATGCGGCCTTCTTCGCACCGTTCATGGACAATACCTACAATAAGTTCAAGCAGCGCCGCTACCTTGTTCAGGCCCTTAAAGACGTCGACGAACCATTGGATTTAGAAGGCTGGGCACAGCAAACTCGAGTGATGGCCGAGCGTGCGGGCGAGTGGGAAGAAGAGGCCGGTCCGGGAAAGCGCAAAAGAGATGCTGCCGGATGGGTGTTGCGCGAATGGATTGCCACAGATCGGCGGTTAGCGTTAGAGGGCGCGGGCGTTGCTGTTATTCACCTGCGCAAACCAACGGCATTCACAGAGTTGGCATTGCTGTCCGATGCTCCATGGAACCTTGATCCTGTGGCGCAATGGTCTTTGATCCAGGTGTTGCTGGACACTATTCGCTACCAGGGCATTGTTTCTTTCGGTGAGTTTGGACTGGAACATACTGATGATATCTTTAAGCCTCGCAACGTAGATTGCTATTTACGAGGCGCCAGCAGCAAACCAGAAAAACGCATCTATGCTTGGGAGCCTGTCGAGAACAGAACAAATAAACGGATTGATTATCTGGAACGCCTGTTGTTGCGCAAGGGCGTGCCAGAAGCACAGGCCAGAGCGCAAGCGCTAGCTGTCCTGAAAGAAATATGGCAAATGATCAATCTTCCTAATGCTCCACTAGCTAAATTATTTGAGCGTGGATTGACCCACCGCCGCGAGTCAAACCTCTTTCGCCTTAAACAAGATTGGTGGCAGGTGTCTCTTGCGGGAGATGATGACATTTTTCATTGTGATACTTGCGGTACAGTTACGGCCTTCGTTGTGGATAGCATATGCCCTATGTTTGGCTGTAGGGGAAGTGTGATTCTCTATTCCGTGCAAGAACGCAGCAGGAACCACTACCATAGCCTGTTTACAAAAATGGACCCCATCCCGCTGAGTGTGCGGGAGCACACAGCCCAGCTTACCAAAGAAGAAGCAGCTCAGATTCAACAGGATTTCATTAAAGGTAACGTTAACATGCTAAGTTGTACTACTACGTTTGAAATGGGTGTGGATGTAGGTGACTTGCAAAGTGTGTTCATGCGCAACATACCGCCCAATCCCGGTAACTATGTCCAACGCGCCGGGCGCGCAGGTCGCCGGGCAGATAGCGCGGCGGTTATTGTAAGTTACGCTCAGCGCCGCACCCATGACTTAGCTTACTTTGAGCAACCCAAGCGTTTGATTCAAGGCTCTATTCGCCCCCCCGTAGTTAATCTCAATAACACAAAAATTATCCGCCGGCACGTGCATGCCGAGGCATTGGCAGAGTATTTCCGGGAAAACTCGGATGTCTTTGATAACATAGGCGGCTTAGAAAACCTTTTTGACCCGGAGTCACATCGGCCAGACGAACTCCTTGGCTTCTTATCAAATCATCCGCCACAAATAAAGGAAAGATTGGAACGTATTATACCTTCCGAGCTTCATGCCGTATTAGGCCTGGAGGAATGGGGCTGGTTGGATGGTCATGGTATGAGTGATGAAGACAGCAGGGAGGCTTTTAGAGAGCGCTTGCGAAACGCGACTGAAGATGTACAGGGGGACTGGCAGGCATTGACGCAGGCAGAAGAAACCGCCTCGCAAAACAAGAACCACAAGGGAGCTGACATATATGCCCGACAATTGAACACACTCAAACGACACCCCTTGCTCGGGAAACTGGGTACTTATGGCCTGATGCCCAAGTATGGTTTTCCTACCGAAGTCGTAGAACTCAAGGTTCGCAGCAGTGACAGGGAGGCCAGGCAAGTAGAACTGGAGCGTGATATGAAGTTGGCGTTGTCTGAGTTTGCCCCTGGTAACCAAATAGTGGCGAATGGGCGAGTGTGGACTTCACAGGGAATCGTGCTTCCTACCGGGGAGAGAAGGCTCCATGAATACAGTTATTGGCATTGTCCCACATGTCAGTATTTCACCGTGGAGCGCGTCGTTGCTACGGACGATACTACGGATGAAACCAGGATTTGCCACTGTGATGATTCAATAGCGGCCAGTAAATACATCTATCCCGAATTCGGCTTCACCACCGCTGTTACCCAAGGTGTTCGGGTAGGCGAAGAACGGCCTGGCATGAAGTCATATAGTGATGTCTATTTCCACGAAACTGGAGATGAAGCTGCATTCGTTCCACTACCGGGTGTTCCAATAATCTCTTGCAGAGAGGCCAAACAAGGCTGGATTCACGTGATCAACGATAACCGTGACAAGAGGTTTTTCCTTTGTACATCATGTGGATATATGACAACCGAGAATCCTCATTTTAATCCGGAGAAAAACAAGACCCACTTCAAACCGTGGACAAGCGATCAACACTGCGCTAATGAAAACAAGTTTATGAGTAATAGATCTCTAGGTTACCGTTATCGAACCGATGTGCTTGAACTTCGTTTTCCTCTAGAGGGCATTGAGGATCTTGATGACCACCATTCCCTATGGCTCTCGGTATTACATGCACTGATTAATGGTGCGTGCCTAGCATTAGATATTAATGAACGAGACCTAGGGGGGTGCTTATACTATTCCAGTAAGGGACATCCTTTATTGATTCTCTTTGATACAGCACCTGGCGGAGCTGGATTTGTGCAAGATATCAAGAATCATTTTCATGAAGTATTAAAGGAAGCATTAAATCTACTGGATTGTACTTCCTGTGCCGAAGACTCATCCTGTATTGCTTGTTTACGAACTTATTTCAATCAACGTGACCACAATCGCTTGGTAAGAGGTCGTGCTTTGGAGTATCTCAGGCTTATAGCTTCGTAGTATTTGAGCAAGCTGTGGAGTGTCGGCGCAGTGGGGTGCGCGGGTATTGAGCTCGCATAGGATACGGTGCACCCTAAAGGGTATTTGTGACCATTAGTTCTTCCAAACAAACCTTCTTTTCAACCTATGATGATGACTGTAAGGAATTAGCCCATCATGTTGTAATCTCCCCACCACTATTCCCGGTGCGATTCCTAATTGTTTTGCAAAGTCTATAATAGCTTCTGCACTCCAACGGCCAAGTTGTTGAAAGACCCGGTATTTTTTTAGAGGTATCAGAGTATTTCTGGCAAAGCGATTAGCTTCTTCCTCTTTATCTTTGTCATCAAACTTGCTTTCGTCAATAAATACATCCTTTTTGCCATGCAGCAGGATATGCCCCGCCTCGTGGAAAAACGAGAACCAGAGATGATCGTCCGATTTGTGACGTAGGCTGAGCGTAATTAAAGCTTTATCCTTATTGAGCCAATGCGCCGCGCCGCTTAAGTGGGTTTTAGGTAGTTCCGGTACGAGTGTGACAGCTACACCTGCATCGGCACACAAGCTTTGCATTTCTGGGACAAAAACATCTGGGGATTTGCGTGTCAGTCCACGAATACTAGACAAGGCCCCAATAAAACTCTCCCGGTCATAGGGTTCACAATCAATATCTTCTGCGAGTAACTCACCCATGCGTAGCCAAGTCGCGACGGATTCGGGGGCACTCTTAAAGGATGGCGATTTCCGGTATGCGATACATACACGCGCACAGCGCTCCTCCCACGCCGCCGCGCTACCGACGCCGAAAAAATCCAACAGTTTTGCAACCTGATCGGTCGGTGATTCCGGTTTAGGAATAAACCCCAGCGCAACCATTTTACTGACGGGAAAGCGCTTGGCCCAGTTCTTTTGCTGCTTGAGTTCCTGCTGTTGTTCGGCCTTTGCTATCGCCAGCCGGTAATTGGCCTCAAGGTTGTTCCATATGCCGGCACTGACGCCCAGCACGCGCTCAAACTGGATGGCGGTCTCGGCAGTGATGGGCGCTTGGCCGCTAATGATCTGGCTGATCATTTTCTCGGATCGCCCGCAGCGCTCGGCGAACTCGGCTTTTTTCATGCCGCGGGCACCCAACGTTTCCTCCAGGATTTCACCTGGCGGGATCGCATAATCCGGCTCGAATTGATTCGCTACAGTACTCATTAGTGATAATCCTCTACGCTCAGTATTTCTATTGCTGTTACCTGTGTTAAATCAACACCGCCATCTTTGGTTTTCGGTACCGGATTGTGGCCCGGTTTGAATACAATCCTGAAAGGGTGTTCTACATCTACCGCATATTCACCCTGCCTTTTGCCCTCTAACTGGTGGCGGCGTTCCGGCCGCCGATGGGGCACATCGGCCAGGGTCGGGGCTGCCTGCAGAATCACCATCCTTCTCTGGATAATCCGCGCATTTTTCGCACCGTACTTTTTTGTAAGTTCGATGCTGGAATTAAATACCTTTTGTGTCTTTTTATTTTTGAAGGAGATATCCACTTATTATCCAAAATAACCATTACCTATAAGGTAAAGGAAAATAAGACAAATATCAAGCCCACGTAGGATGCAGAGTAAATATTACGTCGGTACGAATTACTTCATTGAGGAAAATAAGGGTCATTGCGTGACTTGGCACTGTTCCCCACTACAGTCAGAGACTGACCAGCTTTCGCGGTTGTATCAACACAAAAGGTAACGTGGCTATGCAAGGCCAGGCAATGGCCTCTTTCCAAGTACAGATTATGTTCTTTCTGGCATACTATTGGAATCTATGCTAGATTTAGCATAATACAGGACAGAACCTTGGCATGAAGCCTCTTTACTGGATCGGATCATCGAAGAAGGATTTACGCAAGTTTCCAGAAGAAGTGAAAGACGTTATGGGATACGGGTTGCATCTCGCGCAAGAAGGCGGAAAACACCCGGCAGCAAAGCCTTTGAAGGGGTTCGGCGGAGCGGGCATATTGGAGATAGTGGAAGATTACGATGGTGATACTTACCGGGCTGTTTATACAGTGAAACTCCAAGGAATTATTTATGTTTTACACGCTTTTCAAAAGAAGTCGAAGAAAGGCGCAGCAACACCAAAGCCTGATATTGATCTGATTAGGCAAAGATTGAAAAGGGCTGAAGAAGAACATACTGCTTCTAAATGAGGTACAGGCAATGAGCACTAAAGCACGCAAAATTAGTATCGAAGAAAGTAGCGGCAACGTATTTGCCGATATTGGTGTTACTGCGCCAGAAGAAGCCCTTGCAAAAGCGAAACTTGCTGCCCGCATCAGTGAAATTATTAAACGGCGCAGATGGACACAAACTCAGGCTGCCGCATTTCTTAAAATTGATCAACCCAAAGTCTCTGCTATTAGCCATGGGCGGCTAAGTGGGTTCTCAACAGACAGACTGCTTAAGTTTCTGACCGTGCTTGGCAGTGACATAGAAATTATTATTAGAGATAAACCGCGGGCGAAGAAACCGGGGCGAATACGGGTTACTACCGCCGGGAATCCTTGCAACACTGCTGTGTAATTGGAAAAACTGGAGCGGAAAAAGAGAAGGGTCTTGTCTTTTGCCCATTAACCCGCGCGCCGCGGCGCGGCAAACCGGGTCGGACCTACCTAAGCAATTGAAAACAAGGGTCAACCATGGAAAACGGGCCGTAAATCCTGGCTTAGACGACGTATTTCATAGGTGAAATGCACGCTTTAAGCCACCCTTGTAGGATGCGGTGCACCCTGCAAGGGTGGGGAAATCAAATCATTCTGGCTCCTTGGGGGCCTTTTCTGTAATCATTTTTACAGACTCACTCACTTTGGGATTAATCGACTCCATACCCATCGTGAGTTGCTGAATGAATTTCTCTCCCATTTCTTCTGCTGCCTCATATGCCAAAATAAGATCACCTGGTCTTCCCTCGATAAGCACCTCAAATAACTGCTCAGCCTGCGCCAGGTCCCGCATTATTTTTTCAACAGCTCCTGCCCTTCTTCTTTGACTGACAACCAGCTTGTGAAAAGCAAAGCGAGCTGGCGCAGGCACGTTAATGAAAATACCGTGTTTATAAAGTAATGTTGCGGGTTGAATATCTTCTAATAAGTAATCCAGAAATCGAACAGGTTCGGCGAATGCTCCCAGTCCGTAGATCCTAACCGGTTTTGTTGTATCTCTGCCGCGCATCGGGGTCAATAATTCGACTGCCAGTTCCTGTCCACGAATCCTGAATTTCGTCGATGGTGATTTTCGGTTAAGTGCAGGCACTTCAATAAAACCCATACCACTGTTTAATATTATATTCGACAAATCAATAGGCTTTTTGCTTCGTGGAACTACGATGGGATATTTATTATCACTTGCAAGATCAATATCACGCGTTTGTAGTTCACTATGCCAGACAATACCCAGCATATTGGCATAAGCCCGAAACGCAAGCGTTCCAACCACAACACCACCGGCGAGAAACACACCGGAACGTTCCAGCAAGGAAAGCACTTTACCTTCATTGTTCGGGGTTGCTGTTGCCCCACCCGCGAGAAGCATCGCAACCAAGCGATTTCGTGTCACCCGATCGTCTTCGGTTGACTCCCACAAACCTCGTTCTTCATCAATCTTGTCCAACAACTCAGTTGTTTCTTCACCAAGATAATGCTCACTACGACGGACACCCAGACTGATGTACAAATACCAGTAGCGCTTGCCTGCCACTTTTTTTGACTTAAAAGAGATGTTGGCACCATCCGGCGCAGGGCGAACGCACTGCTGCATAAGCTCACTGTATTGCAGTGTGACTGTATCGGGTAATCTTTGAATTGTAGCCATATATCACGCCTTATTTATACCGCAAGTATATACTATATGCGGTATAAGTCTAACCATCTGTATTTAAACGATTGATGGCAAATATCGTGTCCAATAATCTTGTATATTGGCGTGTTTTACGCAGTCTATATACCGCAGATATTAATAATTGCGGTATATCAAGGGATCAAGAGGATTATCAGGATATTTCTGGCAAAGCGGCCTGCTTCGCAAATATTACGTTGGTACGCATTATTTCATTGAAGGCAAGGCGCTCCGAATCAGCGTCCGAAGCCGGGTAAATGTTTCTTCACGGTGGCTGGATTTTCGGTACAGCATGCCGATTCGGCGGCTGGGCGCTGGATCCCTGAACGGCAGGTAGCGAATCGGGTCCTTTTTGGTTTGTTTGTCTGGTACGGCCAGCTCCGGCATCAAGGTGAGCCCCATGCCTTCACCGACCATGTGGCGCAGGGTTTCGAGACTGGAGGCCTGAAACGCCGCATTTTCGGTGGCGCCGGCCATGAAACACACATCCAGCGCCTGGTGTCGCAAGCAATGGCCCTCCTCGAGCAGAAGCATTTCACGGCTATCGAGATCGCCAAGGGAAATTATTGGCTGCTCGGCAAGTTTCTCGTCCCGCGGTACTGCCAGCAGAAAGGACTCCTGAAACAGATCCAGTTCGGCGAATTCATCCGTGTCCACGGGCAACGCCAGGATCAATAAATCGAGTTCGGCACGGTGCAGTTTTTCCAGCAATACCGCGGTCTGGTATTCGTGCAGCCACAGCTTCAATTGCGGATACTGCTTGTGTATTTGCTGCATGATCTGCGGCAGGAGATACGGCGCCAGCGTTGGAATCAGCCCCAGTTGCAGTTCACCGGCCATCACGTCCTGAGACGTCTGCGCAATCTCGCGAATCCCCTTCACCTGCGCCAGGATGTCGCGCGCCTGTTCGGCAACCGCCTTACCGACATCGGTCATCGCCACCTGTCTCGTGCTGCGCTCGACAAGCAGCACCCCGAGTTCATTCTCCAGTTTTTTCAGTTGCCCGCTCAGGGTGGGCTGGCTGACAAAACAGCGCTGTGCGGCCTTGTGAAAATGGCTCTCCTCGGCCACCGCCACCAGGTATTCCAGTTCCCGCAAGTTCATACACGGCCCGTTTATTGATAGATCACACCAATCAGTATATTAGAAATAAACGATTTCAACAATCACCCTAACCTCGCCATAATTGTCCCCGTAGCCAAACTGAAACCGAAACTGGAGAAAACTATGTTGAAAAATCGCGAAGGCCAGAGCGTGCCCAACGTTGTATTTAAAACCCGACAGAACGACGAATTTGTGGATGTCAGCAGTGACGAGATTTTCGCCGGCAAGACGGTAGTGGTATTTTCGTTGCCCGGCGCATATACGCCGACCTGTTCGTCAACCCATTTGCCGCGTTTCAACGAGCTTGCCGGTGTGTTCCGGGACAATGGCGTCGACGATATTGTCTGCATGTCAGTCAACGATGCCTTTGTCATGGACAATTGGAAGAAGGACCAGGAGGCGGATAACGTGACCGTGATCCCCGATGGTAACGGCGAGTTCACCGAGGGCATGGGCATGTTGGTCGACAAGTCAGATCTTGGCTTCGGCAAGCGTTCCTGGCGTTACTCCATGTTGGTAAAGGACGGCGTGATCAAAAAAATGTTTATCGAAGCGGATGTGCCGGGCGATCCCTTCGAGGTATCGGATGCCGATACCATGATCGATTACATCAATCCGAATGCGGTCAAACCGGAAACGGTCACCATCATCACCAAGCCGGGTTGTCCGTATTGCGCCAAGGTCAAGACCATGATGGATGAACGCGGCATGGCATACGAAGAAATAATTGTCGGACATGATGTCACCATCCGTTCAGTGCGCGCTATCACGGGCATGGAAACCGTACCGCAGGTATTTATCAATGGCGATCACATCGGTGGTTCGGAGGATCTTAAGCAACACTTCGCTCGAAATGAGAAAAGTGCAGCCTGAGAAATCGTCGAGAGAGGGTAAGTGGGTCCGGCCCGTTATGATTAACCCCTAAAACAATTTCCCTTGTCTCCCTATATCCTCGGGGTCGACACCGGAACGCAATAGCCCAATAATAATGAAAGTCTGTGGATGGGCCTTCATCGTTCCCATTACAAAGTGCAGATTACGGGCCGGGATGTTTTGCTGATACTCCTGGGTTACCATTTCCAACGTTTTCTCCTCAGTCTTATAACGTCGTTTGTAGTTCAAGTAAGCTGCCTGTACTTCCCAATCGTGGATTTGATGGGTATGGGGGTTCTTCTTACAGGTACATATTGTCGGGTTTGCACAGGTGAATTGATAATAAAAACCATACGCCGGTTTAGCGAGTGGCTTTAGTGGGTCTTCCAGTAAAGAGGCCTGCTGATAGACTAGTTCAGCCACCTCTCTATCCTCTTCACTACTTTCATTGACAGCCTTAATCGCGAATCTAAGGCTGTCGGGATCGGGTCGGATAATTCCGAGACTACGCCTGCTGATTTTGTTCTCTTCAATCAGGGTTCCAATCGATGACGCGATGAAAGGGCGCCACAGTCCGACCTTGTTTTCGTCGGATAATCCGCCCCGTTGGATTAGCCGGATCGACTCCTCATCGACACGGTAACTCTCTGGCCGATGATCTGAGTCCTTGGTTATCATCATCTCAACCAAGTCATAGCGTTTAAACCGATCTTCTTTAGGCAGGCGACGATAACGAATAGGAAAGAGCCGCAGAAACTCCAAGGTATCCTCGGTGATCCCGGCACAACAAACGGTCTCTTCGTGCTTTTTGCTAGGCTGGGGAAAAGCCTTGACCAAGATTCGGATACGACGTGTCAAGTGCTTCCCTTGCATCTGTATCGACCCCCAAATGAATTGGTGTTTTATTGAGTAGTTCGGCAAGTGCGTCGGCTACCGAGCGTCTGTGGCAGCCTTCGTGGTCGCGTTCGTAACACATTAAAACCACGTTGCCTTTAAGCTCATCGGCCAAGACCTCTAGCAAATCCCATTGCTTATTCAAGTGCCGGTCAAAATCACGGAAAAAGCGGGGGTAATTACCATCTTCGCGCAAGCGATGTCGAATGGTCTTGGGTGAGCCTAATTGCTTCTCATGGCGGTAAATGATGCCGTGCCGCTCAAGTGATTGACCCAATGCCGTCTTGGAGAAGCCTTTTCTTCGGGAAATGGGAAGCTCACGTACATCTAAAAGTAGATCGACTTTGGCATCGATCAATGTTTCAAGGAAATCCTTGAGATCCGCTCCTTCATATCCGATGGTAAAAAGCTTTTTCATCGTATTCTCCAGCTTATTTCTTATTATTTCACTCAGAGTGTCTTTAAATCTTTCTAGATCAACAAGATACAATGAATATCTACTAATTAACTATACGACATTCTTTGGTTCATTTCAGAATTTATTCAGTTCAATTAAGGTTAGATACTGTCTTCCCCGTCAAGCCTTCTTTTCAATTTAATATGATGGCTGTAAACGACTAGGTTGTCATGTTGTAATCTCCCAATAACAATCCCTGGCGCGATCCCAAGTTGTTTTTCAATTGTAACGATAGCTGCTGTAAAAAACCGGGACAGATTAATTTTTCCTTCTCGGAGTTTATTATCCCCGTGGACGAAGCCGAAACCTGACGAAGAAAACCGGAAAATAGCGAGTCCTTTGTCGAACCCGAGCAAGAACAAGTGATAACACCGTTCTTGCCGGTAAGTTGCACCCGAGGGCATAAAGGCTCGCGTCGCCGGTTTTTAAGGAAGGGTGAGGGCATCCCGTAGGGACAAGTCCCCGGGTGTCTTTTCTTCTTGGTAACTTCTTCTTTAGACGAGTAAAGAAGAAATAACTGGGCTATCGGCACCAGCCCCGATTAATAGCTTTTAAACCGCCGAAGGCGAAACAAAAACAAAAAGAAAAATGGTGGCCGGGGACAACGTGCATGGATGCACTAGTGTCGCGTGAGGCCAGGGATGGCCGTAGCGACCAGAATTGAACTCATAAGTCGGCTTCGGTCTCAACCAATGCAAACTCTATGAGAAAATATGGTGGCCGGGGACAGAATCGAACTGCCGACACGAGGATTTTCAGTCCACTGCTCTACCGACTGAGCTACCCGGCCAAGGGGACGCGAATTATAGAGA
>SDBU01004697.1_pt1 | contig 16658 bp, 12 predicted proteins | sample 2277071 | NCBI WGS metagenome assembly SDBU01 (sample SAMN10397929, study PRJNA504765) | marine sediment metagenome | isolation source: marine sediment core GS08_GC12, 126 cmbsf | place: Arctic Ocean: Gakkel Ridge, Loki's castle | collected 2008
GCCGCCGTTAACGTCGTCTTCCCATGGTCGATGTGCCCCATCGTCCCTACGTTCATGTGCGGCTTCGTCCGCTTAAATTTCTCCTTGGCCATGATCTTTCCCGCTCCTTATTAAAATAATAACTGGACCAATTTCCTCAGGGTCCTCAACGGACTCCTACTAAAAGCCGATCGGTGACCTCTGCAGCCACCCTGGCGTAATGATCAAACTCCATTGTGAATACGCCCCTGCCTTGCGTTAGGGAACGTAAGACGGTGGCATAACCAAACATCTCGCCAAGCGGAACCATCGCCGTGATGGCCTGAACTCCGCCGGGACGCATCTCAATTCCCTCAATTTCAGCTCGCCTGGAGGAAAGATCTCCAGTGATATCGCCGACATGTGCCTCCGGGACAACCACCTCGGACAGCATAACGGGTTCAAGCAGGACCGGATCGGCACGTTGAACCCCCTCTTTGAAAGCCATAGACCCTGCCATCTTAAAGGCCATTTCACTCGAATCCACTTCATGAAATGAGCCATCAAGAAGCGTCACCTTGATGTCAATCAAAGGATATCCGGCGAGGACACCCCCCTCAGCTGCTTCGCGCACACCTTTCTCAACTGCTGGTATATATTCTCGGGGGATCACACCCCCCCTGGTTTTATCTTCGAAAACAATGTCAGAACCTGGCTCAGCCGGTTCTAACGCGAGGACGACGTGGCCATATTGTCCGCGACCGCCTGTTTGTTTGACATACCGGTACTCAACCTCAGGAACCGCACGTCGGATAGATTCACGATACGCCACCCGCGGACGTCCGATTTTTGCCTGAACTTTAAACTCGCGTTTCATCCGGTCGACGAGGACTTCGAGATGCAGCTCACCCATGCCCCATATCAAGGTCTGACCCGTGTTTTCATCCGTACCTACGCGGAAAGTTGGATCCTCTTCAGACAGCTTATGCAGCGCCTCCGATAACCGATCCTGGTCAGCAAGCGTCTTCGGTTCGATGGCAACAAAGATGACTGGATCCGGGAAAGTAATGGTTTCAAGTAGGATCTGGTTAGCTGCGTCACACAGTGTGTCGCCGGTAAATGTATTCTTCATTCCTAGAACTGCGCCAATATCTCCCGCAGAGACCTCTTCAATATCCTCCCGGCGGTCGGCGTACATCCTCAACAGCCGGCCGACACGTTCCTTTTTCCCGGCCGAGCTGTTGTATACCGTCGACCCCTTCTTGATCTTCCCGGAATACACACGGAAATAAGCCAATCGTCCAACATAGGGATCCGTAACAATCTTGAATACCAACGCACTGAGTGGTTCTTCGTCATCTGGTAGACGGGATATTTCTTCGTCTGTTCCCGGCTTTACTCCCACAACAGCAGGGATATCCACTGGCGATGGGAGGTAATCCACAATAGCGTCGAGCAGTGGTTGGATACCTTTATTTTTCAATGCAGAGCCACAAAATACGGGGGTTACTTTGTTCTCGAGTACAGCCTGTCGCAGAGCGGCCTTCAATTCATCGGTGCTGATTTCCTTACCTTCGATGAATTTATCTGTAAGCGATTCGTTGGTTTCGGCGATTTTCTCGATCATCGCCTGGCGGCGTATCGCCACCTCCTGCTTGAGTTCATCAGGTACATCCGATACTTCTCGAGATGCGCCCATTTCGTCCGTCCAAAGGATGAGCGTTTCTTCAATCAGATCAACCACACCCTTGAATTTCGCTTCCTCCCCTACCGGCATTTGCACAGCGACCGGATTGGCAGCGAGGCGTTCGCGGATCATCTCGATTGTGCGTTCAAAGGATGCCCCAACACGGTCCATCTTATTGACGAAGCACATCCGCGGCACACGGTAGAGATCTGCCTGCCGCCACACAGTCTCAGATTGTGGTTCGACTCCCTGGACAGCATCGAATAACACTACACCGCCGTCAAGTACGCGCAGCGATCGCTGCACTTCCGCAGTGAAGTCGATGTGGCCTGGCGTGTCGATGAGATTAATCACGTGATCCCGCCAATGAGCTGTCACAGCTGCGGAGACAATCGTGATACCCCGCTCTCGCTCCTGCTCCATCCAATCGGTCACGGTAGTCCCGTCATCAACCGAACCAAGACGATGCGTCCGGCCGGTATAGAATAAAACCCGTTCGGTCGTCGTCGTCTTTCCGGCATCGATATGAGCGATGATGCCAATATTTCGGTAGCGTTCTAACGGATACTCGCGTGCCATAATCTTCTGCGATCTAGAATGTTTCTAGATCTTATCCTCATTTACCAACGATAATGGGCAAAGGCGCGATTCGCCTCGGCCATACGGTGTGTGTCCTCGCGCTTCTTAATCGCCGCACCGGTCTTATTCGCGGCATCCATCAACTCCCCAGCGAGCTTCTCGGCCATCGATTTACCGGGACGTGCTGAAGCTGCCCCAAGGATCCATCGCATCGCTAACGCAGTACGCCGGGAAGGTCTAACTTCTACCGGGATCTGATATGTTGCTCCACCTACTCGACGAGGTTTCACCTCAAGAGATGGGGTGGTGTTCTGAATAGCTTCCTCGAAAACCTCAAGTGCCGGTCGTTTAGCGCGCTCTTCGATAAGATCAAGAGCATCATATAGTATCCGTATGCTGATACTCTTCTTCCCCTTCTTCATCAGCCGGTTGATCATCCCGGTAACGAGCGTGCTGTTGTAACGAACGTCAGGTTCAATTTTCCGCTTCTCTGGTTTCGAACGTCTCATCGCTTTCCCTGTTCGCTTTTCCTGATTATGAATTCAGCCACCGAATAACTTGCGTCCGATCTGTACTAGCTTATTCTCTAGGTTTCTTGCCACCGTATTTCGAACGCCCGCGCCTGCGATCCTCAACCCCAACACTGTCAAGAGTGCCGCGTACAATGTGATATCGCACGCCTGGCAGATCTTTCACCCTACCTCCGCGCACGAGCACAACGGAGTGTTCCTGAAGTGAATGACCTTCGCCGGGGATATAAGCAGATACCTCAATGCCATTCGTGAGACGCACCCTTGCCACCTTCCTCAACGCGGAGTTGGGTTTTTTCGGAGTTTGTGTTTTTACCTGTATACAAACGCCGCGTTTCTGTGGAGCGCCCTTCGGCTGCAGGATACGCCGCTGCTTGGTCGAATTATAGATATACTGCAACGCCGGAGCCTTGCTCTTCGAGCGCTTCTCTTTACGTCCTTTTCGGACCAATTGGTTTATCGTAGGCACTGTCCGCCTCCAGATAATGCTGGGGCAAAATGCCCCAGCTCACTTGCCAGAAAGGGAGGCCATCGGACGTGCGCGATGGCCTCGCCTGATTACAACTGTATTCAATTCAGGCAGTTTCAAACAAGCTGCCTGTGTCGATAATCAATGACCCAGCATTTTACCATGCGCTCAAAAGAGCGTCAAGAACGGCGGCACGCCCCCCACGGTATTAAATTGCTAAAATTTTGGGTTCATATCCAGCAACCCAAGACCCAGACGGGGTGGTCGCGAGCGCTCATCCTCTTTACCAAAACGGATCATCTCACCTTCGTCAGTGATCGCCTCTACGGATAGACCAAGGCTTTGCAGCTCTTTGATCAGGACGCGGAAAGAAGCAGGGATCCCCGGTTCGTTTACATGCTCACCCTTGACGATGGCTTCATAGGTCTTCACCCGACCCTGGACATCATCGGATTTAATCGTCAGCATCTCCTGGAGTGTATGCGCTGCACCGTATGCCTCTAGTGCCCAAACTTCCATCTCCCCGAAACGCTGCCCACCAAATTGTGCCTTTCCGCCCAAAGGTTGCTGCGTGACCAGAGAATATGGTCCAGTGGAACGTGCGTGAACTTTATCCTCCACCAGGTGGTGGAGCTTCATCATGAGAACCTTCCCCACCGTAACCGGTTGGTCATATGGGAGTCCTGTTTTGCCATCACGGAGTATCTGCTTGCCCAGGATGGGGACGGGGTTGCCTGTTTCAAGCATCAGCTCGTCTGCGAAAGTCCGCAGAGATTCTAGATTCTTGATATTCCCCGTTTTTCGATCAAGCGATTCTGCCCAGAGACGCAAGCATGCTTCAATAGCCAACTGATCATAAGCGGAATGCTCGATGGCTGGAATACCACTATCCTCAAACACTAATAGATCATCTGGGTTGTAGCCTTGATCGCGCAGCCATTCGCGCAGCGCTGCCCGACGGGCATAACGGGTGTCGGTTGCCAGCAAGTCTAGTTCGTACCCTTTTCCTCCGAGCCAATTCTCGAGGTACAAGCGCCTTACTTCGTCGTCATCCTCAAACGCATCTTCCTCGTATTGGCCAATTTCCTTCACCCATTCCCAGCCTCTGTCTACAGCTGCTTGCCAGGCGAAGTCGATCATCCATGCACGCGCCAATTCCGCTTCGATCTCCTCCTCATTCGCTCCATCGAAGGCAGGTGTCACTGCCCGAAAATCCAAGCGGTCGGCAGCCCAACCAAGGTGCGCCTCAAGGATCTGACCGATGTTCATCCGCCCCGGTACGCCGAGAGGATTAAGGATCAGGTCGACAGGTGTGCCATCCTCTAGATAAGGCATGTCGGCTACGGGAACCACTTTGGAGATGACGCCCTTATTGCCATGCCGACCCGCCATCTTGTCGCCTTCTGTTGCTTTACGTTTTTGAGCGACAGAGACGCGTACCATTTTCTCCACACCGGCCGGGAGATCTCGGTGTTCTTCACGGTTGAACACCATCACATCAACGACTTTCCCCCTTTCACCGTGAGGTATGCGCAAAGAAGTGTCCTTCACTTCACGCGCCTTCTCACCAAAAATGGCGCGCAGGAGCTTCTCCTCCGGCGTCAGTTCTTTCTCGCCTTTGGGAGTGATCTTGCCGACAAGAATGTCGTTCGGTCCCACTTCTGCGCCAACTCGGATGATGCCGTCCTCATTAAGATCTCGGAGTGCGTCATCGCCCACATTGGGGATATCGTAGGTTATCTCCTCCGGTCCCAGTTTGGTATCTCTCGCTTCCACCTCATGTTTTTCAATGTGGACAGAAGTGTAAAAGTCCTCTTGAACAAGCCGTTCAGAAATCAGAATCGCATCCTCATAGTTCCCACCCTCCCAGGATAAGAATGCGGTCAAGACATTCTGACCCAGGGCGAGTTCGCCGTTATCGGTGGAGGAGGAGTCAACTATCACATCCCCCTTCTGCACTCGCTGACCTTTAACCACGGCGGGGCGCTGGTCGATGCATGTGCTCTGATTCGAGCGGTTGTATTTACGAAGATTGTAGGTCAACCGGTTACGACTTGATAGGATGACAACCCGATTCCCGGTTACCGACTCGACCTCTCCATCCACTTCAGTCACGATGACCTGGCCCGAATCTATCGCAGCGTAGCGCTCCATTCCCGTTGAAACAAGAGGCGTCTCGGGTCGGATAAGCGGGACAGCCTGAGTCATCATGTTCGAGCCCATAAGCGCTCGGTTCGCATCATCATGCTCGAGGAAAGGGATGAGCGCCGCGCTCACGCCGACGATCTGTCGGGGGGCGACGTCCATATAATCGATATTAGCCGGGGTGAAGAATTGGAAATCACCATGCGTCCGGCATGACACTCGGGGTCGAACGAATTCAAAGGATGCGTTCAAGGGAGCATTTGCCTGTGCGATGACGAATTCATCCTCATCGTACGCCGAGAGGTAAATGATCTCCTCAGTTACAAATGGCACAACCGGAATCGGACCGTCAAATTTTTCCAGTTTCTTGGCAATGCTCTCGGTGATTTCTTCGCTATCCGATACAACAGGTTTTCTTCCGCGCGGCAGTACTAAATCGCCTCGAGCTTTACGTCCAACAAGACGCGGGTCCGCCGCTTTGAGGGCCGACAAGACCTTGCGATACGGGGTCTCAATGAATCCATAGCTGTTGACGCGGGCATAGGATGCCAAACGCCCGATGAGGCCGATATTCGGACCTTCTGGCGTTTCAATTGGGCAAATACGGCCATAGTGAGAGTGGTGAACATCGCGCACATCGAAACCTGCTCGCTCCCGACGCAAGCCACCGGGGCCAAGCGCGGAGAGCGTTCGTTTATGGCGCAGCTCTGCCAGTGGATTTGTCTGATCCATGAATTGGGAAAGCTGGCTCGATCCAAAGAACTCACGTATGGCTGCGACGACAGGTCTAATATTAATCAGCGAAATTGGCGAGATATTGTCCTGATCGCGAATCGACATCCGCTCCAAGATGACCCTCTCCATACGGCGCAAACCCACACGCAGCTTGCCCTGTATGAGTTCGCCAACGGTCTTCACCCGGCGATTGCCGAGGTGATCAATGTCATCTGGTTGTTTCACACCGTTATTAATGAGGATGAGACGCTCTATGAGACGCACCAGGTCCCATGTCGTAACTCGACGATGCTCGAGGGGGACGATCTTATCAAGATCTAACTTCTGATTTAATTTGTATCGCCCTACACGCTCCAGGTCGTAACGGCGCTGGTCGAAGAGCTGCTCCATCAGGTACTGGCGAGCGTTGTCTAGCGTTGCCGGATCGCCCGGGCGCATTCTGCGGTAAAACTCAATTAGAGCTTCTTCAGCTACCGTGCGCTTGGCCGTTATTTCCCAGGTGGGTTCCTGTCGAATCGTCGTTGCAATGAAGGGATGATCCGGGTTGTTGTCGGCATCGGCGAAAAGCTCAAGCAATTCCTCGTCTGATCCATCGGAGAGCGGTGATGAGCCGAGACCATCATCAATCGCAGCTAGCGCACGCAGCAAGATAGTTACGGGTACGGTGCGTTTGCGGTTGAATTTCAATGTTAGATAGTCACTCTTACGAGTCTCGAACTCCATCCATGCGCCGCGATCTGGGATAAGCTTGGCGGCAGCTAGACGACGACCCGTCGTTCGATCCTCAGGTGCCTCGAAATAGACACCCGGCGAGCGAATAAGTTGAGAGACGACAACACGCTCCGTGCCGTTAATAATAAAAGTGCCTTTCTCAGTCATTAATGGAAAGTCGCCCAAGAAGATATCTTGTTTGATGGGTTCAGGAACTTCGGATCCCGCCAAGAGCACAGAAACGTACATCGGCGCGGCGAAAGTCAGATCACGCTCAACGCACTCCTCGATTCCATGCTTGGGGTCTTCAAACCAATACTTAAGCTTGAACTCTTTTGCTTCCGGTGTTTTCCCCGGGAAAAATAGCTTCATCCCACCGTTGTAGGAGATGATGGGAGAGATCTCATCAAAAAGCTCAGACAGTCCTTTATCCACAAGCCATTCAAAAGCGTCTAGTTGAATCTCAATGAGGTTCGGTAGACCATAAACCTCAGGTATTCGGGAATACCACTTTTGATCTTTCGTCGATGCCATACCCTAACTCCTGTATGCTGTTCTTAGTCGATCCCATCTCGGTGATTAACATCCAGGGGGTTCAGTACCAAGCGACAAACGGCTGATCGGTATGACCAGCTCCCGAAGCAATTAAATTTCCACTCAGCACAGCGAAACGCCCTTTGTAAAATCTCAAGAACCCTTGACTGCAACCTTTGATTTTACCATATCAATCAAGCCCTGTGAATCTAAATTTTGGGATTGTTTTTGGGGCTCATCTTCAACCTGCAGGAGACGGATAATGCACGATCTTCGAACTGGAGCTTACTGATTTGATAAGGAAGGCTCTTCTACAGCCTCCCCATCCGCTTAAGCTTGATTGAGACCGGACACTTTACCCTCATAAGAGGAAAAGAAACCCCGCTATTTGCTACCTTCTTCCGAAATAATGGGTACTCTTAAATGAGGAAAGGCATTCGTGAACACAGGCTTCATGCACAGGGTTTTCTTCATTGCCTCCGCACTCAATCTAGCATCGCAGCTTAAGGATTTCTAGCTTCGCTCGAAAAGAACATCTCGTCAACTTAAATAGATCCGAACCCCCGGAGAGGACGAGAAATTCCTATGCTGTTTTATTAGGAGTCGTATGGCGGGGTTTAAGTATAGCGGTCAGTTGTCAATGATATAGAGCGCCTGGTATTCCGAAAAAGCCCAGGCGATGCTGCGGATATAATCCCGTGGCTGCTGGAGCCGAATGATTTCCAGGAATAGATCTGGATCTTCCTGAGACAGCTCTTTCCAGATGGATGAATTCCCCGGACCCGCGTTATAGGCTGCCAGTGCAGCGTACAGGTCTCCATTAAACAAATCGCTTTGATCCGACAAATAGCGTGCTCCCAAGCGGACACTGACGATGGGGCGATACAAGTCATCTGCGGTATATCCTGGCGGCCATCCTTCAAGCGCCGCTATATATTCACCAGTGCTCGGAATGATCTGCATCAAACCCCGCGCCGCAGCGTATGAGGTCGCGAAGCTCTCAAACAAACTTTCCTGCCGGGAGACGGAGAGCAGGAAAAGCCCATCCATCCCATGCGACAATGCTTCCGGCATGAAGAGCTCCCCAAAGTAAGGACCAAAGCGGACATAACGAAGGTAATCAGGTGCCAGATGCGAGGTTGCCTCATCTAAACCAGCAAGGCGGATCACCTCACGAACATTGTAGATCGCGGGCTGGTAGAGACCCAGATCCAAGAACCAATTCATGAGGCGATATGTCGCCTCTGCGTTGTGTAGGTAGTCCTTTCGGAGCGATTCCAATTCAGTTTTCGCTTCGCCATACCTGCCCAACCGCCAGAGTTCCTCCCCTCTCTGCGCGCGGGGGTCAGATCGCAAACTCTCATCGAGTTCTGTCAGCGGCACAGTTGAGGTGATCCCGAACGTCTCACGCATCCACTGATTCGCACCATCTCTTGCCGAAGCTATCTCCTCGTCAGATGGAAAGATGAAGACCCCTCGTGCTTGAAAAGGGCGCCTTCCTTTAAGAACATCCGCTGCACGGAGTGAGTAATAGCCATTCGGGTCAGCTATCTCCGCGGCCTTGAACGCCTGTTGCGCAGCGTTAATGTCACCGCTCGCCTGGCGTGACTTTCCAATCCATAGTTGGGCTGCCGCTCGATCCTCGCTTGATAAGGACAAACTCAATGCCCTCTCAAAAGCTGTTTCTGCCTGGTGGTTCTCCCCAAGACGGAAGTATTGAACGCCGGCCAGGAATGCTGCCCGAAAAGATTGCGGAGCGTTCGGGTAATCCGTGGTGAGCTGCAGCCAAAGTTGTGCTGAAAGCTCAAGATCGTTATTCCGTTCAGCTATACGGGCCGCAGCGAAAAGAAATTCAGGCGCCTGCGGGTGCTCCGGGTAATTCTGCGAAAAGGCAAGACTCGTTTGCACGGCGAGGTCATACTGGTCGAGGTATGCCCAAAACGTGTCGACACGCTCGTCCCAAGCCTGTGAGAAGTATTGATCATTGGGGTAGTTTTCGATCAGGATCTGCCATTCCAGCAATGCTCCTGAGTAATCGCCCAGCAAACGCAGCGATAGACCTTTGAAAAAGTGAGCTGTCCCATCTTGAGCCTCCGGACTAGAAGCTATATAACGATCAAAGGCTGCAATCGCCACGCCGTATTGGCCGGCGTAGTAATCGACGAGACCTCGGTCGAGTTCATTCACGGGCACGCCATCATTAACCAAAGCAACCAGCCCGGTATACGAATCGTACACCCACGGGTAGTTCTCTACCGAATCTAGAAACCGCGGGTAAGCCTGTTCCGCCTCCCCCAAGGCTAGAAAAGCTTGCCCCGCCAATAGATTTAACTGCGCTCGAATATATTCACTCTCAGTGCTTACGTATATCGAATCATATTCCTCAATCGCAAGGGAATAATTTCCGGAGGCGGCAATGGCCCGGGCGAGCTTAATCGCCACGGATATATCCGTTTCCGGGCTTATCGCTTGCAGGGCAATACTGTACGCGTCTTGCGCACGTTCGATCTCCCCGGCAGCTATCCAAGCATCACCCTGAAGCTCAAGGACAAACGCGTCGATAGCGTGTAATCCCAGATTTATACAATCGCCATAATCGTCAGCGGCCTGCGCGTATCGCCCCAAAGCTATTTTCCCCTCAGCGCGCAGGAAGTATGCATCGGCTACACCCTCCTGACCCGGAAATCTCAATAAGTAGTCGTCGAGGGCAACAACCGCCTCCTCATAACGGCCCGCCTCAAGCAGCGTCTTGCCGATGCCCAGCTGCGCCGCGGCTGACAAACTTGGGTCGCTCGTAAAAGATTGCGCCTCTTGAAAAATGTTTAAGGCTCGTTCCCAATCGCCATTGAAGAGCGCACGTTCAGCGTTCTCAATCATCGTCAATGGCAATGGCGTCGGCGATGGCGTGGGGGTCGAGGTCGCTGTAGGCGTAGGGGTATGGCTCGGTATGGCTGTCGGCCCCGTTGGTTCGGCACTCGGAAGTCGGCAACTCATGATCGAGAGAAAACCAAGCAAAATGACTAACCCTAACTTCGCGGTGACCCTGCTCATAATCGCGATCATATTCGACCTGATCATCAGGGTCAATCTTGCGAGCAACCCGCCTCCATGCTAGACTCAAACTTGGGAACTCGCCGCGCTCTCCACCGAGGGCGCATTTTTGTGTGGGGTGATTGTGCGAACAATCAGTTGGGACCCTCATGGTCCCGCAGTACGAATAGTAGACCAACAACGGCTCCCGACTGCCGTTGAAATTCTCACGCTTGAAACTTGCGATGACGTAGCAAAGGCGATCCGCGAGATGTCTATCCGTGGCGCTCCTGCAATCGGCGCTGCAGCCGGGTTTGGCCTGGCGCTCGCTGCGGTTCGTTCTTCTACGAGCAGTGCACAGGATCTCTGGCAAGAACTTACGACTGCTGCAGAAGTCCTCCGAGGGACTCGACCCACAGCGGTGAACCTACTTTGGGCAATAGACCGGATGCTTAAAACAGCGGAGGCTGCAATCGTTTCGGGCGCCGACACCATGCGCCAATTGCTCGTGGATGAAGCTCAACGCATCGCGGATGAGGATGTTGAGATCAATCGCAGGATCGGGGCTTACGGCGCTGGTTTCATCAAGGATGGAGACACGATCATCCATCACTGCAACACCGGGGCTCTGGCCACCGTCGATTTCGGGACAGCGCTTGGCGTAATTCGGACTGCGCATGAAGGCGGGAAACGCATCCATGTCCTCGTGGACGAGACTCGCCCTCGACTTCAAGGCGCGCGCCTGACCGCCTGGGAACTCGACCAATACGGCATACCCCACGAAATTATCACGGACAACGCTGCTGGTTATTTTCTGCAGCGAGGTGAAGTCGCTTCAGTTTTCGTCGGCGCAGACCGAGTAGCCGCGAATGGAGATATCGCTAACAAAATCGGAACCTACATGCTCGCGCTTGCCGCCAACGATAATGATGTGCCTGTTTATTGCGCGGCGCCTCTTTCGACGATCGACCGGAATACCGCTTCGGGGGAAGCGATCCCAATCGAGGAGCGCGATCCGTCGGAGGTGTTGAATATTCAGCGAGGGGGCATGCCCATCTCGCCGCAAGGGAGCAAGGCACGTAATCCCGCCTTCGACATTACTCCGCATTGCCTTATCACGGCGCTTATCACCGAAGCGGGGATTTTAGAACCTCCTTTTAACCAATCGATCTCTCATGCCTTCAATCACGAGGACGAATAATGAAAATTGTACTCACTGGCTCCATCGCATTCGATTATTTAATGACTTTTCCCGGCCGGTTCAGCGACCACATTCTCCCTGACAAGATCGAGGATATCAGCCTATCTTTCCTGGTCGATAGCTTAATCCACCGTCCCGGCGGAATAGCTGCTAATATCGCCTACACACTAGCGCTGCTAGGCGAACGACCACTAGTCATGGCGACCGTTGGCCCTGACTTTGAAGAGCATCGACGATGGCTGGAATCCCAGGGTGTGGATACTTCCGCGATCAAAGTCATCCCCGACCTCTTCACCGCATCATTCTTCGTTAATACGGACCAGGCTAATGCCCAGATCGCCAGCTTCTATCCTGGCGCCATGGAGAAAGCTTCAGAACTTACATTTAAAGAAATCGATCCGATCCCAGATATTGCTGTGATCTCCCCGAATGACCCTCAGGCGATGATCGAGTACGTAAGGGAATGTTCCGACTTAGGCATCCCCTACATTTACGACCCCAGCCAGCAAATCGTGCGCCTCTCTCCGGAAGAATTGAGCGAAGGGATCATCGGGGCGAAAGCCCTCTTTAGCAACAATTATGAGTTCGGCCTGATTGAGGAAAAAACCGGTCTCGATCTCGAGGGTATCCTGAAGAACACAGCGTTTCTCGTGATTACACGTGGAGAGGATGGGGCTGATCTCTTCACCGCGGAAGGACAGGTGCACGTCCCCGCAGTATTGCCAGAGACAATCGCCGACCCCACCGGCATTGGCGATGCGTTCCGGGGTGGTTTTCTGAAGGGGTATTTAAATGACCTACCTCTGCCCCGCTGCGCGGAGATGGGTGTAATGGCGGCGACATTTTGCATCGAGGCTGAAGGTCCACAAAGTCACTCCTTCACACTAGATGGATTTATCGAGCGCTACCGCCAGAACTTCGATGACTCCGGTGAACTCGATCGCCTGCGCTAACACCGCCATGCCAGAGTCCAAAATCCGAGAAATACTTTTTGTAGACCCCATATGGTCAGCATACGCCCTGGCGGACCTTGACCCGCAACATTCGGCTTTCTGCCAATGGTTTCACTCGGCGGAGGGAGTTGTGTTGGCATACATCGGCTTAACCCCACCGGTCCTCTTCGCAACCGGAAAAAAAGAAGATGTTGTGGCGCTCTTTACCCATATCCCTCCTGGTGAGTATCAGTACACGCTTCTTCCCGAACATAGATTTTCCCTTGAGCCCATGCTCTCGTTCCAGTCTGAACTGCAGATGTGGCGTATGAGCTATCAGGGTGATATCCCTGAGATAGACCCGAGTCGAGATGTCCATCGTTTGTCAGGGGAGGACCTTGATTCCATGATTACACTCTTCGCGGATCACGCAGATCGGCCGGACTCCTTTCACCGACAACAGCTCGAGGCAGGTCCGTTCTACGGCGCCTATCACGAGGGTGAACTCGTCGCAGTTGCCGGTGTCCACGTTCTGTCTGAAAGCGCCAGCATTGCTGCGATCGGGAATGTGTTCACACATCCTACGCACCGGGGGCAAGGCTTCGGGCGCAAGGTCAGCGCTCAGGTGATACGCGGATTGAAAAATATGGGTATTCAGACGATCGTCCTCAACGTTGCCAAGGATAATAATGCTGCCGTGCATTTGTATCAGGATCTGGGGTTCCACATCCATTGCGGTTATTATGAAGGTCTGGGCGAATTAGGCGCAATGCCATAGCGCAAACAGTGAACTGAAAAAACGATGTCGATAGAGCCTGAGGAGGTTTGCATCATGGAATACACAACACTGGGACGAACGGGCTTGAAAGTGAGTCGACTGTGCTTGGGGACCATGAATTTTGGACCCGAGACGAACGAGAAGACCAGCTATCAAATCATGGATGCCGCGCTCGACATGGACATTAACTTCTTTGATACGGCGAATGTTTACGGCTGGAAACTCGGGGAGGGCATCACGGAGCAGATCATTGGTAGATGGTTGGCCCAGGGTGGCGGGCGGCGCGAGAAGATCGTTCTTGCCACGAAAGTATATGGAGGCATGGGCGATGCCCCGAATGAAGGCCGTCTATCGGCATACCACATTCGACGGGCATGTGAAGAAAGCCTTCACCGCCTCCAAACGGACCATATCGATCTCTACCAAATGCACCACATCGATCGCGATGCGCCCTGGGAAGAGGTCTGGCAGGCGATGGAACAATTAGTGGTTGAGGGCAAGGTGCTCTACATCGGCAGCAGCAATTTTGCCGGCTGGCACATCGCCCAAGCTCAAAGCGCGGCGCAACAACGACACTTCATGGGATTGGTCTCCGAGCAAAGCCTTTATAATCTCGCTGCACGTACAATCGAACTAGAGGTGATTCCCGCCTGCGAGTCTTATGGACTTGGCTTGATCCCCTGGAGTCCACTTTCGGGGGGCCTTCTCGCCGGAGCGCTGGAGAAGGCGAAGAAGGGTCGCCGAGCGAAGGAGCATGCTCAGAAAATGCTTGATGAACATGGCGAACAACTCGTAGCTTACGAAGCGCTATGCCGTGAATTCGGTGAACATCCCGCGGATATCGCTCTCGCCTGGCTCCTGCGCAATCCGATTGTGACTGCGCCAATCATCGGTCCGAGAACGATGGGTCAATTAACGGGCAACCTCCACGCACTCGAAATCGATCTTGACCCTGAATTCCTCACAAAATTAGATACAATCTGGCCTGGCCCAGGTGGCCCTGCGCCAGAAGCGTATGCGTGGTAGAAAGAACTCGAGATAAGAAAGACAAATTTCAGTATTGGAGATGCCAATGAGTGTTGAATACGATGTCAAAGATCTATCGCTTGCCGAAGGTGGTCGGCGGCGAATCCAGTGGTCGGAACAGGAGATGCCTGTTCTACGGCAAATTCAAGCCCGTTTCGCGAAAGAACAGCCTTTGAAAGGGACCAAGATTGCTGCCTGTCTACACGTGACAGCAGAGACGGCCAACCTGATGCGGACCCTGCAAGATGGCGGCGCTGATGTAGTCCTAACCGCATCCAATCCTCTCTCGACTCAGGACGATGTGGCTGCTTCTCTCGTAACGCATGACGAGATCCCCGTGTACGCGATCAAGGGCGAGGACAACAAAACCTACTACAAGCATATCCACGCCGCGCTCGACATCGCTCCTCACTTCACAATGGATGATGGCGCCGACCTCGTAAGCACGCTCCATAAAGATCGACGTGAGCTCTTAGAGACCATGAGCGGCGGAACCGAGGAAACTACGACAGGTGTCATCCGTCTACGGGCCATGGCTGCCGACGGCGCGCTGGAATTCCCAGTCCTCGCCGTCAACGACGCCATGACCAAACACTTCTTCGACAACCGCTATGGCACCGGGCAATCAACGATCGACGGGATCGTCCGGGCGACGAACATACTGCTGGCGGGGAAGACCTTCATCGTCGCTGGCTACGGTTGGTGTGGGCGCGGGCTGGCGATGCGGGCGCGCGGGATGGGGGCAAACGTGATCGTGACGGAAGTCGAGCCTTTGGCTGCGCTCGAAGCCATTATGGATGGTTTCCGGGTGATGCCGATGGAAGAAGCTTCAGAAATCGGTGACATCTTCTGCACCCTGACTGGCGATCTCAACGTCATTGACCGTGATGATTTTGAACGGATGAAAGATGGAGTCATTATCGCTAACTCGGGTCATTTCAATGTCGAGATCAACATCCCGGCCCTCCAAGAAATGGCCACCGAGACCCGGAAACCTCGAGAATTCATCGAGCAGTTTATTCTGAAAGATGGTCGGAGGATTAACTTGTTAGGTGAAGGGCGATTGATCAACCTGGCTGCCGCGGAGGGTCATCCGGCGAGTGTAATGGACATGTCCTTCGCCAATCAGGCGCTCTCCATTGAATATCTTCTCAAGAGCGCAACGGAGCTTGAGAACAAAGTCTACACCATACCCGAGGACATCGATCTCGAGATTGCCCGCCTTAAGCTAGAAGCGATGGGTGTAGAAATCGACGTCCTGACCGAGGAACAGAAGAAGTACCTCGCTTCCTGGGAAGAGGGCACATAATCCCAGCAAGCGGTATACGATTTAGCAGAAAAGGGTTGTCTGATGAGTAATTCAGGCAGCCCATTCTCTTTAATGAAACCAACCCATCGAATGAGAGTGTGCTTATTATCCAACTAGTTTGTCGCAGTTCCGAGGGGTGTGGGTTCAGGGGTGGGAGTCGGAACGTAAACCCAGATATAAACCGTCTCCCCAAATAGTTGGCCTTCCGGGGATTGCGCCTGCCAACGACCGATGTATTCCCCTGGCTCGAATGGGACGGTGAGTACGACCTTCCAGACCGCGTTCTTCCCCGCACGTGCGGGGTATAGCGCAATCTCATCCGCTCCAATAAAGCGATCGCTTCCGATGCGTACAAGCAGGTACCCATCTTCCCAATCGCATGAACCGCTGTTTCGCACTTCCCAGCGTTTATCCAATTCTGCACCCGGTTCGACGTTGCTGCGGTCTGGGATCGTTAAATCATCGACAAACTCGGCGTCGTTCGCACATTCCCCTCGGGGGGCAGATGTAGGCGCCGCTCCGATTGCAGTCGGACTCGGCCGGGGTGGAGACGAGATCGTCGGTAGAGGTGTCCAGCCGGGAGTCGCGATCTTTTCTACATCAGAACCGCATCGAACAAGCAACAGACTGAAGGCACAGACTGTGACTAGGCTGTAGGAAATTCCTGTTTTTCGCATCGATGTGATGATTATCCCTGCTGCTGATATTAGTAGCCAGGCCCCAAAAACTTCTTCCGGATAAACTCCGGTCCTTACCCTCGACTATTGTTCATCTTTGCTTCAGTTCACCCGAGTAGGACCCCGCGATCTCGATGATGATTGCCATTTGTAACTTAATCGCCGTCGTTTTTCTCTGTTTCGTTCAGATCTAGTTGGGGCTTATCATCGTTTAAGTCACCCTCTTCGTTTTTAACCGTGTCTAACCCCGCATCCTCTCTAATCCCCGCTTCGATCTCGGAAGCCATGTCCGGATTCTCACGCAGGTAGTTCTTGGCGTTCTCGCGTCCCTGGCCCAAGCGCGTCTCACCATAGGAG
>SDBU01004698.1_pt1 | contig 16657 bp, 15 predicted proteins | sample 2277071 | NCBI WGS metagenome assembly SDBU01 (sample SAMN10397929, study PRJNA504765) | marine sediment metagenome | isolation source: marine sediment core GS08_GC12, 126 cmbsf | place: Arctic Ocean: Gakkel Ridge, Loki's castle | collected 2008
AAATTCTTGATTAAATTGAATCTTTTAAAATTACTAATATTAAATTTATTAAAAAATTTGTTAAATCCAAATATAATAAGGGAGATCAAAAAAAGGGGGGGAAAAAAAAAGTATATATTTTATGTTTTTAATTCAAATAATTACATTTTAAGATGAAAATTAATCCTTTAATCTCATTCGACCTATTTGAAATAATCACACCTATAAGTCCATAAATTCCATTAAAGACCGTAAGAAATACTGTAGGTAAATTATCTATTGCGGTTCCGCCATAAATACTTGAGATGAGTAGTATAATAAGACTAAATAACCCCGTTCCTATACCCATTCCTATAATAAATCTACCTGCAAAACCTGAGCTGTAGCCTGCTACTAATGCACCGATTATTACGGATATACCACCAGCCATCGCGATATAGCCAAATACAGTCAAAATTATCGCTAAGACTTGCTGAATTTCAGGGGTAACAAAACTAGAGAGGAGAGTTATTATTTTACCATAAAATCCAATACTTCCTACTACAGAGCTGATTGTCATTAAAATACCCCCAATTATACATAGAATTACCCATTTTTTACGTTCCATTTTCTCATCCTTCGACTTTTTAGATATTTAACTTCAATATAAGAGATTTGATTTTTAAATTCACTTATTTCAAAACATTTTAAAAATTTTTAAATTATTCTCTCGGGGTGAGTATAAATATTCATTCTACTACCACGAGCAAAACCAATTAAAGTAATCCCATAAGCAAAAGCTAATCTAATTCCTGATTCAACAGCAGCAGAAAAAGATGCAACTATAGGAATTTTTGCTTTTATTGCTTTTAAGACTGAATCTGCAGTTAATCGACCTGTTGATGTAAGAAATACATTCGCAAAACTATGTTTCTTTAAAAGCAAGTCCCCAATTACCTTATCAATAGCATTATGTCGTCCAACATCTTCCTTTACACTTAATAAATTCCCATCTAAATCAAAAATAGCAGCACCATGACAGCCACCTGTTTCTCGATAAAGGGGAGTTGAGATTTGCATCTTTTTAATAGCGGAAAAAATTGTATTTGAATTAATTCGTATTGAATCTTTTGATTTTAATAGATTTTTTGTATCTACGTTATCTAAACTTTTCTCAATTACTTCTCTCCAAGGAGTAGAGATCCCACAGGTCGAGTCAACTACTCTACTTACAGGATTCATGTTAAAATCATCAAAATTAAGGTTTATTGAATTTTGTAATGTAATGTAAATGTTATTATCCAATTTAGACGTTTTAATTTCTTTTACATCATCAGTAGAATTTATAATTCCTACAGAAAATAAGAAGCCTATCGCTAATTCTTCAAGGTCCTTATGTAAACAAATAATATTTACTAGGGGTTCAGAATTAATTAAAATATCAACAGGGCTTTCAATGAGTACTATGTCTTGGAGATCTTTTTTTTCACCTTTTTTAATCCGTGTGATGTTTATTTTTCGCTTAAACAAAATTTTGACCAAGATTTGAAGTTATCCTTACGATTGTAAAAATTGAATAATTAAATAAATGATGGTTTATATTAAATAAATTCACCCTTTAATCAGGTTAGACCCTTATCTATTTTCGAAACTACTCCCGCATTCATTACAGTAATTGGCATTTAAAGGTAATTGGGAACCACAATTAGGACAGTTTTTGTTTTCAGAAGTTGTTTGCGCTATAGATTTACTTGTTTCAGTATCTTCGGAAATTTTAAGTTGCCCTTCTTTTTCTTCTTCAGCTTCCTTATACTTTTTAATTGCATTCCGACCGATTATTGTTATTACAACTCCTATAAATTGAAATCCAGTATTATAGGTAAAAAATCCTTCTAATCTTGTAAAATAACCCAAAATCTGTGGATCTGTAATAACTCCGGTTACATTTACGATTTGTGAAATCAGCCAAATAACTAATGCTAGTGTGCCAAATGTTAACCCAACACCAATAAGCCATTTTCCAAACCTTAACAAATTTCCCATTATCAAGAAAGCCCCGATCATTATAGCTCCACCACCCATATCTGCAATGAACCTCAAAATATTAAGTAAAATATTAAGTAATGGGATTAAATTTACAGGTATTTCGGTTGAAATTAAATCGTATAAAAATTCATATATCCCTATGCTACCAACAGCGGAACTTATTATCATCAAAATTCCTCCTATTATTAATAATACAATTCCTGCTTTATTCCTCATAATTTAAAAATCTCATAATATTAGTTAATCTATTAACTATTATCCATCTCTTAAAAATAATAATTATTAATTGTAATTACCATAAACAAAAGGGTCAAATAAATGAGATTCAATGGATCTATTTTTGAAGAGAGAATGACAACTCTTCGTCAAACTTCCCAAATGGATATTAATTCACTAAATGAATATGTTTCATATTGTAAAAGTGATTACTATTCAGAATTAGAAAAACCCGGTGCTAAGATCATATGCTTATTCCAAGGGATTATTGGGATTCCAACCAATGTTTATTTACAAATTACTTTATATCCTGATATCAATATATATCACCAAATTCAAACTCAAATAATTAGAAAAAAAGAAGATCTAATCAAAGATGAACAAATAAAGTTCTTTAAAGCCATAACCCCATATCCTAAAGATCCTTTCCCCTTTGAAGATATTCGTCCTATTTATTCTAATAGAGTTTTTTTTATCCAAAAGAAGGATATTGAGGTATATGCTGATTTATCATATAAAAAAGTCTGGCCCCTCTATGAAGCGTGGGGTTGTAGTATTCTTGGTCTTTTTTCTTCTCTCTCTTTTGAACATCACCATGAAATTAAACTATTCGCTGGTTATAAATCAATAGCTCACTGGGAAGAAACTCGTAATTTAACAGGAGCACGACCAGATGTAATTGATAATAAGATTTGGGAAGAGGGCAGAAATGCAGTTTTTGAAAGGGCAAACCTCACCTTAGCGAGTAATGTTTCTTTGATGAGAAAAGTTTATCTACATAATAATGAACAAGCAGAATAAAGTAAGTATAATAAAAGGAACTTTATGCAGCAATAAAAAGTCTGCCATTTGAACTATTCGAGACTTTTTCCGTTTTTTTATCAATCTTAGAGTGATTTTTTGCTACTGAATGATCCCCACTATATTCAATAAATTTCCCTGTAATTATATCTCCGCTCATCAATTCGATTTCTTGTACTTCACCAATTTTTTTATAAGAAGGAAGAATTCTAGATACTTTTCCTTTAACTACAATTGTACCACGTACTTGGTCAGCCCCAATGCATCGATTACAATCTCCTTCAACAATGATAGTGCCCCCATGACCATGAATGCCTAGAAATGATCCCGCACTTCCACAAATTAATGTTGGAAACCTCTTCGCTGGTTTTGAACCATTCACCCACGTTAACGCTTCATCACCTATTTTACCATTAACTTTTATTATTCCATTTTGCATTCCTTTCCAAAAACCTCTATATGCCGCTCCAACATAATGTCCTGCGTCTCCAGTTATCTCTAGTTCGCCACCGTTTAACATCGCACCTGCCCAATCATCAGCGTTACCATTTACTAATATTTTGCCTCCTGACATGCGATTCGCTACATGCATCCCAACATCTCCATTTATTATAATTTCACCACCGGTCATTTTTTCTCCTATTCTTTTCACTTTTGAGAGGTTACCTTCAAGAATAATCTTTATATCACTGACATCTTCTCCTTTTCCGTCAACATCAAAAAAATTTCCAATGGTTTTTTCTTCATTTCCATGATAAATTATTAGGTTCTTAATCTCAGTTTCCGATTTTCCGGTAAATCTATCTGGAGATATAGTTTCAGCTTCTAATGGAAAAATTGGTTCCTTCTTCAGTTTTAACTTGATTTCTCCCATGCTTTATTCTCCTTTCTTTTTCTTTACAACCTTTATTAAACGTTCTAATATTTCTTTATCAGTTAGACATTCTCCAGGGGCTTCTTTTACTTTCCGTAATCTAAGAGGAACATTATCCATACGATACGCTGTACCTTCACATTCAATCCCTGCAATAGCAGCAGGTAAGATAACATCGGCATTTACTGAAGTAGGAGTATGATGTGGTTCAATTACAATTATGGGATGCTTAAACATATTTCTTACCGCAGCTGCAGGAAAATTACTTGCAGGGTCAGAAGCTACAATTAAAGATGCGTCAATTATATTTCTGACCAACACATCAACAGAAGAAAACTCACCCGGGTTATAACGAGGGTATCCCTTTGAGAAATCTATGGAATAAGCATACCCAGTTTGCCATGTAAAGACTTGGTTAGCCCCAGCGACGTTGTAATGGCCTCGCATGGGAGTCAGTGAAAATTTGGTGTGATCATTTAATTCTCTTACTAAACAAATTGCAGCATCAACATTTCTATGATGTGAAAGGGATTGAGTGAGTCCCATCCCAAAAAAAATGACTCCAAAATTACAAGATTTTAGCTTTTCAACTAATTCTATAATGTTTTTAATTGGAACACCAGAGATTTCTTTCTCATCTAATTCTACACCTCGAAGTATGGCTCTCATAGCGTTGATTAATTCATAATCTTCACTAGGGTTTATTTGAACAAATAAATCAGCTATCTGAGCGGTATGAGTATTTCGAGGATCAACTACAATAATATATCTAGCATTTCTACCATCTTTTCTAAAATAACCCCGAACAAATTCACTATATCTCCCAAGATGCCTAGGGTGCGCGTGTACGGGATTTGATCCCCAGAAAACTATAAGATCTGCTCTATTTTTATATTCACCTAAAGTTGAGGTCGGAGCTCCGACATCTTGAATCGCAAGTAAAGATGGACCGTGACAAACAGAAGCAGTATTATCTAGAATGGAACCTAAGATTTCTGCTAATTCGACCCCTTTGCCTTGAGCTTCGCATTCTGTGCTTGAAAAACCATAAAGGAGCGGTCTCTTTGCTTTCACGAGAATATCTGCTGCTTTATCAAGAGCTTCTTCCCAACTTACCTCTTTATAGGATCCATTGTCTTTTATTAGAGGCTTTTCATAGCGATGTTCACTTGGGTTTGAAGAAAAATATTTTTGTATACCAATTTTACATCCATTTCTTACTTCTACAATCAAATTTGTATCTACATCAACATCGACTTCTAGGTCATCGCATAATGTTACGGTAAAACGGCAATATGTCATTTATTTCCGCAAAATGGACAGACCACATCGGTGATTGTATTAATTTTCTCTATCAATTTTAAACCTCCTTTAATGTATTAATTAAATCGACAGCACCGAGAACTTTACCATTTGGAATTGGTTCTACAGATGCTTTCATCCCTTTATAGGTGGGTGTTCCACAAGATTGTGAATCAGGATTTACAACTTGATTAGCCCAAGGACCCATGGGAATGAAAATAATGCCTGGATGGGGACCTTCTTCTGAAATTGTAGAATATACCAAAACTTCTCCAAAATCAGTGATAACTTTCATAGGGGTGCCCACTAGACAGTCTAGCTTCTTAAAGTCTTCATTATCAAATGCACATATAGCAGCAGCACGAACAGCTTCTTTGGACACTTTTCCACCTTCAAGAGCTACACCTTGCGAAATTGTACGACAAGTAATTAAAATTAAATTATTTAGACTCATTTATTTACTCCTTCTTTGTAAGTTCAGTCCACCTTAAAGTTTTTAATCGATCCAATAAAGGATTCCAAAATAATTCACCAGATTCTCCTGAAGTTTTAACGGTTGTGATTTCTAATTTTACAGCTCCTGTAGGACAGCCATTGTCACAGGCCCCACAAAAGACACACAGGTCTGAATCGACAACTACATTAGGAACTGTTTCCCAACCTTTATCAGATTTTTCAGGAATTGATATTGCCCCTGAAGGACACACTTCATAACATGTCTGACAACCACCGGGGCATTCTTCATCAACAATACTTATTTTCCCATCTGTATATTGTTTCACAACTCTCTCAGTCCCATCGTGGCTCGTAATCTTTTTAGCTTCAAATTCTAATTTTGGTACAACATTTTCTTTTACAATTTGAATATTGTCTAATTCAATCACTTTACTGTCGATTTTAAGTGTTAGAGCACTGAAAGAGCACATATACACACAACTTCCACAGAAGACACAAGCTTTAGGATCATAAACTTCCGGAATAATGTCTTCTAAAGTTGGAAATCGCCGGGATGTACCAACTGGGCCTCGAGAAATTGCATCTTTGGGACAAACTCTAGCACAAGTACCACAACCAGTGCATTTAACCCTATCCAAAATTAATTCCAAACTTTCGGTAAGGAACTGAACTTTTACATGCTCTATTTCTTTATTAATTGTTCTTGAAATTTTTGGGAATGACATTTATTCCTCCTTATACTACATTTATTAATTCTAAGTGTATTGCAGATTGAGGGCAATTTTTTATACATACTCCGCATCCATCGCAATTTATTTTTCTCTCTTCTTTAAAAACATCATAAGCTATACCATTTTTGACCAATATTACCGCATTTTCTTCACTTAAAAAACTTTTTGTTTTTAATTGGTCAAAATTAATTGGACAAGAAACAACACAAATATTACAACCAGTACAAATGTTTCGATTAATCTTAAGCCGGTAAGCTTGCATTATTTTCCCTTATTTTTAAGTAGAGGTATTTTCAAACTCCAACAAATACGAAATTGATTCGTAGCTTTCTAATTGAATTAAAATTTCCTTCTATTTGATGAATTTTGTGTTAAATTCAATTGGTAGAAGGTTTATTTTTATAAAAGATTTTTTGTAAGAATTCTAAGGTTTACTAATTAAAAATAAAATGAATGAGATGTAACTAATTTTCTTAATTACATCTACAATAAGCTTTTCAGTAAACTTATTAATCTTTACTCGGAAACTTATATTAAATTAAAGTTTGATTAAATTCAAGGATCTATCATGAGTTTACGAATTACGAAAAGCGAAGATTGCCTTATTTTTTATGCATTAACTCCTGAAATTACAAAATTAAAACAGGTATACTCTCAAATTGGAGAGTTCATGACAAATAAACAAGCAAAAGATCCTTCTGATAGGTTTAATTTAATCACATTTGAAACTGATGGACCATATTATTTAGAAGATTTTACTTTTGACTCGGAACACATTTTAAAGACTTTAAAATCTATGAGTAAGAATTTTAGTTATGCAAATATCGCTGGTGGGATATTTATTGCTATAACATTCATAATTGAAGTATATAAGAAAATTTCAGAGAAAACCTTTAGAATGTTAATCCTAATTGATGATGGAGCTTATAAAATCCCTGATCAATATCTCCCAGCCTTAGAGGAATTAATTAAAAAAGTGAAGGATATTCCCTTTTTTATAGATATTATATATATAGGGGAACAGGCTCATGAAGAAAGTAATAAATTGATGAAATTAGTAAATCTTTGTAAAGGAGAATTCTTTGAGATAAAAAATACAAAGGAATTAAAGCCTTTTTTGGTTGAACTGGCAGAAAAAAAGTATATTAAAGAACCCGCATTCGTGAAACAGCAAATTCGAATGATTTTTAAAGATAATCAACCTTTTTATGTAAATTTGGCCGATGATCCCATTCCTATTATAGAAGAATCAACTTGCTCAATTTGCTTCCAAAAAGATAATGAAGGTATAGTGCGATGTCCATCATGTGATACAATAGCCCATAAGGTATGTTGGGCTCAGTGGGCTAAAAGCTCAACTATAGGTATAAAACATGTATTTAGATGTCATAACTGTTTTAATATATTGAAACTGGATGAAGTTTTTATTAGGGATGTTCATTCTGGAAAAATTGCTACTATAGCTGAATCAAATAAATTAAAGAAAAAAAATATAATTGAATATCTTCGAGAAATTGAATCCAAGAGTAAACCGCAAGTTGTTCATACTGATGACCCTTTTGCTGCTGATGTAAGAGCTATGCTTGAAGCTAAAAAAACAGAACCCAAGGAAGAAGCTGGCAAAAAAAAGAAAAAGAGGAGAAAAGCAACCATTAATATTTGTCCTAATTGTAGTAAAATAATGATGGGATCGAAAAAGAAATGTCCATCATGTGGTTTTGTTTTATTCTAGCTGTAATTTTCAAGTTATAAAGCATAGTTTTTTATATTTTCTTAATTATAAAATCAAGTATTTCTATAGAAATTTTAAAAAAAGCACTTCAATTAATGATGTGATTAATTTATGAATGATGTGTTTACGTTTCTTGTTGGTGGAAAAGCAGGAGAAGGCGTGAAAAAGGCGGGATCTGTTGCTGCTCATATTTTTTCAAGCATAGGAAGACAAATATTTCAAATGGATGATTACATGAGTTTAATAAGAGGTGGTCATAATTTTTCAGTTGTTAGTACCTCTACTCGATGGATAAGTAGTCATTATATGAAAGCCAATCTGGTTGTGAATTTTGATAAAAGAAGCTGTGAAAATCACATGAATAACATCGCAAAGAGTGGAATACTTGTATATAATTCTGATGAACAAGTAGATGTTGATGGTATTGGAGTTCCACTTACAACGGAAGCAGAAAAATATCCTATGAAAAGATTAATGTATGGTGTTGGAGCTATAGCAGTGTTATCTTCAGTTATAGGATTCGAGAAGAAAGAATTGAACGAGATAATACAAAAACAATATCCAAGAGGGATTGAAGATAATATCTCCTTTGCAAATACAATATACGATTTGGTAAAATCAGATTGTGAAAATAAATTTCCCTTAGAGAGAGGGGATAAAGAGCGGAAAATTATAACTGGAAATGAATCTATCTGTTTAGGTGCTATAGCTGGTGGTCTAGATACATATTATGCCTATCCAATGAGCCCAGCTTCATCTATTCTACACTTTCTAGCACGTCAAGCAGAAAATTTTGGATTAGCAGTGGTTCATGCCGAAAGTGAAATTGCTGTCATTAATATGGCACTAGGATCAGCATTTACAGGAGCAAAATCTATGGTAGGGACCAGTGGAGGTGGTTTTGCATTGATGGTTGAAGGATTTTCTTTGGCTGGAATAACTGAAACCCCTATTTTGGTAGTACTATCTCAAAGACCAGGACCCGCAACGGGTGTTCCTACTTATACAGAACAAGCTGATTTATCATTTGCCCTAACAGCTGGTCATGGTGATTTTTTAAGAATTATCGCATCCCCCGCAACGGTTGAAGAGGCTTATTATTTGGGAGCTGAAATGTTAGACCTTGTATGGAAATATCAAACCCCTGGTATACTTCTTACCGATAAACACCTATCAGAGAGTAGTATGACTGTAGAAATTGATATAGAAAGAGCAAAATGGGCAGAACCAAAAATATTCAGCGGACATGATTACAAACGGTACTTGGATACAAACGATGGAATATCCCCAATGCTTTTTCCACCATCAAAAGAAACAATTAAATGGAACAGCTATGAACATGACGAATTTGGGATCACAACAGAAGATGCAGAAGTGATCGCTTTTATGCATGATAAAAGAGATAAGAAATTAAAAACTATCATAGAATATTTAAAACAGATTGAAACAGTTAACATTATTCGAGGAGAGAACCCAACTAATATATTTGCATTTGGCTCTACATACATGAGTGTAATAGAAGCTCTTAGGTATGGGAAGATGAATCCCACAATAGTTCAACCAATATTTCTAAATCCACTACCCACATGGGAATTAGAGGAATTTAAGAATCAAGATAATATTGTAATCGAGCAAAGTTCTACAGGACAATTTACAGCTCTTCTCCAAGAAAAGGCAGGATTAAACATAAAAAGTACCATTAAAAAATATAATGGTCGACCTTTTGCTCCAATTGAATTATCTAAAAAAATTAAGGAGGTGCTCTGAAAAAATGGAAGATCTTACAACATATGCCGAAAACACATGGTGTCCGGGATGTGGGAATTTTGGGATTTTAACCGCAATAGGAAAAGCAATTCCACTTTTAGAGGAAAAGGGGATTAGAAGAGAGAATATTGTAATTACCGCGGGTATAGGGTGTCACGCTAAAATATTTGATTATTTAAATCTAAGTGGATTATATGGTCTCCATGGCCGTAATTGCTCCAATTCAGAAGGAATAAAAATTGGGAATCCCGCTTTAAAGATAATAAATTTCTCAGGGGACGGAAATGGATTAGGTGAAGGACTAGCGCATACTATGTTTGCTGCAAAAAGAAACCAAGATATGACATATATCTTACACAATAATAGTGTATATGCTCTTACCACAGGGCAATTCTCTCCATTAACAGAAAAAGGTTGGAAAGGCCCTTCTACACCAAAAGGAAGTTTTGAAAAACCATTTCATGCGATCTCATTGATGATTGAAGCTGGAGCTACGTTTGTAGCAAGATGTTTTTCCGGAGATATAAATCATCTAACAGACATAATCGTAGAAGCAACTATTCACGAAGGATTTTCGTTTATTGAGGTATTACAACCAGCAATTACTTACCGAAAATGGGCAGAATATAATGAGCAAATTGAGTATCTTGAAAAAAAACCAGAATTTCATCTCGACGCTATTAAAGCTGCCAAAGAGAATCATAAATTTACTTTAGGCGTATTTTTTAAAAAAAAACGTCAAATTTATCATAAAGAATTATATGGAGATCACAACCCAATTACGAAAAAGCTATCTAGAGAAAATAGATTAGAGAAAATTAAAAGGATTCTAAAGATTAAATGAATATTTTATGATAAAATTACTCTAATTACAACGGAAGAATTATGTTTTCATGAGAAAATTAAATTATTAATATTTTGAAGACGGTAGTATAAAAAATATCATATTGGACTAAAAATCCTTTCCAGGTTTTAAAATCGATTAAACTGAAGTCTTTTGGAGTTCAAATCTTGAAATATTTCTTTTTATCAGTTTAATTAATTATAGAAAATTATAAGTACAGGGATTATGATTTAATTATTAGTAATTTCAATAATATGAATAAAAATGATAGGATATCTTGATCGAATTAATATTGATCCAAAAGTTTTATCTGGCAAACCTGTTTTTAAAGGAACAAGAATTCCAATTTCTATAGTATTGAAAATGTTACGTGATGGAGCAACATTTCAAAAGATATTAGACGAATATCCAAGGCTTACTGAAGAAGATATTAAAGCAACTCTTGATTACTCTGTTTTTATTGTTGATCACCCTGAGGAAGAGATAATAGATATTTAATAATAAATTCTTTTCAAAACCATAGAAAAGGGTACAGATCATGGAAATCATTATAGATGAGTGCTTAGCGAAGTCTACTTGATTTGTTTTAAAAGAAGCAGGATTTAATCTCATCAATGTGGAAGATACATTAAATTCAGGCGTTGATGATAAAATTATCTTTCAATATGCAGTTAATCAAAAACTTCCAATAATCACACATGATCGGGGATTTGGTATACTTTATCATTTTTCTCAATTAAAAACACCAGCAATCGTTATACTTCAGGTTCTTTCTCCTCATCCTGAAGCTACTAATAAACTTTTAAATAAATTTTTATCACAATTTGATATAAATAAACCACAGAATTATGGAAAACTAATTATTATTTCAAAAAATAATATTCGGATAAGATCGAAATAAGATAATTGAATATAACTATTTGATTTTTTGTTTATTGTTAATTTTTTCAATTTCTTTTAGAATTTCTGAACATAAATTTATGTTAGGAGTGTTTTATCGGACATAAAGACCTACTTATCACAAAGAGTTATATGGAGATCATAATCCAGTATTAAAAAAGCTACCCAGAGAGAAGAGATTAGAAAAAATTCACAAAATGCTTGGAGATAAATAATTAAGGGCTTAGGATTTTTTTTATTCTTACTTATTTTTTAAAGTCTAATAAATAAAAGCTTAGATCATCTCACATTTTTGGCAATTCTCTACACATATATAAGAACTAAAAAACCTTATAAGCTATTTCTTTTACTTTATTTTTGTTAGATTTTTAATCTAAAATCCGAAATTTACATGTTAAAGGTTGAGATTTATGGACTCAAAGCAGCATATATCTGATGAAAAGGATACAATTCAAAAATTAATAGAATCAGAAGAAAGATGGCGTTCTATTACAAAATATACTCCTGATCACATTCTGATGATGGATAGAGATGCAAAAATTTTATTCATTAATTATACTGTACCCGATTTAAGTATTGATGAAGTTATTGGAAGACCTATATTTGATTTTGTTCCAGAAGAATATCAAGATCTACACAGAAATGTATATGATGAATTATTGAATAATGGGGAACTCCACCGTTTTGAGACAGGATATGTTGACAAGGATGGGAAGCAATTTTATTTTGAAATACATTCTGAACCCGTATGGAAAGAAGGTAAAATCGTAGGAATAATTAATCGTTCCACCGACATTACCGAACGCAAGATAACAGAGCAAAAATTGAAAGAATCTGAGGCAAGATTGAAAAAATTGAACAATGAATTAGAGCAGAGGATAAGTGAAAGAACTGAAGAGTTAAGAGCATCCGAAGAAAAATGGAAGTTTCTAAGTGAAAACTCACCCGCTCATATTATGTTGTTAGATAAAGAACATAAAATTCTCTTTATTAATCGCACGCTTGCTGACCTTTCAAAGGAAGAAGTTATTGGTCGTTCTGTTTACTCTTTCGTACCACAAGAATTTCACCAGACAGCGAGAGATACTCATAATTCAGTTTGGGAAACAGGCAGACCAGTCACCTATTTCGCAAATTATATTACTAAAGAGGGGGAAATTCTGTTTTTTGATTCTTGGATTGGCCCAGTATTTCAATCTGGTGAAGTAGTCGCATTAGTGACTCATTCTATGGATGTAACCAAAAAAAAACAAGTAGAACTAAAATTAAAGGAATCTGAAGAAAAATGGCGATCTATTACTAAATATACTCCTGATAATATAATGCAGTTAGATCTCGAGGGTAATATATTGTTTATAAATCATACCGTCCCTGATTTAAGCATTGACGATGTGATTGGCAAATCAATTTATCAATTTGTTCCAGAAAAATTCAGAGAAAATATGAAAAACACCTTTGCAAGAGTCTTAGGCACAGGTAAATCCGGTAAATACGAGACGGGTTATCGTGATAATAAAGGTAACGATTTTTTCTTTGAAGCTCATGTTGGTCCTATATTGGATTCTGGTCAGATTATTGGATTTATAGCACGGTCTACTGATATGACTAATCGTAAGAAAGCTGAACGTAAGCTAAAAGAATCCGAAGAAAAATGGAAGGCTATTAGTGAGAATTCCCCCGCTCACATTATGTTGTTAGATGGAGAGCACAAAATTCTCTTTATTAACCGCACAGCTCCTGATCTCTCAAAAGAAGAAGTCATTGGTAGTTCTGTATACGCTTTCATACCACAAGAATTTCGCCAAATAGCAAGAGATTCACATAATTCAGTTTGGGAAACAAGTGAACCAGTCACATATTCCACAAGTTATATAACTAAAGAAGGAGATGCTCGAATTTTTGATGTTTGGATTGGCCCAGTATTTCAATATGGTAAGGTTTCCGCTTTGGTGAGCCACTCAATGGATGTAACCGCAAATAAAGAAGCAGAACGAAAATTAAAAGAGTCTGAAGAAAAATTTCGTGGATTTTTGGATTTTGGAAATATAGGAATGGCTATTACATCAATAGATAAGAAATGGGTCTATTGTAATGATCAAATATGCGAGATGTTAGGATTTACACGCGAAGAATTGTTTGATAAAATATGGGCAGATCTCACTTATCCAGGAGATTTACAATCTGTTATTGAGCAATTTAATAATATATTGGACGGCATAATAGATAGTTATCAAATAGATAAACGTTTTATTAAAAAAAATGGGGAAATTGTTTATGTCCACTTGACTGTATCTTGCATCCGAAATTCGGATGGGACGGTAAAGCATTTTCTTGGTACACTACAGAATATTACCGAGCGCAAGAAAATTGAACTAAGATTAATTGAATCTGAAGAAAAGCATCGAACTTTTATGGAAACTGCTAAAGATTTTATGCATATCATTGATGATAAAGGTAAAATAATCTATGCAAATAGAGGTTTCATTGGCTATAAAAAAGAGGAATTAATGGAGATGCACATCACTGAACTGATTGCTGAGGAAACACTGCCTATATTCGCTCCGGAATTGAAAAATTTAATTAAAAATGGCAGAATTACTTTAACGGATCTGTATTGTAAAGGGAAAGATGGGACTAAAATTATAGGGGGATTAAACGTAGTTGCAATGTATGGTCCTGATGGAGTATTTAATGGTGCTAGAGGTATTTTCAAGGACATTACCGAGCGTAAGAAAACTGAACAAAGATTAAAAGAATCCGAAGAAAAATACCGTACATTATTCGAGTCTAGTAAAGATGGAATTATATTTTCAAATATGGATGGAAAAATAATGGATTGCAATCAAGCTTATCTAAATATGCTTGGATATACTCTAGTGGAAATTCAAGAATTCTCATATCAAGGGTTAACACCAGAAAAATGGTATGAAATGGAAGCAGATATCGTCAATAATAAATTATTATCAAGAGGGTATTCTGGGGAGTATGAGAAAGAATACATTAGAAAAGATGGAACTATCATTCCAATATCAATTACTGTATGGTTAATTAAGGATGACCAAAGAAATAACAAAGGGATGTGGGCAATAGTTAGAGACATTACAGAACGTAAAAAAGCAGAAAATGAATTAAAAGAGTTAAGTAAATTGAAGTCCGAATTTCTTAGAAGGGCATCCCACGAATTAAAAACGCCACTCATTTCAATTAAAGGTTTCTCTGAACTTATTATATCTTTATATTCTGATCAATTAGATACATCTATTATTTCAAAACTAAGAGAGATAAACGATGGATGCGAAAGACTAGAGAATATTATTAATAACCTTTTGAAAACATCTCGATTAGAATCTACTGAATTAAAACCAAAATTACAAAAAGAAGATTTATCATTTCTCATTAAGTTTTGCGTGCATGAATTGGAATCGCTGGCAGAAAGAAGGAATCAATCAATTAACTTAGATATACAAAATAATTTGTATGCAAATATTGAAAAAGAGGAGATTCATGACGTTCTCTCAAATTTATTAACTAATGCGATTAAGTATACTCCCCCAATGGGTAAAATTGAAATTAGAACAGAATTAAAAGAAGATTCTATGGTAATTTCGGTAAAAGACAATGGAATTGGCTTTAATAACGAGCAGAAAAAGAAGATTTTTCAACAATTTGGAAAAATCGAACGTTATGGGCAAGGGCTTGATTTAGGGATTGATGGGACTGGATTGGGGTTATATATTTCAAAAAAAATTGTAGAATCGCATGGGGGGAAAATTTGGATGGAATCAGAAGGGAAAAGTAGAGGAAGTACTTTTTATTTTACGATTCCGACTGTTTAATAATAAAATAATCCTAATTTGCGCAAATAATTATCTATATTTTCTTAAAAGGTTTTCATTTTAAATAAATTTAAAATAGTTTAGTATTACCTTATAAAAGTGAAAATTAATAATTCTATAATGACATCTAAGGATTATGAGAAAGGGCAGAACGATAATTCATTTAAGAATTTTATTAATATTCCGTACATATTTTTGAAGATCGCTAATCGTTATACTGAAATGAACCCTTTACTAGACGAGTTTATTCTTGAAATAAAAAAACTAACAAAATGTGACTCAGTGGGAATTCGATTGTTAGATACAGAAGGTAATATTCCTTATGAAGCATATCAAGGTTTTAGTGAAGAATTCTACCAATCAGAAAGTCCTTTATCGATTAAGAGTGACAAATGTATGTGTATTAATGTCATAAAGGGAGATGCAGATCCTGAACAGCCTTTTTACACTAATCGCGGATCCTTTTTTATGAATACGACAACTAAATTTTTAGCTACTGTTTCAGAAGAAGAAAAAGGAGAAACTCGGAATGTATGTAATCTTTCTGGGTATGAATCTGTTGCGTTAGTAGCAATCTCATTAAAAGACCGTATATTTGGTCTCATTCATCTTGCTGACCATCATGAAAATATGGTCCCTCTTGAGATTGTAGAAATATTAGAAAATGTTGCAATGCAATTAGCAACAGCCATCCAAAGGGTATGGATACAGCAAGAACTTAAAGCTAGTGAAGAGAGATTTCGTCAGTTATTTAATACAGGTTCTGATGCTGTAATAATCTTAAATGAAGATAAAAAGATAATTGATGTTAATGAGACTACATCTAAATTATTAAATTATGATAAAGAAGAAATATTGAATTTATCTTTAAAAGATATCATTCATGAGAAAGATAGAACTAAAATGGACGAAGTAATTGATAATTTTAAGAAAAATCACTTAGATTTTAAGAGTGAAACTACTTTTTTAACAAATGAAAGAAAATCCATAATAATGGAAGCAGGGTTCACACCCTTAAAAATTAAAGATCGCAATTTTATTGTCGGAAGTTTTAGAGATATTACCGAGCGTAAAGAATCGGAAAAGGCTTTAATAGAGAGTGAGCGACGATTAAAAGAAGCTCAAGCTTTAGGAAAAATCGGTTATTGGGAGTTTGATATTACCAACCAACACATAACGTGGTCCGATCAAGTA
>SDBU01004699.1_pt1 | contig 16652 bp, 11 predicted proteins | sample 2277071 | NCBI WGS metagenome assembly SDBU01 (sample SAMN10397929, study PRJNA504765) | marine sediment metagenome | isolation source: marine sediment core GS08_GC12, 126 cmbsf | place: Arctic Ocean: Gakkel Ridge, Loki's castle | collected 2008
GCATGCAGGGATCCTGCACTGCTGGCAGGTGAAGGCCTTTATTTCCACTGGCTCTTTTACCTCGACCCAGATGCGTGCATTCGCAGGCGAGAAGACACGAAAATGGCTTCCGCTGCATGCGAGAATGCAGCACTCGCATCCGGTGCACTTGTCTGCGTCACAGGTTATCATCCTGCGGGTTGACTCAGGCATTAGGAGCACCTCCTGGCAGGTCCTGGAGAGTGTAATCCAACTCCAGTTCCCTCAATTTTTCGGATGTGGGAATGCCGTTGTTTGTCCATCCCCTCTTATCGTAGTAGTCATCCAGTAGAATATCGATCTCGCATACCTGGCCTTTCGGGGGGCCTGAAGGTAGCGGCTCTTTCACGCAGCGGTCCGGGAGCATGTCATCCCTTCTCGAAAAGCCCTGCCGCACATTGAACATCCGATTCAGATTCACGATGCGCTCGCCTATGTGCTCCAGCCTTTTCTTCGTTAAATCCAGGCCAGTCGTCGCTTTCAACCCCTTGAGTACCTCGTCGTAGAACAGCGCAGGCGGCACCATTGTGCCGTACTTGCATGCTCCCAGGGACTCGATCACAACCGAGAAGTTCTCGTTGGTCCATATCATGTATCCCTTGTGCTTGGTATCCAGGCGATCAGCTATTTCAGGCAGGTATTCTTTTCCGTAGACCAGGTCGATCTTGTCAGTGAAACCTATCTCATCAAGGACGGGAAAGGCGTACAAGTGGTCCGCGCCCCTTGGGGCAACAGCCATTGCCAGGCCCATGGACTTTTGCGCTCGGCCATCCTGGCCCGCGATCTCCTGCCTCTTCACGCACATCACGTACTTGTCAGTGCCGTTGCCCAGTCTCTGCGCCGCGCGGTAACTTCCCTCAGCCAGAATGTCGCCGAAGCCCTCTCGCTTTGCGATCATGTGTATCAATTTCGTAATGGTATCGTGGTTGCCCCACCCCATATCCAGGTTGCCAACCACGTTGCGGTCCAGCAGCCCCTTCTCGTGGCACTCCATTGCCCATGATATAGTGGCTCCGACGCCGATGGTGTCCATGCCGTACAAGTTGCAGATGTGGTGCCCGTACAGAATTGACAAAAGATTGGAATTGCCGCACCTGGAGCCCAGTGCAGATAGGGTTTCGTACTCCGGACTGCCGCCTATGAATGCGTACCTGCCGCACTTGACCTGTGTGTATCGTGCGCAGCGCTGGGTGCAGGCGAAATCAGCCCTCGGCTTTACAAGGTAGTTGAGCACGGCTTCCCCGTTTATTTTGTCGGCTTCATCGAACTGGCCTCTCTGTAGATTGTAGGTCGGAAATCTGCCGATCTCGTTCATTAGCTCGACAAGGCTGGTCGTGCCGTACTTCACCCTTCCCGGGGTCAATGGGTCTGCAAGCATCTTTTCACGCAGCTCGAACATGATATCCAGGTAGTTGTCGTTGTCTGCAACGTCGATGGCGCCAGTTCCCCTTACCGCGATAGCCTTCAGATTCTTGGAGCCCATCACAGCCCCCAGGCCAGACCTTGCTGCGGCCCTGTCCAGGTCGTTCATTATGCAAGCCACTCTTACCAGATTCTCGCCAGCCTGGCCTATGCAGGCAACCCTGACCTTCTTCTCGATATCTTTCTTTAGAATTTCATGAGTTTCTTTAACATTCTTTCCCCAGAGGTGGGCTGCATTCTCAATGGATACATTATCATTTATAATCTTGATGTAGACTGGCCTGGCTGCCTTGCCCTCCACTATTATCCCGTCATAGCCCGCGAACTTGAGCTCCGGGCCCCAATGCCCGCCCGAATGCGCCTCGCCCCAGGCGCCGCTCAGCGGGGATTTCGCTGCAACCACGTACCTGGAGCCCTGCGGCCAGAGAGTGCCTGTGAACGGACCCACGCAGAAGAATAATTTGTTGTCCGGGCCTAAGGGCTCGACGTTCTTATCAAGCTCCCTGTAGAGGAAGTAGGATACGAAGCCAGCGCCCCCGATGTAGTTCTCCGCCATTTCATCTGTGACATCGAAGGTGGATATCTCGGAAGTAGTGAGATTTACCCTTAGGATTTTGCCAGCATATCCCTTGTACTTCAGCGGCATGCCAGTGTGCACCCCCTTTCCATTAGGTCCTCTCTCTTCTTCCTGGCGAGCTCCATGGGGTCAGCGATGACCAAGGCGCCTGGCGGGCAGAATCTCACGCACTCCCCGCACAGGTCGCACTTGACTGCCTTCTTTTGGCCTGGGAGTTTGACTATCACACCGAAGGGGCAAGCATCCGCACATCTGAAGATGCCGGTGCACTTGTTATCATCTATCTTGACGACCCCCTCTTCTCTATAGATTGCATGGTTCGGGCATGCCTCCAGGCATGGCGCGTGCTCGCACTGGCGGCATGTGTGTACTACATCCTCCCCGCTCTCGAATCGCTCTATCCGGATGCCTGCCATTCCCGGGTCCAGCCTTGTCCCTTTATTGAAGGAGCACACAAGCTCGCATATCCGGCAGCCAGTGCACTTCATTGGGTCGCCGTACAGGTGCTTTGCCATTATCTCATCTCTTTAATCAATGTATCTGATTAACGAATCGTTATCCTGGAGTATTATTGTAAGGCGTACTGCGGAATAAATATTTGCCAGTCGGGTTGCCAGTGATCTCACCCTCTGCCACCGCATGCTCGCCGCGCAGGAAAACGTCCGTGATTTCGCCCTTGACATCCATGGCCTCGTAGGGGCTCCAGTCGCGCCGCGTATGGAATCTTGACTCTGGCTTGGGGTCGAAGAGCACGATGTCCGCATCAGAGCCTACTTCCAGGGAGCCTTTCCCTGGCCACATGCCGAAGCGCTTTGACTGGGATTCGGACATCACCTCCTGGTACCTGGCAAGGGTCATTTCGCGCTTCTCGACTCCATGGGTGTAAACCAACAAGGCAGAGGCGTCTACTCCTGGCACGCCAGGGGGTATATCGCTAAACTTGCCTTTCTTGCGGGTGTGCGGGACATAGAAATGGTCGCTGGCCACGAAATCCAAGTTTCTGTTCTTTAAGTGGTACCAGAGCGCATCCACATCCTCCTTCTTTCTGAGGGGCGGGTTGAGCTTCAGCCTTGCGCCCTGCTCCTTTATGTGTGACTCATCCAGTATTAGGTGATGCAGGCATACTTCGGCACTCAAATTCTGCAGCCAGTTCCTGTGCTCTGCAACGTTGTCCGCAGCTGCGGCAGTGGAAACATGCACTATGTGTACCTCGGCCTGGCTCCTGGAGGCGGAACCCAGGACCTGGGTGACAGCCATTACCTCCGCAGCCCTTGGTCTCGATGCAGGGTAGTCCTCGGCCTTTGCGACGCTGCTCCCGGACAGCAGGTTCTGGCTCTCGCAGTGGAACATCACCAGGGCATCCAGCTCCTTTGCCTTTGCCATGAACATATCAATTGCCGGACCGCGCATCATGTATGGCTCGCAGGTGAATCCCTTGAAAGATGTCAACCCTATCCTGACAGCGTCTGGCATCCAATCCAGCGCCCTCAAATTCATGTTTCCCGCGTGAAGACCGAAGTCAACGTATGTTCCGTTGCCCTCGATTGCATCTATCTTGTCCCGGATCTTGGTAGGCTTGGCTACCTGGCTGTCAGTAGGCATTTCAACCACTGTTGTTATACCTCCGAGTATTGCCTGCTCCGACTCTGTCCTGAAATCCGTATCCTTGAACACCTTCTTGTCCTGAAAATGAACATGTGAATCAATGAACCCAGGGAATGCAATCCTGCCTGCGGCCTCTATTTCGAGCTCTGCATTATGAGGCAGGTTATTTCCAATGGCTGCAATCCTGCCGTACTCTATGCCTATGTCCACGGTGAGCAGCTCTGGCTTGACTATGCTCGCGTTCTTGATTATTGTGTCCATTCTTATCCCTCGAATGCTCTTTTCCACTTTTTTCTGCGGAAGCGCGTGTCTGTGCGCTCCTCTGCGCGGTCCAGCAGGTCCGCGGCAATCCTGTTATGGCGCTTGATGAGCCCGTCCATGTCCAGTCCTGCGATCTTTCGATCTTCGACTACTATCTTTCCATTTATCACCGAGAAATCGACCCCGCGGGTCTGGCAGAACACCACTGCAGTGACAGGGTCGTGCAGCGCACCGGCCAGGCCGATCTGGTTGAGGTCTATTCCAATCAAGTCCGCAGCCATTCCCGGCTCCAGTCTGCCTATGTCGTCCCTGCCAAGGCATCTTGCGCCGCCAAGTATTCCCAGCTCCAGTGCTTCGGTTGCACTCATTCCTTCCACGCCATGCCTCACGCGCTGCAGGAGCATTGCCTGGCGCACCTCGTACAGCATATCCGACGAGTCATTGCTGGCGCTTCCATCGACGCCTATGCTGACATTGACCCCTGCATCCAGCATTTCCCGCACTGGCGCTATTCCGGAACCAAGCCTCAGGTTAGAGGTAGGGCAGTGGGACAGGCCTGTGCCAGTCTCTGCCAGTTTCTTTATCTCATCCGGGTTCAGATGAATTCCGTGAGCGTACCAGACATCAGGGCCTGTCCAGCCCAGGCCTGCCATGTATTCGAAGGGGCGCATTCCCTTCTTCTCGATGCAGAATTTTTCTTCATCGAGGGTTTCAGCAAGATGAGTGTGGCAGAACACCTTCTTGTGTTTGGAAAGCTCCCTTGTCTCGCGCAGCAATTCCTCTGTGACCGAGAATGGCGAGCATGGCCCGAGCACGATGCGGTTCATGGAGAACCTCGATGGGTCGTGGAATTTATCTATTATGAGCCTATAAAATTTGAGAATCTCATCCTCTGACTGCACCAGGTCATCAGGTGGGAGGCCTCCTTTACTTCTGCCAAGAGACATGCTGCCCCTGCATGGATGGAACCTGATCCCAAGGTCGCTGGCAGCCCTCATCTCATCACTTATCACCCCCTCCTCGCCCTGGGGGAACACATACAGATGATCGCTGGTTGTGGTGCAGCCGGACAGTAGAAGCTCCACCATTCCGACCTTCGCGCTGACGTATATTGCATCGAGTGTGATCTCGCGCCACATCTCGTACAGGTTGAGGAGCCAGTCGAACAATGTTGCATCCTGGACCGCGGGGATGTTTCTGAACAGCGTCTGGTAGAGATGATGGTGTGTGTTGATCAGGCCTGGGAGTACGATCTTGCCGGATGCGTCGAGCACGCGGTCAGCAGAATAATCCACTTCACTGGCAGGACCCACTGCGACAATCTTGTTGTCCTCTATGTACACGCTGGCCTTCCTGTGGACGCTGCGCTCAGGATCCAGGGTTGCGAGCGTATCTGCATTCTCAATCAGTAGCGAAGTCATGTCAGCCTCCGGCAACCGGCGGGAATATGGATACCACGTCTCCATCGGAGAGGGGAGTCTCCAACCCGTCCAGGTTGTCTATTCTCCTGCCATTCACCAGGACTATGAATACTTTTCGGATGTCATTGTTCTCGAAGAGCTTGTCTGAAAGGAAGGGGTCGCCTTTCAGGGTGTCCAGTAGCTCCTTGATTGCTGCATTGCCGCCCAGTGCGAGTGTTATTACCCCGTCCTCGCCAGCCTTTCTTAAATCAGCAAAGAGCTTGAGTGTGATGTCTATCCGAACACCTCCTTCCACTCGCGCTCCAGGCCAAGCCGCTTTGCAGTGTCCAGGGTCGGCATTCCCTCATTATCCCAACCTCTCAGCCTGTAATAATCATCCAGCATTACATCCAATTTCACTATTTGACCCTTTGACGGGCCTTCCGGTATCGGCTCTTTCAGGAACCGCTCCGGTAGGGTATCATCCTTCCTGGACATCCCCTCCCTGATATTGAACAGCTTGCGGAGATTGCATATCTTCTCTGCGGTGAGCTTTAGCTTCTCCATATCGCCGAAGTGCCCGTAGCCAGTCGATAAGACCAATGCCTTTCCGAAGTCCTCGAACCAGAACTCAGGGGGCCAGCCGCAGGTGTACCAGCACGTGATCAATGAATCGCGGATTGCAAAGGCATCTTCAGTTGTCTTCACAGCATGGGCCTTTTGTGATTCCAGGTACGGGTCGCAGACATCTGGCAGTGCCTCCTTTCCGAAGCGCTTGGCTGCTTCATCCTGGTACCCCAGCTGATCTACGGTCACTAGTGAGCGCAGGTGGTCCGCCCCCCGAATCGAGATTGCGTGCGTCAACCCTGCCGAGCGATGGCCTCTTCCATCCTGGCCCGATATTTCCATTCCCTTCACCTCCATGGAGTATTTCGCTGCATCGCCGCCAATGACTTTCGCTGCATTTCTGGAGCTCTCGGCCAGTACTTTTCCGAAGCCCTTTCTGAAGGCGATGTCGTGCATCAATCCCACTATGGCGCGGTGGTTTCCCCAGGTAAGGTCATAGCCGGCTTGCTCCTTTGTGATAAGGCCCTTCTCGTAGCACTCCATTGCAAATGCCACCACGCATCCGGCAGATATTACATCCAGCCCGTAATCGTTGCATAGATAATTTGCCTTTAAAATCGAGCCGAAATCCGCATTCAAACAGTTCGAGCCGAAGGCCATTGTGGCCTCGTACTCGGGGCCTCCCGACACAGTGCCCTTGTATTCTCCTTCTGAAATGGCATAGACCTTCTTGCAGTGGGTGCGGCAGGCAAAACAGGAGCGAGTTTTCACAAGATAATCATCGCGCAGCTTCTCGGCTGACAGCTCCCTAGCCCCTTCTTCGAACACTCCTGTCTGATGATTCTTGGTGGCGAACTCGCCGATCTGGGACTTGAATCCGACCAGTAGATTGGTGCCGTACTTCCCCAGCTGCCGGTTCTGCTCGCTGCTCTCCAGCCGCTCATGTGCCTCCTTGACAAAATCATAATATCCGTCGTAATCTGCAACCTCGAAGGTGCCAGTGCCGCGAACCACGATGCTCTTCACTCTCTTCGAGCCCATTACCGCGCCGGTGCCAGTGCGCCCCGCTGCATTGGAGTAGTTGTTCATGATGCAGGCGTACTTGACTAAATTCTCTCCGGCCTGGCCTATGCACATGACCTGGGAGCCGTAGTAACTGCGCTGCATGTCTGCGAATGTGATCACAGTCCCCTTGCCCCAGTGCTTGGTGGGCTGGATTTTTATTTCATCATCGAGAATAATGATGTCAACGGCCTCTTCCGAAATCCCTTCCAGGATCAGCATGTCCCAGCCAGCGTACTTCAGCTCAGGCCCGAAGAATCCGCCTATATGTGCCTCGCCCCAGACCCCGGTTTGCGGGGATTTCGTGCACACCACCGAACGGCCGGCAGATGTCCAGAACGTGCCAGTCAATGGGCCGACAGCGAAAATGAGCTTGTTATCGGGACCCAGGGGGTCGATGCCTGCTTTGACCTCGTCGAATAATATCCTGGAGCAGAAGCCTGTTCCTCCGATGTAGTCCCTTACCATGTTGGGGGAGAGGGTATTGCGCTTGATCTCGCGGGTAGTGAGATTGATGCGGAGGTACTTGCCGTTGTAGCCAGGCACAACCGATTTCTCAATCCCCTGGTTATCCCTGGCTGGGAGGTGAGGGGGGGCGGTGGGTATGTCGAGGTGATTAATCTCAGCATTGTTCATCTGGCATCACCTTCTTTCAATTCCAGAACTTTCATTGGGCAGTACTTCACACATTCCGGATCGCCGCCGCACAAGTCGCACTTCATTGCCTTGCCGTTTACCGGGTGTAGAAACATGGCGTTATACGGGCAGGCCTCTATGCAGCTCCCACAGCCGATGCATTCTTCCTCGTTGACAACTATTATTCCATCATGCTGGATTATTGCGCCGACCGGGCAGGCCTCAAGGCACTCCGGGTGGTCGCACTGCTTGCATACCAGCGGCAGATCGATGTCCGGTTCTTCTTTGACCAACTGGATTCGTCCATGCTTCGGGTTGAACGAGCGATAATGACCTGCAGCGCAGAGCACGCTGCATAGCTGGCAGCCGGAGCAGTTCCCGCCGTTGTATTCTATATGTGCCCTTTCGCTCATCAGCCGCCCCCCACCGGCGGGAAGATGACCAGGGCATCCTTGTCCCCGATTGCAGTATTGATGCCGTCCAGCACCTCTATTCCCCTGCCGTTCACGATCACTTTCACATAAGCTTTTATCTTGATTGCGTCGCGGCTGGCCCCATCATCCAGGAGGAGGGCTGCAAAGCACTCGTGGCTGTCCAGCATCTGTCGGAGCGCTTTCTCCACAGTATCCGCATCCAGAGTGAACTCGCGCTGTTTCACGCAGTCCCGGAAGTAGCCGTACAGTCTTACAGTTACCATTCATTCACCTGATAGTGGAAGTCCTTAATTTTCGTAATCATATTCGGACTTCCACTCACAGCGGAGGACATACTATTTTTACGATTATTTATGTCCTCCGCTATATAATTGCTTTCCCTTCCCGCACATCGTGAGTGTCATCAATGCCTTTTGGGCATGAAGCCTGTTCTCTGCCTCGTCATAGACAACAGAATGAGGGCCGTCGATCACCGCATCAGTCACCTCGGCGCCACGGTCTGCTGGCAGGCAGTGCATGTATATGGAATCATTATCGGTAAGGTCCATTCTTTCCTCACTGGCTATCCAGTCCTTGTATTTGGAGGCGAGGGCCTTTGCCTGTTCTATGTCGGTTGTCGTCCGGAGCGGACCCCAGGATTTGGGATACACTATGTGCGCGCCCTCGAAGGCCTCATCCATGTCATAGGTCACATTGAATTCGGAGCCAGACTCTTCGGCATTCTTCCTTGCCTGCTCCATTATCTCCGGCATCAATTTGTACTCGGGTGGGTGAGCCAGTGTCACATCCAGCCCAAACCTCGGCATTAAGAGGACAAGTGACTGGGCCACAGATAGCGGTCTGGTATAGCCCCTGGGATAGGCCCATGATATCACGAACTTCTTTCCCTTGGGATTGCCGAATCTTTCCTTGATGGTCTGGATATCGGCCATTACCTGGCAGGGATGGTACAGGTCGCACTGCATGTTGAGAACGGGCACCTTCGAATGCCTGGCAACGTCATTAATGTACTTGTTGCCGATGCCGTAATCGCAATGCCGGATTGCAATGCCGTGTCCGTACCTGGACAGCACTTCGCCGGTGTCCTTGGCATTCTCGCCGTGGCTTATCTGCAGCTTGTCAGGGGTCAGAAAATGAGCATGCCCGCCGAGCTGCGTCATGCCAGCCTCGAATGAGTTGCGTGTACGCGTACTCGAGAAGAAGAAAATCATGAAAAGGGTCTTGTCATCGAGTAGGCGGTGCGGCTCTCCCGCTCTAAATTTTGCCTTTAGGTCCTTTGCAAGGTCCAGAGTCCTGTTCAGCTCGTCCAAGCTCCAATCCTGGGTCGTGATAAAATGCCTGCCTTTCAATGATTCGTCCATGGAGTAGCCTCCTATCCAGGTATATGCCCAGCCGTATTTTAACCTTATTACAGAATTGAAAAACGTTTATATCGGTTGAATGGGTTGTCATGAGCCTATGGAAAAGGTGGCAGTCATCTCCATCGGGGGCAACGCCATATCCAAGGCCGGGCAAAAGGGCACGATTCCCGAGCAATTCGAGAACACCAGGGAGTCGGCGGAGCACATAGTCGATATAATACGGGAGGGGTACAGCGTTGTGGTCACGCACGGCAACGGGCCGCAGGTCGGGAACGTGCTACTGCGCGCCGAGATGGCCGAGAAAAAGATATACCCATTGGGACTGGACACCTGCGGCGCCGATACCCAGGGCGGCATGGGATACATGATCCAGCAGACCGTTGACAACGTTTTGAAGAGGAGAGGGCTGGAAAAGACAGTAGCCACAATAGTCACCCAGGTCGTGGTAGATAAAGATGACCCGGCATTCCGAAACCCCACGAAGCCGATTGGCAGGTATTACACGAAGGAGGACGCCGACAGACTGAGGTCCGAGAAGGGATGGGACATAAAGGAGGATAGCGGGGGACGAGGCTGGAGGCGGGTAGTGCCGTCCCCGACGCCGCTGGAGATAGTCGAGGTGGAGGCAATCCGCACACTCCTGGAATCCGGCTGCATCGTAATCGCATGCGGCGGGGGCGGGATACCTGTCATCCGCAGCCCCGACGGCTCGTTGAAAGGGGTTGAAGCAGTGATAGACAAGGACCTGGCCTCCTCGCTGTTGGCACGTCGGCTTTGCGCCGGGATTTTCGTTATAGCGACCGATGTCGAGAAGGTCTGCATCAACTTCAAGAAGCCGGGCCAGGTCGAGCTGGATAGAATGACTGTTTCCGAGGCTAAGCACTACTCACAGGAGGGGCACTTCGCGCCTGGGAGCATGAAACCGAAGGTAAAAGCGGCACTGGACTTCGTTGAGGCCACTGGCAACAAAGTCATAATAACGTCAATTGATGGGCTGGGCCCTGCGCTGAGAGGCGAGACTGGCACGCATATTACAGCATGATAAAAAAGAACAAAAACCCCCTTCGGGGGTGAATGTTCATTAATCATAGAGATTGCCTGTTTCATTATTTCAATATATATAATTATTCCATTGCTCCGAGGACCAGCGAGAGCAGGCCCATCCTCATTACCACACCGTTGAAGGCCTCCTCCCAGTATCTGGCGTGTGGCGTCGAGTCGACATCCGGAGGCAGCTCGTCCATGCGCGGCAGCGAGTGGATTATTATGCAGTCGGACTTCGCCTTCTTCTTGAGAAGGTCTCTGGTAACCTTGAATTCAGGAGGGGTCTGGGCAAGCTTCCCCTTCCTATCGTCCCTGGACTTCGTGTAATCCGGCTGGACAACCGGCTCCATGTAGATTACGTCGGCATCTGCTATCACCTTTCTCACGTCGTCCGACTCCGCAAATCGAAGGTTCATCTTCTTCCAGTCATCGAGGTACTCCTTATCCACCTTCATTCCCTTGGGGTTTACGTAAGTCACCTGGATGTCGAACTGGCTTGCAGCATACCCGATTGAGTGCATTGTCCTCATTCTTCCGTCGCCCACGCACACGAAGTTCAGCCCATCCAGCGTGCCCTTCTCGTTAAGAATCGTGTACATGTCTGTAAGGACCTGGGTGGGATGCTCGCCCCAGCCGTCGCCGCAGTTGATTATGGGCACACTGGCCCACTTGGCAGCTTCATGCGGCGCACCTTTCTGAAAATGGCGCATTGCAATGACATCCCCGTAATATTCCAGCATGTGGACAGTGTCCTTGATGGACTCCTGGTAAAAGTCACCTGCTCTCGTCATCTTCGCGTCGGAGAAGCCGCAGACATGCCCGCCTAAACGGTGCATCGCGGCCTCGGTGGCCAGGCGGGTTCGGGTGGAGGGCTGGTAGAAGGCTGTAACCAGGATCTTTTCAGAGAGAAGGTTAGTGTTCTGGCGGTTTCGCGCAAAAGGGGCCAGCTCATCGCAAATCTCGAACACACGGAAATACTCGGCTCGCTCGAATTCTTTCAGGGACAATATGTCCCGGCCTAGGAATGAACGCATCTTATCACCTTTTTGTCTGGGGGGATTGATTTGGGGGTATATATGTATTATTCGTGTTGAAAAACCAGACCTTCACGCAGCGTGTGGTTAGCGGGAACGTTTTAGTAGCGTTCTGATTGATAATGCTATATATTGATAAAATATTAATAAAAAAAATAGAAAAAAAAGGGACTATTGTCCCATTTCAGTATCTTCTACCTCTTTGAACTTTTCTTCCAGATCCTCAACCGGACTCGAACCTTCAGATGTCTCACCGAATTCCGTATCAACAGGGCTCTCCACTTCTGGTTCAGGTGTCTCACTGAATTCCGTATCTGGGACAGTTTCCTCTGTCTCGGGTGTTTCTGATGTTCCTAGCCCCTCATCCTCAGACTCGGTGGTTTCTTCTGGCGCTCCTAGCCCCTCGTCCTCAGACTCGGTGGTTTCTTCTGGCGCTCCTAGCCCCTCATCCTCAGACTCGGTGGTTTCTTCTGGCGCTCCTAGCCCCTCATCCTCAGACTCGGTTTCTTCTTCGGGTGCCTCTTCCTCCGGGGGTTTCTCTTCTGCCGTACCCTTCTTCTTGAGGAGCAGGAGAACCAACAGTAACGCCACCACGATAATGACCACTATTAGGATGATCAACATGTAGTTGAACTTGGCCTCGATGGCTGACGTTGTTAGCATCTCAGAAGTCACGTCATCAACAGAGGCACTGACCGAGAAATCGCCGTCTTCCTCTGCAGTGAACAGACCTGTCTCATCTATGGTGCCTCCGGTGGCAGTCCAGGTGAAGGTTAAGTCAGGTATCTCGTTGCCCTTAGCGTCGTAGGCTGTCGCATTGAACTGCTGTGTTTCTCCAACCGTGAGGTTGACAAATGTGGGGGCTACAAGTATTTTGGTCACTGCACCCACAGTCACATCGATATCTGCGGTATCGGATACAGTGCCAGTAGTGGCTGTAACGGTCACAGTTGTCGCCGTCCACGGGGAGAACACACCGGAAGTAGCAACGGTGCCATTGGTGGAGGTCCATGTGAATGTTGTGGTTACGACGTTGCCGTAGGTGTCGTAGGCCTCAGCGGTAAAGGTCACAGACGTATCGGCATCTGTGGTCGCTGGCCCGGACATAATCACATCGGTAATTGCGCTGGTACTCACGGTCCATGTCTCTCCATCTGTCAAGGTCGCGGTTACAGTGTCTGTCACAGTCACTCCCTTGTCGCCTGCAGTGCATAGCGTCACACCAAGAGCAAACGTGTGTGTGCCGTTATCGCCAGCAACAAACGTGTAGTCTGCTGGAACTGCAGTACTCGCATGTGTGTCATTGGTTGTGAAGTGCACAATACCCACATAGTTCACGTCAATATTGTCCCATGTATCATATGCCGTCACTGTTACATTGAAGGCAACGCCAGCCGTAATAGTACTACCAGCAGGCGTCAACTCCAAGCTAACTGCAGCAGCGGGATTCACGGTCCATGTCTCTCCATCCGTCAGAAGCGCGGTCACAGTATCTGTCACAGTCACCACATAGTCGCCTGCTGTGAACAATGTTACACCACCAACAAAGGCGTGAACACCTGCATCGCCAGCAACAAACGTGTAGTCTGCTGGAACTGTACCCAGTGTGTCATCGGTAGCGAAGTGCACAATACCCACATAGTTCACATCAATATTGTCCCATGTGTCATATGCAGTCACAGTTACACCGAAGGCAACACCAGCCGTTACTGTACCACCGGCAGGCGTCAATTCCAACCTGCTAGCTGCGGCGGGGTTCACGGTCCATGTCCCTTCATCTGTTAGAGTCGCGTCCACAGTGTCTGTCGCATTCACCACATAGTCGCCTGCAGTGAACAATGTTACACCAAGAGCAAACGTGTGAGTGCCGTTATCGCCAGCAACAAACGTATAGTCTGCGAGAACCGCACCCAATGGGTCATCGGTAGCGAAGTGCACAATACCCACATAGTTCACGTCAATATTGTCCCATGGGTCATATACGGTCACTGTTACATCAAATGCAACACCGGCCGTTACGATACCACCGGCAGGTAACAACTCCAACCTGCTAGCTGCGGCGGGATTCACGGTCCATGTCCCTTCATCTGTCAAAGCCGCGTCCACAGTGTCTGTCGCATTCACCACATAGTCGCCTGCAGTGTACAATGTTACACCAAGAGCAAACGTGTGAGTGCCGTTATCGCCAGCAACAAACGTGTAGCCTGCGGGAACGACGCCCAATGGGTCATCAGTTGTGAAGTTTACAATACCGACATAGTTCACGTCAATATTGTCCCATGGGTCATATACGGTCACTGTTACATCGAAGGCAACACCAGCCGTTACTGTACCACCGGCAGGCGTCAACTCCAATCGAACAGCAGCAGCGGGGTTCACGGTCCATGTCTCTTCATCTGTTAGATTCGCGTCCACATAGGCTGTCACATTCACCACATAGTCACCTGCAGTGTACAATGTTACATCGCCGCTAAGGCCACCAACAACAAAGGTGTGAACACCTGCATCGCCAGCAACAAACGTGTAGCCTGCTGGAACAGCACCCAATGGGTCATCAGTTGTGAAGTTTACAATACCGACATAGAACACGTCAATATTGTCCCATGGGTCATATGCGGTCACTGTTACATCGAAGGCAACACCAGCCGTTATTATACCACCGGCAGGCGTCAACTCCAACCGAACAGCAGCAGCGGGATTCACGATAAACGCGTTCTGGTTATCCACTGCCGGAAATCCGGTTATGGTCACGCCTACATTGCCAGTCCCAGCTCCGATACCCTCATCAAACACGCCAGTACCTGCATTGATACCCGCATCCATCGGGATCGCACCTGCATCCAGAAGGTTTATCACGTTCCAAACCAACAATGTCTGCGCAGTAGCGTTGATGTTGTTGTACACATCATAAATCGTCGCAGTGTAAGGTGTCGCAGATGCCCCGCCAGCGGTGTACGGACTCGCACTCCCGGCTATCTGTACATCATCGGGCACTCCAGGATACACGATAAACGCACTCGTGTTCTGCACTGCCGCAAATCCGGTTATGGTCACGCTTACATTGCCAGTCCCAGTTCCGATACCCTCATCGAACACGCCAGTACCTGCATTGATACTCGCATCCATCGGGATCGCACCCGCATCCAGAAGGTTTATCACGTTCCAAACCAACAATGCCTGCGCAGTAGCGTTGATGTTGTTGTACACATCATAAATCGTCGCAGTGTAAGGTGTCGCAGATGCACCTCCAGCGGTGTACGGACTCGCACTCCCGGCTATCTGAACATCGTCGGGCACTCCAGGATACACTGTCCATGTCCCTTCATCTGTCAGAGTCACATCCACAGTGTCTGTGACATTCACTACATAGTCGCCTGCAGTGTACAAGGTTACACCACTAAAGAAGGTGTGATTACCTGCATCGCCAGCATCAAACATGTAGTTAGCGGGAACGGCACCCAATGGGTCATCGGTAGTGAAGTTCACAATACCCACATAGTTCACGTCGATATTATCAAATTGGTCATATACGATCACTGTTACATCGAATGCAACACCTGCAGTGGTAATACCACCGGCAGGCGTCAACTCCAACCTGACAGCAACACCACATGTCACATCTATATCCACAGTCTCCCATACGCCATCCGCTGTAGCGTTAATGGTCACGGTAGTGGCAAGCCACGGGAAGAATTCTCCTGTGACGTTCAACGTACCGCTCTGAGCCACTGTTCCATTGGTTGCATTCCAGGTGATTAGGACTGGTACGACGTTGCCGTCGGCGTCGAAGGCTGTTGCGTTGAACCATGCGGTGTCGTCTGCTGTTATGGGTGCTGGCGCCCAATCTGTGATATTTACTTCGACAACGGCTCCGGGGAGCACGGTTATCATGACAACGTCGGTGTAGCCGGAGAAGTCAACGCTGAGGTTGACAGTGCCCACCGTAACCCAGTCGATTATTACATTAGGTGTGAAGGTTTGTGTTCCTATGAAGGTGCCATTATCGCCGTCCAGTGCCCAGTCACCAGTGTAGGTGTAAGTATCTACGTAGTTGTCGTACATGTCATATCCACGGACACGGTAGTCGATTGTTTCGTCAGATGTGTAGCTGGCAAGCGGTAAACTGCCGTCCTGATGCTCAATTTGGACATGGTCTAGGCCGACAGCCCCTATGGATACCGTAAGGGTGTCCTCGAGCCCAAGTGCAGTGTAGTTGGCAGTCACCACCATGCTGCCTACCTTGGTACCCACATTCAGAGTGGTCTCAGGTACGGCTGTGAGTGGGTTCACATCTCCATTGGCGTCACCGGTGGTCTGGAAGCTCCAGTCCACTGGCACGAAGCCGATCTCACCGAATGTAGTGTTGTAGGCCATGGCATATATCAATTCCGGTGGGCTGCCTGCGCCCCATCCGCCATCCGCAACAACCGTGCCATCAGAATAGGTTATATTGATCCAGTCCACCGTCGAGAAGGTGAAATTCACACTGTAGTTGTGCCACGCTCCGTCGAAGTAGCTGAGGTTCCACCAGCTCGTGCCTGGGTTGGTTATGTTAGTGGCATTGAACTGATCGTCCGCGCCTGTACCGTTCCAACCAGTGGAAGTGGCAGCATCGTTCTCCACGATCCACGTTCCATTCACCAGCATGACAAGTCCTATGGTGTTGAACAGCGTGTTGTTGTAGGCACATGCATAACCTGTGATGATTGCATCATATGGCAGTGTTCCGTTCTCTACCTTGAGATTACCCAGGGGGTCGTAACAGATAGCTATCTCGTCTATTACTGGTGCATTCACAGTTATGTTGATTTCAGCGGTCCAGTTCGTTGTACCATCGTAGTAGGTCAAGTTAACGATTATCCAACCGCCATCGGTGCCAGTGGATATGTTGACCGTGTCGCCAGCTTTCGTGAATAGATAGTTCGTTAGGTTGCCACCTGCGGTCATGGTCCAGTTGAGGTCGCTAACCGGTATGGTCGGCGTGAAGAAGCCAATGCTGTTGTTGAACGCGGAGGCATATAAGTCGAACCATAATCCCACATCCGTCGGGAAGTCCGTTGAGTTCGTACCGGCGGGTGCGTCGGTTATGTTCATCCAACTGATGGTTGGCGGTATAACCGTGATTACCGCACTGTCATTGTACCAGTCACCATCAAACTCTATGGAGCAGTTGAGGTACACTGGGCCTCCAATCGTGCCCACGTTTATGGTACGGTTGCCAGGACCAGTTC
>SDBU01004700.1_pt1 | contig 16649 bp, 11 predicted proteins | sample 2277071 | NCBI WGS metagenome assembly SDBU01 (sample SAMN10397929, study PRJNA504765) | marine sediment metagenome | isolation source: marine sediment core GS08_GC12, 126 cmbsf | place: Arctic Ocean: Gakkel Ridge, Loki's castle | collected 2008
CTTTAGTTTCTCTTTGCCCTTTAATAGATCATCTAGAACCATTCTGATTGATAGACTTTCAGAAATCTCTGTTTCTTTTGACAGCTTTCTTGACGCTTCTGACTCTTCCTCTTCAATCAGGTAGTTTAAGCATTACTTTCGCTTTATATTCCTACCTTTCCACCTTTTCTTATCTTCCTTTCAACCCAGTCCTTTGTGAAATTGGGTTAAAAATATTCTCCTAGTTTCCACCCTAAATTGGATATATAAACTCCGTGGATTGGCATTCACAAAAAAATCAGGGACTATGGCGTTTATTTATCTATGTGAGTGCCGGAATAGGTTCTACTATATCAAAGTTTGTCTTTTTATCTTCCTGTTCTTTGAGAATTCTTCTAAGGTTTACGATTGCTCGAGTAAATAAAGCCTGAAGACGAGATTCTCTTTTTCCTCTGTATCTTGTTTTGCGGAGACCATGAAATGAGCGGTCAAAGCCCTCCTAGTTAAAAGGAACATCTAAGGCATACTTCCATTTTACGTTAAAGCATAGCATCTCCAGGGCCTCTCGATCTGAAAGATTCTCATAAGTCTCTAAGATAAGAACTTTGGTAAGTGTTGCTGGAGTCTTGAAGGCCCTCTGCAGCTTGAGCTTTCCCGCTAATGATATGGATCGGCTGCATCACGCAGGCCATCGCCCAGGAAATTGAACGCGAGGACAACCACAATGACGAAAGCGCACGGTATGAGCGCCCAAGGATGATGAGCCAGAGTTCGCAGGTGCTGTGCGTCCTGGAGCAACGTTCCCCAACTAACTGCGGGAGGTCTGATGCCCAGACCAAGAAAGCTCAGAGCAGTCTCTCCTAAAATCATATAGGGTACAGACAGACTTAGGTTCACTATGAGATAACTGGCAAATGAGGGGAGAAGGTGCCGGGTTATTATCCTTGCGCTTGTACCTCCGGAGATCTTCGCCGCCATAACAAAGTCTTCTTCGCGCAAAGCTAACATCTTGCCTCTAACCACACGAGCTAAGGTTGTCCAGCCAATAACAGACAGAATCAGAGTAATGGCAAAATAGGTCTTGAGTGTTGGCCAGTCCGCTGGCAATCCAGCCGCTAAGGCCATCCAGAGCGGAATTGTTGGTATGGATATGAGTAAATCAACGACTCGCATAATAATAGTATCAACAACTCTACCGACATATCCGGCGATACCACCTAAAATCACTCCAAACACAAAGGTCAAAAAGACCCCTACAAGACCAATGGATAGGGTAATACGAGATGCGTAGATGACTCGAGAGAATAAATCTCTTCCCAGCCTATCTGCTCCAAAAACAAATATGGGACCATCTTTTGTGCCAAAAAGGTGAAGATCTGGCTCAAATAAACTCCACAGTCTGTAGGTTTCACCCCGCACAAAGAAATAGACAGGATATTTTTTCGTCTCGTCCACGACAAACTTCCTGCGGAGGGTTACCGGATCTCTTTGTTCCTTCAACCCGTACACAAACGGGCGAAATTGAAATCCTTTGTCTTTGTTGAAAAAGCGTATCCGCTGCGGGGGCGCGTATACATATCCCTGAAAATACGTGAATGAACTATAAGGGCTAACGAATTCACAAAACATAGCTATGAAATAGAAGAAGACGAGTATCGGACCCGCCGTCATGGCTAATTTATGCTTTCGAAATTTCCACCACACTAGTCGCCATTGTGAAGCTACATAATATCTTTCTTCCTTTGTCTCTTTTTTTGCTTCTGGCTTTTCTCTCGCGCTAATCAACCTCACTGTGATGCACCTTCATATCTGATCCTGGGATCAAGCCAGGCTAGTAAAATGTCAGAAACTAGCGACCCCATTACCGCCAGGGTACTCAATATTAACACAAAACTTGCCGCCAGGTACATATCCTGATTGAGTAGTGCCTGCAAAAGCATGGGTCCGGTAGTGGGTAGGTTCAAAACGATGGCCGTGATAGTCCCTCCAGAAATGATACTGGGCAGCAGCCAGCCAATAGTGCTGATTAAAGGGTTAATGGCAACCCGCATTGGGTACTTGAATAGAAGATTTCTCTCCGAGACTCCCTTAGCCCGTGCCGTTATGACGTATTGCTGGCGGAGCTCATCCAGCAAGCATCCCCGCATGATGCGGATAATTCCAGCCGTACCGGCCGTGCCAGTCACTACCACGGGAATCCAGATACGCTGGAGCATACTCCACACTTTTGCCCAACTCCAGACCGCGTCCACATATTGGGGGGCGAAAAGACCGGTTACAGAAATATCTAGATAAGCAAATGATAACCATATGAGCAGAAGGGCCAGGAGAAAATTCGGGATGGCGAGACCTACAAAACCAAAAAAAGAAAATACATAGTCAGAAACAGAATATTGGTGAACTGCGGAATAGACCCCGATGGGAATACCCACCGCCCAGATAAAGATTAGTGTAGTAATAGATATAACCATGGTTAGCGCTATTCGCTCACCTATCAGCTCAGACACCAGCCTTTGATAGGAAAAAGACCTGCCAAAATTTCCGTACCGGATAATATTCCATATCCACACGAAATACCGTACATGTATCGGTTTATCGAGGCCGTATTGTCGAGTAAGCCGGGCAATCTCTGTCTTGTCAAGCACTATACCGGATTCCTCTAATCTCATTATGTAGGAGGTCAAATAATCACCGGGTGGAAGTTCTATGATAACAAAGCTAAGAATGGAAATCATCACTAACAAAGGAATTATCTGAAAAATTCGCCGAATGACATAACCTAACAACTGGATTCTTTCTCCCTTCGATTTTGACCACTAGAGCCATCACTAGGCCCAGGTGCCGAGTTTTTCCGACTCGGCACCTGCTGTAAAACACCCTAACGGCCTTTCTTACTGCCTGTAGAAGAGTTGTTCTGCTGCGTAAATCGGCACCAATACCAAACCACTATGCGGAACATTTCCCAATTTTTCATTCGATATGAGAGGCTTCCCAAGCTTTTGTACTGTAACAATAAACATGACATTATCGTACAGCAGCTCCTGAGCTTCTTTAATTAGCGACGGCACAGCCTCAAGAGAAACAATCGTCGCCTCTGAAATCAAATCAATGAATCGGTAATACCAATCTGGACCCTGCTCACCTTCTTTTCCGTCTGTTTCAGCCCACCTCCACCATCGCGGCCCCGCAGTCTTTGGTGACCCGTGAGCGTCCGCGAACAGCCACCATGACTCCATATTTTCCCACCTGGCGAGAACCTTGTAATCATTTGAGCCCATCCGTTTCATAAAGAGATCTCGCGCAAATTCTTTCATTGTCGTGTAAAGCCCCACTTTTTGCCAATCCCGTACAATCAACTCGAGGGAGGGCAGAAAATCTGGGGAATACGGCGACCACTCGATGCTTACAACCAGCCTCTTCCCATCCGGCTGCAAGCGCCACCCTTGTGCGTCTCTCTTGTCAAGTCCCATTTCGTCCAGAAGCTGATTAGCTCGTTCTAGATCGTAGGCACTAGGTACCACAGTAGGAAGCTCAGCATATCCAAAGAACACGATGTCAATTATGTCCTCACGGGGTATGGCCATGTTTAGGGCCTCTCGAAACCGGATATCCCTGGTGATCTCGCGCCAGATGGGGTCGTCCAGGGTCATATTGAAGCTTATGTTAGGTAGCGTAAAATGCTGGGCTAACATTGTTACCTTGTATCCGCCTTTTTCTTCATTCTCTTTGAAGAGCGCATAGTCCTGGCTGCCTGCAGACCTGTCAACCAAGTCTAGCTCTCCGGAGATTATCTTCATGGCGGCCGTCTCCGCATCCGCAATGTACTCTGACCTAAGCCCATCTACGTAGGGCAGCTGATTGCCGTCTGAGTCAACTTTCCAGTAATAGGGGTTCCGTTCATACACTGTTATCACGGGGGTTACCTTTTTCATCACAAACGGAGCAAGAATGGGAAAATCAACGGCATTTTGGCCGCACTTCTCCCAATTGGTGACATCCTTGAGGAGGAATAGTCTGTCCCATTCATCTTTCCCAAACCCTTCCTTTATCAGTAGATCTTCCAGCTCTTCCAGCGGGGTGTAGCGAGTATGGAACCGCTTCAGGTAGTGTTTCGGCTTCAGCAAAGTCCTGTAGTCCTCCCAATAGAGCGCCAGCCGCATAGCGAATCCAGGATAGGACTGACTAAAAGTGATCTGGAATGTGTAGTCATCGATAACCTCCAGTTCCATCGGTGGGCCCCCGAGCTCACCTCGAGATCTCAACACAGCAGGGATGATGGTAAGCTTCTCATTCAGCAAGACATCTTCATAGGCAAAAAGGACGTCCTCTGTTGTGACAGGATACCCATCAGACCACCTCAGCCCCTTTCGCATATAGAAGGTAAAGACTTTTCCATCCTCTGATATTTCATAATCTCTAACGATATTTCCCCTTATAGTCTCTGGCGTCGCGTCCATTCCTCCGGGTGCACATATTAAAGGTTCTCTTTCTATAGCCCAAACATCCGCATCCCAGTTTACACTATTTCGGACTACCCTCAGTATCCCCCCATATTGTCCGATTTCGAAGTCAAAGTCTTCCTTGGGGATGTCGCTCCATTCTGCACTAAATACAAGAGGCTGCTCGGGAAGTCTCTCCCCCACTGGCGGAAGCTCTCCGGCAGCTACCATCGTTCTGAGCATAGGGGCCTCATTATACGACATTGCCAGCACTGAGGTCACTGCCAGCAGACATATTGCCCCGCTGAAAAACATCACTTCAAGCTTTCGTATCATTTTTCTCCTCCACCTATCTAATATTTAAGACAGTTCATCGCTGAGGAACCTGCAAAGAGAAATCAATCTTTAGCACTTTTCTATCAGCGAAATTTCCTCTGTCCCAGCTAGCGGCCCTGCCACCTTCTCACCTCCTCCTGGCCTCCAATGTTAGCTTTTCCTGTGGGACAAGGATCTGCCTTCATCGCTAAGTACCACGTTAGCATTCTATTTCTGTCAAATAGCACCTTCTGAGAGAATTACATCTCTCACATTCTCAAAGACGAAATCGGACTACTCGTTCAAAGATGTATCTCGGCCTTCTTTATCTCAAGGCTCATTATTCAAAGCCTACACAAATGAAAATCTCTAAAAGACCCCACACCATATTCTGTAAAAATGCCCATTCTCCCCTTTTTCAAAGCCCAGCTTCTTGTCGAAACTTTAACCCTTCCGTTGACAGAGGCTTCAATATATTCGTGAGAGGCAATCAAATGAAGTTTACACTCTTTTCCTGGTCGGAGAGGAATTCTTCCAGAATTCAAGACAAGTCTCTTATAATTGATCCAGTACCGGTCTTGCCATTCTGATCGCATCTCCTCTTTCGAACATCTGACTAATTGTATCTCATTTTCGTCCAAACTGACGCGGAGAAACATTGCCTCGCCGAAGCCGTCATCAGGGCTACGAAAGACTATCCCGGCAGCGATCCCCTGTTCAATTCTCACTGTCAAATCCAAAATAAAATTGCTCTCTTCCTCATTTAAGAGAAATGTGCTCATCTTGTCAGCCGAATGACAGAGAATTTCTTTGCCGTGGACCTCCCATCTTCCCTTTACCGATTTCCCTTTACGGAGGAAGTCTTTCGCTGATAGCACGAGCTTTGGCTCCTTGTGCTTCTCAGTCCATCCTTCAAAAGACCTAAGGCTCAAGGTGTCATCGCTCTCAACAATGATTTCTTTGGGAGGAGCAAGCAGCTTGCCAGGGAAATCCTGTGCGGGACGAGGCTGTAGCCAGTGAAACATTAGATATTTGCCTTTCCACCTGCACACACGATTTGCATAATTTCCTGTCGGCAGAATTTCAGCATTCGAGGGGGTGTAATACGGACCCCTGAACCGATCAGCGATGCGGTAGTGACAGGACAAGGTCTCTCTAATGCCGCCAAAGAGATAGTAGTGTCCATTCAGCTTTACTAGCACCGGGACTTCCCAGTCTATATAGTGGCCTGGAGCATACAAAGGAGCCTCAATGTTCCAGTGTGTGCCATTCGTCGAACTCATAAGACCTACACATCCCCGTCTGAGGAAAGGAACGTCCTTTCTTTCCCTGGCACACACGAGAATATAAGCAGTGTCTTGCTCAACGAAGAGATAGGTGTCTCTCCACGAGATTTGGCCTGTTGCCAGGTCGGTGTCGTACCAACGGGGGTCTGCTTCTCCAATAGGATTCCCCGGATACTTTTCCCAATGAATTAGATCCTCTGAGGTTGCCAGCGCTACCCGAGGTATGGCTCCGTGATCACCCTTAGAGAGAACGGGATAGACCATGTTGTAGCGATTTTTGTATCTTTTGACACTCGGCGTCCACAGCATGTCATCATCACATGAGCCAGGATTTCCCGTATGCAAAGCATCGGGAAGCTCTTCCCACACTAGGCCATCCCGGGATACAGCGTGAGCAATAATATCGTGATTGGGCAAAATCAGATGAAACAAATGAATTTCTTCATCCTTCACAAAAACTTCTATATCACCCAACTCGGGTATCCGTGAAAATCCTCCAAAACCTGGTGGAGAATACATATATGGACTAGACATTTCCAGCTCCTTTTCGGCAAAAAATCTTAAAGTACTCTCTTAAAGAACTTCTTTTCCCCCAAGATAGATCGGCCTACCTACAATTCCTCACCTCCCGTCTAGTCTTTATTTCTAGCTCTTATCCTATCATGCAAGAAGCTTAGAGTGCTCTTCTCGAATTTACTCAACATATAACTCTTTCGATTCATTGAAGTTCTACCTAATCTCTAATGCAGAAATTATCCTTCATTCTCGTTGTCAAAGACACTCTCTATCTTCACCTATCTCTATCCAATAACCGCCCCTTGGCTGGCTGATTTAACTATCCTTCGATACAAGACTAAATAACCTTCCTGCACCTCTGACTGCGGAGGCTGCCACATACTCAATCTCTTCTGTATTTCCTCACCTGATAAATTGACTCGAAGTTGACCTTTCTCGAGATCAATAAGTATTTTGTCTCCATTTTTTATCACTGCCAAGGGACCTCCACTAGCTGCCTCTGGTGAAACGTGACCTACGCAGAGTCCTTTATTGGCGCCAGAGAATCTCCCATCAGTGACGAGGGCAACTGATTCACCTAGACCGATCCCCCAGAGCGTTTGAATGGCAGTATACATCTCTCGCATCCCCGGTCCACCCTTTGGCCCCTCGTATCTGATTACTACTATATCTCCAGGTTGTATTTTCTTGGTAATTATTGCATTTATCGCTTGCTCCTCAGAGTCAAATACACGTGCTGGTCCCTCAAATCGATGCATCTCAGCGGAAATGCCTGCTGCTAGCTTAATTACCGCACCTTCTGGTGCTAGATTCCCCCGAAGAATGGCAAGGCCACCTTTTTTAGTAAAAGGTTGACCTAACGGCCGAATTATTTTGGGATTAAGAATCTGCGCCTTCTGAAGATTTTTCCCTAAAGTGTTTCCAGTAACAGTAAGAGTTTCCATATGTAGAAGCGATGAGAGCTCCTTCATGAGGGCCTGTACTCCACCGGCTCTGTAGAAATCAATTACATCAAATTCGCTGGCCGGCATAATACGGACAAGCGAAGGAGTTTCTTTAGATAGCTTGTCGAATGTATCAAGAGAGATTTCGATATCTGCCTCGTAAGCAATAGCCAAAGTATGAAGAACCACATTAGTTGAGGCTCCCATAGCTAAAGCAACGCGGATTGCATTCTTTAGAGCGTCTTTGGTAATTATGTCTCGAGCTACGATACCTTTCTTGACTAGAGAAACAATCCTAGCTCCCGACTCCTGGCTTACTCTGAGACGCTCAGAATAAACTGCTGGTATCATGGCGCTTCCGGGCAGTGAAACTCCGAGGGATTCTGCAAAACAACACATACTATTAGCTGTTCCTAACTCAGAACAGGATCCACAAGTTGGACAAACTGAATTCTCTAATCGGTCAAATTCATCGGGGGACATTTTCCCCATTTTGAGGAGTACTCCTGCTTGGTCCATAGTAGGAGCACAAACGTGCTCATTGTTAAAACTACCCGAGAGCATAGGCCCACCATTAACCAGTATTGCAGGAACATTGACCCGAGCAGCCGCCATAAGCATTCCCGGCACAATCTTATCGCAGGAACCCAACAAAACCATTCCATCATATTGATGAGCCTCCATCATTACTTCAATGCTTTTGGCTATGAGATCTCGAGCAGGAAGAATGTATCGCATGCCCCCGTGACCATTAGCCATACCATCACAAGGGCCGATAACGCCAAATTCCATCGCAGTGCCTCCCGCCATATAAATTCCTTTCTTCACGGAATCAGCGACCTGTTTGAGGTTGAAGTGACCTGGACAAACCGTGCTCCAGGAGGAGATGATGGCAATCAACGGTTTTTTCAAATCCTCATCCTCATAGCCCATTGATTTATATAGAGCCCTTCGGGTACTCCCACCTGCTCCTCGCAGTACCTTGCTGCTTCGAAGATTCATGCTAGAAATCTCCCACATTTCTCTTAGTTGTGGCCAAGGAGACCAGATATTTTTTCCTTATTCCAATAATTTACCACAGCGATCAATGGTTTTTTCAGATCCGCATCCTGATATCCCATAGACTTATAAAGAGACCGACGAATAGCTCGACCCACCCCACTTAATATCTGTCTACTTGCTCTTTGCATCCTTTTATATTTGAATTAACCCTCTTTTTTTGAACTCCTGTCCCAGAGCTTCGGTAAGCATTATGGCACTGTATACCATTTCCGGATCAACAGGAAAAGGCAGATTATGCATAATACTACCTTCCTTACATGCCGCCTTGACCATTTTCATTAAATCATCCTTAGGAGTTCCATCTAGACCAACGTCTTGCAAGGTTATAGGTAATCCTAAATAGCAACAGAATTTCATGATTCGATGGATTACCTCAAGAGGTTGATTCTCTAGAACCAGTTGTACTAAAGTGAATAATGCGATTGCCTCTCCATGGTAAATCTTATTGTCATGTAGCTCATCTAAAATAGTCAAAGGCTGCTCTAGAGCATGTGCAGCTGACAGTCCACAACTTTCAAATCCAACTCCACTGAGCAGAATTACCGCCTCAATTACCTTTTCCAGAGAGAAGGTGACCACTTTCCTTTCAGCACAAAGCTTCGCCTGGATTCCGTATTCCATCAAAATATCAAAACATAGTTGGGCAATTTTAAGAGAAGCGGCTGTGGCATTGCCTCCATGAAGGTTTACAGCAGAGGCCTTGACACAAGCTTCGGCCTCGAATTTAGTTGACAGTGCATCTCCTATACCCGCCACTAAAAATCTTACCGGAGCATTTATTATGATTTCCGTATCTACCAGAACTAACTGGGGATTACTCCTTAGAAAAATCGTTTTTACATAGAAATGCTCATCACTGTAGACTCCTGCAGTGCCGCTACATGGTGCATCGGTGGAGGCAACTGTTGGTATACAGGCTACAGGCTTGTTGAGATAATGGGCTACAGCTTTTGCAGTATCCAGAGCTTTCCCACCGCCAGCTCCAATTACTACATCGACTTGATTCTTCTTTGCAGTTTGAACCAATCTGTCAATTTCGCATAGGGATGATTCCTTACCAAAGGTCTCGACTACAAGTTCAATATTCTTTCGCTTCAGACTAGCGCTGATTTTACTCTGAGATACAGACAGGGCAGTCGGTCCCCCTAAAAGCAAAGCCCTTTCCCCCAGCAGAGCAAGATGATCCCCAATTTCATCAATGACACCTCTCCCCTGAACATATCTCCCCGGTGCAGTCAATACTAGACTCATTTAGAGCTCTCCTTTCTTAACTAGAGAAACAATCCTAACTCCCGACTCCTGGCTTACTCTGAGACGCTCAGAATAGACTGATAGAGCCCTTCAGGTACTCCCACCTGCTCCCGCAATACCTTCCTGATTGGAAGATTCATATTAGAAATCTTCCACATTTCTTTTAGTTATGGTCAAGGAGACCCACGTCGTGCAGGATACGTTCTAATTTATCTCGATTTTCTCTTTTTAAACTGGTCACGGGGCTCATGGGCTTTCCCACATCGCGGCCGAGAATATTGGAGGCTTCTTTAAGCACAGCCAGCCAGTGGGGTCGACCCTCAACCTTATTGTAATGCAGGAAATGTATCAAAGGAAGTATTTGTTGCCAGATTTCCTTTGCTTTAGCAATATCCTGTTTTTCTACCGCAGCGTTGTACAAGTTCCTTGCAAGTTTTGGGACAACCTGCGGCCCAGCTGACATCCAACCGTCTGCCCCAACCAATAAAGCTTCCAGAGCGTTATAGTCATGGCCATATAGAACAGCGATTTTGTTCCCGCAAAGATACTTTAAGTCGTGGATGCGGTCCACGTCCCCATGAGCAGCCTTTACCGCAGCTATGACCCCTTCATCAGCAAGCTTTTTTAGCTCCCAGGAGGTTAGCTCATACCCGGCAAACCAGGGATTATTGTAAAGTACAACGGGAATATTTACCTTTTCAGCCAGCCTTCGAAAATGGTTCAATACATCATCTCTTGGAGGACTTAAATAGTAGGGAGTTATGACCAGTACTCCGTCAGAACCGATCTTCTCAGCATGTTGACTCAGTTCAATAGTCTTTTTCGTACTGTAATGTGCGGTTCCTACAACGACAAGACCCTTGTTTCCTACCTCGTCAACGACCATCTCCGCCAATCTTTTTCGCTCTTCCATACTCAGTGCGATGAACTCGCCGGTACTCCCTCCTACGACTACCCCATGCATTCCGTTCTCTACCAGGAATCTTGCATGCTTCCTCGTTCTTTCCTCGTCAATGGTTTCGTCATCTTTAAAAACCGTAACCATTGGAGGAATAACACCCTTAATCCTAGCCGACTTTTCCATTTGCCTCATCCCCTTTCGGTGAAAAATGGACCTACGCTTCTCACATCCTGTTAGCTACTTTCCCCTTTCTTTCATAACCCCTGCAATGTTCAGTTCTTGCAGTTTTGCTTTTTTGGGAATACCAGTTCGAGCATCCCATCCCATCATCTCATAATAGGTAGTTAACGCTTGGTTAAACTCTTTCCTGGAGATCGTAAAGTCTTTTAAGGAACCTTTGGGGAGTGATTTGAACAAACGGTCGGGTAGTATGTCATCCTTTCTGGTAAGTCCCTCTCTCATGTTGAAACATCTTGCAAGATTGATGCCCCTTTCTCCTGCCTTCATTAACTCCCATACACTTGTTTCCCAGCCAGTTACAGCTTCTACTATATCTACCAATCTTTTTAGCCTTATTGGTCCTGTAGGTGCTCCGGCAAAAAGGCAGACTCCTAGAATATTATCCAAGCTCGAGATTTGCTGGAGATAAACGTACAGGCGAATCTTCTTAGCACTGAGATCCTGAGGAGAAACAGGGCCTAAGATTCCCAGGGGATAAAGCTGTTTCAAAAACTCAGAGTCAGTTCCAAAAAAAATATCGTGCTCCGCCGTTATATGATCGGCGCCCTGAGGAGCAACCGCATAGCTAATCCCTACTCCAACTTTCCCCCTTGGATCGTGAGCGGGCAGAAGCTGGCCCTTCACCTGCATACAGAGCTTCCTCGATTCCTCACCAAACTCTTCTACTGTTCGTTGAACACCATCGGCCAAAATATCACCAATTCCTTGCCTATGGGCTATAATCTCGATAAGGTGAAGCATGACCTCAGCGCTACCAAATCGGACTTTGAAACCCTGGGTGTTTTTATCCGTTATTATTCCTTTCTCAAAGCATTCCATTGTCCAGGCAATCATACCCCCCGTTGAAATGGTATCTAAGCCGTATCGATTGCAGAGCTCTCCTCCTTTAGCCACCGCCGATAGGTCATCAATCCCACAATTGCTTCCTAACATACCGATGGTCTCATATTCTGGACCACCAAACCGAGAATTTGGTTCATCGAAATCTTTTAGTCTAATAGTCTTCTTGCATCCAACAGGACAGGCAAAACAACCTTTTTGACCAACGACGAGAGTCTCCTTCATTCTCTCGCCGGAAATCATCTCCGCTCCTTCAAATACTCCCTCCTGAAAGTTTCTGGTAGGAAGCATGCCGCTAGCATTGAGGGAACTCACACTTGCTGAGGTACCTAAAAGATGCAGACCACTCAGCACGTATTTACTATCCTTGTATTCTTGAGTAATGAGACGTGCCATCTGGTGTACAGCTTCACTATCATAAAGAGAGATCCTACGCTGGGTTCCCCGTACGGCAATTGCTTTAAGGTTTTTTGAACCCATAACCGCCCCCATGCCTGCCCGGCCGTTGGCATGAATTAAATCACTCATAATGCAGGAAAATCGAACCAGGTTTTCCCCAGCGGGGCCAATTTGGGCTACTCTTATTTTAGAATCACCCAGCTCCTGTTGAATCATTTGTTGAGTATCCGGTGTATTTTTACCCCACAGATGACTGGCAGATCGCAATTCTGCCTCACCATCGTGTATCCATAGATACACTGGCTCAGTTGATCTTCCTTTTATTAGAACAGCATCAAAGCCGGCAAACTTGAGCTCCGGTCCCCAAAAGCCACCCGCCTCAGCTTCACCGTAACCACCGGTAAGAGGAGATTTTGCCACCACGCTGAACTTGGCTAGTCCCATAATAGGAGTTCCAGTAATGACACTGGTGCAAAAAACTAGCACATTCTCAGGTGAAAGAGGATTCACATTAGAGGGCGATTCTTTCAAAAGATAATAGGCTCCAAAATTTCTTCCTCCCAGGTAAGTTCTATAGAAGCAATCCTCAGGCTCTTCTATTTCAATCTGGCGATAAGTAAGGTCCACTCTCAAGATCTTGCCCCAATACCCATGCTTCATTGTAGCTCCTCCCGTATCAAACCAAAAACTATCACAATTTTCTCCTAGCTCTGATAGCTTGCACTCTAACAAAGGTTAGATCCACGATCAAATTTTCTCTTCCAGCGCTTTTTTGAATACAGAAAAGATGTCTTCTCGGCTCATGGGACGGGGACTACTAGGCATATTAATCTCATCCGTAAAAGCCTGTTCAGTTAGCCAGTTAAGGTCTTTGTTGGTTACCCCAACTTGTTTCATGGTGGGAATACCAATATCCTTTGCTAGCTTTTTAAGTGCGGAAATGGTTTTTCTGGCAGCCTCCTCAACTGATAAGCCATCTACGTATTCTCCGGCAATCTTAGCAATATGGGCAAATTTTCGGTAGTTTGCAGAGAGATTGTACTCTTCCACGTAGGGCATCAATATACCCATAGTTGCTCCGTGACTTATCTTGCAAAGACAGCCCAGAGCATGACCCATTCCGTGGACCATTCCGGTCCCTGCGTGAGGAAAAGCCATCCCCGCTATCAAGCTAGCCATGAGCATCTTTTCCCTGGCCTTGATATCCTCACCCCAGAACACCGCTCGTCTCAAATACCTAAAGACCATCTCTGCCGAATAGATAGACAGAGCATCGGTAATATCCCAAGCCTCATGCGTAACATAGCATTCAAGAGCGTGGGACAACGCATCTATACCTGTTTCTGCGGTGACCTTTGCTGGCATAGATACTGTCAAGAGAGGATCACAGATGGCCACATCCGGCGCTAGCTGAACATCGATAATGACCAGTTTTCTATTTAAGGTGGTATCCACAACTGGAGCCACTGTAGTGACTTCACTTCCGGTTCCAGCAGCGGTCTCCACCGCTATGAGAGGCAGACGACGCTGCTTTCCTATTTTATCAATGCCCTCCAACTCAGGGAGAGTAAGAGAGCTAACATCTAAAGCGCCTGCCAGTTTAGCAGTATCAATAGAACTCCCGCCTCCCACCGCAACTAACACATCGGGTTTCTTTTCTTTCACTACTGCTAGAGTTTTTTCTACCGATTCAATGGTGGGGTCAGGGATGACCTCATCATAAAGGTCGTGATTCACACCGGCTTTCTTCAGAGAACCTTCAACTAGATCAATTATCCCAGCCTTCCTAATACCCTGGTCGGTAACAACAAGAGCACGGTGGCGGTTCAGTTTCCTTATTTCCTCTCCGATACGTTGGTAGCTCTCCAATCCAAAAATAATTTTAGTGGGTAGCTGATAGCTGAACTTTTTAATAATCCTGGATCTTGGATCCTCCATGATACTGCCTCCTTATCTCTTGAAACGCTGGACCCACAATCACTGATACTCTCCCATTTTTCAGTTTCTTATTTCCGATCTTTTCTTAAAACCGGAACCTTAAGAAAATACGGGATAACCTTTAACATAAAACCTCTGGCTTGATATCTAGCATACGGCAGCTTTCAACCAGCTGCTCTACCCAATCCCCGTAGATAGCGTGAGCATGATTAGAAGGGAATTTGGAAATAATATCATCGTAGTTTATGTTCATCTTAACAAAGGCGTGGGGCCACTCCCAGGTAGACTCTCTCATCTTCTCTTTAGGTACCTTAATGAATTCACCCCGCATGATAGCCATCCAGTACTTATCTTTTCTTCGCCCCAGCCGTGCCAGGGTTACCTTACCAGGGTGTGCCATATACTGAACGTGTGCACCTCCTCCCTTAAACATAGGAACTGTGGGAAGAAGAGACACATTTTTTAGGTTCTCTTTGGCGTCATCCGAGGCCGCCGCAAACCAAGTAGCCTGAGAGCCACAATTACAGAAAACATAACAGTTATACTCCGGGTCGTAGTCTCTGAAGTCAAAGAATAGTACTGGTTTTCCCGATAGAAGATGAAGAATTTGCATTGTCAGAGAACCATCAGCATCGGTCTCACAGCCCATTATAACAGGAGATTTTTGGCCATCAAAATCGTAAGGGTCGTTAAAGAAAGCAGCACTCAGACACTGAGGAACGTAGTATTCACTAAGTTCATAGTGGCACTTGATTCCAAAGAAATCAAGGTTATAATCCTCTACAATCTTTTTTGTAGCGTAGTAGCAACGAATTTGCTCGGAAAGCGTCTCCTCAGTCAGTTTTTTCCCATCAAAGGCAATTTCTGCCACATTCCCTTTTAGCCAGGCTAGAGCCTTCTTTACTTTGTCCTCGGGAACCTCTTTGGCCAGGCGGACAATCTCCAGCTGATCTATGTGCTCTATATCAACTCCGAACTGTCTTTGCCACTGAGCAAGGCTGGGAACAGCGGTATACATTCCCATGCTCCTTCCTCCGATCACACCAAAAGTTTGCCCCTTAAGGGTACTCATCATATGGGCCACTCGGGTAAAGTTATCTACTTTCCTTATGAGTTTCTCATCATGCAAATCACCCCAAGCGCTCATGTATTTGTAGCCTAATTGGTCAATTCCTCCTTTACTACAGAGAAGACCAACCAATCCGGGATTTTCTGGATCGCGCTTGGCTAAGAAAAGGTAGGGCTCTTTTCCTGTAGTTGCCGCAATAGAGGTATAATTGGGAAAATTCCATACGGGAAAGTTAAAGATGGTACCATCAACATCTTGAGCCACCATCTTCTTTGATTCCTCCACCGCTATCCTGGAATCTGTAACAATACGATCAGCTTCTACGAGCTCTACGCCATTTAGTTTTCCTGCCATTTCCTTGATTTCTTTTGTGTGCCTTCTAATGGAGGGTAAAAGTGCCTGATGTACTCTTGGTCTTCCGTCAGAGAAAGTAATTAGACCTATTCTACGCATGGATTAACCTCCTCAGCTCATCCCGCTAACTTTTACTTTTGTGCCTTTGGAACGATTACCCGAAGATAGTATGCATCCCATTCTTTTTGAGGCCTCCTCTGCAGCAGCCTTTACTTGCCCTACCAGAGCAGGTATTCGTTCATCTGAGATAGCCGACAAAGAACCAGTTATACCAATTGCAGCTATTACGTGGCCCCTATGACCTAAGATGGGAGCTGCTATGCAGCGAATCCCTATTGCATATTGTTGATCATCGATGGCAAATCCTTGACGAGCTACCTTCCTTAGGACTTTTCGGAGTTCATTTGGTTCAGTTGGCGTTTTGGGCGTGTTTTTAGGGAAAGTTTGCTCGCTGAGAAGCCGTCCCAATTTCTTTTCTTTCAGGGCTGCTGCCAAAACCATTCCGGCTGCACTTATGTTGATTGGTAGCTGAGATCCCAATTCTGCATAGATGGCTAGTGGTTTTCGCCGTTTCACGTGATCGATGTACATAACCTTATCCTCATAAAACACTGCGAGCTGAACAAAATCGTCGGTTCTCTCCGCCAACTCTTCCAGGATATCTCTGACTTCCATCCTTATATCTACCTGGGAATGTTTCGAGTTCACTAGAACTAGGAGCTTTAATCCTAAACTCCAATGGTCCACGCCCTTGATGCGTTTTCGTTCGACATATCCCAAAGGTTCGAGCGTATTCAGCAGTCTAAAAACAGAAGCTCGAGGAATCTTGGTGCAACTAACTACCTGATCAAATGTAAGAGAATCCTGTTTCGACAATAATTCTAGAATCTCAATACCCCGAACTAATGACTTGACTAACCTGTTACCCGATATCAACTCTAGCTCCTTTCTTCTGTCAAAAATGAAATATGAATTTCATATATTATTATATATCATCTTTCATCTTTGTCAACCCCCCGCATCAAGTCATATATAATGTAACCGAAGGGTAACTGGCTCTGCCATATGAAATGTAACCGAAATATGGTACATTAATCCCAGGTTAGATAAATAGTT
>SDBU01004701.1_pt1 | contig 16646 bp, 12 predicted proteins | sample 2277071 | NCBI WGS metagenome assembly SDBU01 (sample SAMN10397929, study PRJNA504765) | marine sediment metagenome | isolation source: marine sediment core GS08_GC12, 126 cmbsf | place: Arctic Ocean: Gakkel Ridge, Loki's castle | collected 2008
ACTCTTATATGAAAAGTAAATATGAAAAATTGGACACTTGGCTAAGTGGAAAAAACAAACCCAATTCAAACCCAATCTTGTCCGCCGTAGGCGGATTCCTAAAGGCCAAAATCACTTGCCGGAAAATCTGGCCGGTCTTTTCAGCCGAGCAATTAGAATTATTTTTGTTTCAAATGGTTATATCACGGCGTAGAATTGTCGGAGAGTATTTGGATGGGTATTAGGATGCCGGATTTAGGATATCTGAAATACGAGATTAAAGAATGGTGGGAACGATTGGCCATACGTGACTGGCTTACCCGGAGTCCCAAATTTGTTCTCAGTGTGAGCGTGGTCTCGATGGTTGGGCTGATGGTGTTTGTAATATGGCTATCGCTGCCGAAAAAGGTTGTAGAAGTTGAGAATTATGAGAAGGATTGGTTCTACGACCTGAGGCACAGAAGTCTTTTTGTTGGAAGAAGGGGGCAAATACCGCCTATTGCGGCTCCTTCAGGCCCGCTTGCTAATGGAGAACCGGCAGGGGTCAGGGCATACGTGTTTACTTACAGTAACGAGCCGAATACTACTGAGACCTTTATCGGATTTCTGGAAACGACGGACCCGAACGTAGATAAGAGCAGCATCGGTCTTATGGATTTGAGAGTCAGCGGTGCGGAAATCTGGGGGAAAGGCAGGCTTATCCGCAGGGTCGAGGATGAGCAATGGGTGCCGGCCAAAAGCGAAGAGGGAAAGGCTATTCTGAAAGAGACATTTCGCCAAAACGAAGTCGGCGAGATTCCTCATTATTGTCCCCCCAATTGAAAGTCATTTATCGTTCAACTGTTTGAATTGTTCGTTCATTTCAGCCATAATGATTTGTTTGGCCTCTTCCAAGGGGCCGGATAGAAAGGTGCCGGCGGCCATTTTGTGGCCTCCTCCGCCGAACTTGGCGGCGATTTTGCTGACATCGACGGTGCCTGTGCTTCGCAGCGAGCACCTGATTCGGCCATCCTTCAATTCTACAAACAAGGCCGCTGCCTCAACTGTGCTTATTCGCTGACATTCGTTGATTAAATTCTCCGTGTCTTTGTGTGTGGCGCCGGTCTGTTGGAAATCCCGCTGCGATATATGCTGGGTTGCGAGGCGTCCGTCAAGATGCAGCTGGAGCGTGTTGAGCATGGCGAGCGTCAGTTGGAAGCGCTCGTGTGAGAAATTTTCGTATAAACTGTGGTAGATTTCTGTTGGATTCGCACCGGCGTCTATTAACTCGGCGCAGCATCGATAAACTCTGCTGTTGGTATTGCTGAACTGGAACCAGCCGGTGTCGGTAGCTACTGCCACGAACAGCGCCTCGGCGATTTTTTCGGTTACGGACCACTTGGCGTATTTTAGCAGGTCATAAACAATCAAGCCCGTGGCGGCTGCATCTGAATTGACCAGCTCTACATCTCCGAGGCCATCGGCGGTTGCGTGGTGGTCGATTATCAGGACAGGTGTCCGGGCTTGCTTTAAGTATTGACCGAAGTCATCCAGTTGCGTGTAACTATTGGTATCGACAATTATAATCAAATCGAGTTCACCGAACCGCCCTTCTGTCAACTGGCCGAGCACAACATCTTCGCCGAGTACAGGGACTTTCTCAGCGAACAAAAACTCGTACCATTCCGGGATTGGCGAGAGCATCAGCGCCTTGGCTTTTTTACTAAGACTTGCCAAGACATCAGAAATTGCCACGATACAGCCGCAGGCATCGCCATCCGGCCTGGTATGCGTTGTAATTAAAATATTGCCGGATTTGTTTATCAACTCAACTGCTTTTTGATAATCGTCGTTGCTTACCATGCTAATCCTTTATGAAATTCATCATCTATCTTTTGTTAAAATTTCTTTTGCGTATTGGCAGTCTTTTGCGATTTGGGCGGAGAGCTGCTGGGGTGAGCTAAACTTTTGCTGGTGTCTGATAAACTTCACAAAATCCATGGCGAGGTATTTGCCGTATAAATCGCCTGGGTCTTGCTCGAGTATGTGGGCCTCAACCAGTAAAGGATGGTCGGAAATAAAAGTCTTTGCTCTTCCGATACTAAATGCGGCTGGGAGCTTGCTCTTACTTTCACAGAGTTGTTCTTCAGTGTCGGCAATCTCCACGAAGCCGGCATAGACACCCTCAGCAGGTATAATCTGGTTTGCCGGGTTGATATTGGCCGTGGGAAATCCTAACTTTCTACCTTTTCCCTTGCCCAGAGTGGTTTGGCCGGATAGTCGATAATATCTGCCCAAGGCTTTTGCGGCATCCGTTAGTTTGCCCTTGTGCAGCAAATGTCGAATCAGGGTGCTGGAGACCCTGGCATTTTGTTCATCAGCAAGTTTAATCTCTTTGCCCGGCACAATAACGATTTCAAAGTTGAACTTCTGTCCCAGCTCTTTTAGTATCCGGACGTTACCACTTCTGCCGTAACCGAAATTAAAATCTTCCCCTTCGACCACAACATCCGGCTGAACAGACTTTAGAAGAAATTCATCAACAAAGGACTCCGGGGAAAGGTTCAAAATTCTATAGCTGCTTTCTAAAACTACCAGGCAATCCACACCAAATTGAGTGAGTAAATGTTTTTTCAACATTATTGGTGTTAATACGCCGGGTGCTTTTTCCGGATATAAGATAGCTACAGGATGCGGCTCAAAGGTCATCAGGACAAGCTCAGAGTGCCTTTGGTCAGCGAGCTTTCGGGCGACGTTGATTATTTTCTGATGTCCGAGGTGGACGCCATCGAAATTGCCAATAGTCAGCACACAGCCTTTTTTTAGTTTCGCTAATTGCGAAAGGTCTGAGTTTGTTTCTATAATTTCCACTACTGTTTTACCTTATTTATGGAGAATATTAATTTCTTGCAGAGCAAGCTCGAATGAGGGCGCCGTAAATTGCATTTCGGTGCTCGGTATCTTCCATTTTTTCCGGATGCCACTGGACAAACAATCCGAATTTACAATCGATACACTCCAGGGCCTCGATGACACCATCTTCGGCGTGAGCAATAACCTTCAGTTTCTTCCCCAGCTTATCGACCGCCTGATGGTGGTTTGAATAGACGAGGGCCTCTTGGGCTCCAAGAATCTCAACCAAAGAGCTGCTTGGCTCAATCCGCACACGATGGTACTTTCGGCGATGCGTCACGTCTGTTCCCACTTGCGAAGGGATGTCCTGGATGAGCGAGCCACCTGAAACAACATTTGTAAACTGCATCCCCAGACAAACTCCCAGCAGTGGTTTGCCACTACTCAACCATAAGGAGATTAGTTTTCTTTCAAAATTGTACCGCTGCATCGGTAATACTTTTACAGTTTCGTGTGGCTGCCGGTCGTAAGCCGAAGGCGGGATATCCGCGCCTCCTACCAGCACCAAGCCGTCCAGCTCCTGGACATATCGCTGCAAAATCTCTTCACTTGTAACCGTCGGCAGCACTACCGGGACGCCGCCATTCTCAGCAACAGCCTCCACATAAGCGAAGCCAACCATAGTCGAAGCCGAATCGTCTTCCTTATCTACCTTATAAACACTTGTAATTCCGATGAGCGGCTGAGAAGGTTTATAGGTGCTTTGGCAACCCGCACAAGCCGTGAGAATCACCAAACATAGCAATACAACTATCTTCTTCATTGTCTGCTCCTCTATAGTCATAATGTTCGTTCGCGACATAATACCTTGCTGTTGTCCAAATACTTAGAGGTTCTAATTTACCCCCCTGAACTAAAATCCGCAATGCTTTTTAGCTCGTATATTTGATATTGACGTTATTACAATTAACGGGTGGCTGTCTCTGGTTTTCCTTCCGGATGCTTAGCGCCGGGCCCTTTGAATCCCAGCCGGAGTGAGAGACGACTGAACATGACGTAGAGCGAGGGTACGAGCACCAGTGTCAGGATGGTCGCGAAGCCCAGGCCGAAGATGACGACAACCGCCATGTTTCGCCACATCTGGCTGGACTCGCTCTTGGTGGCCCAGGTAAAGGTGTGGAAGTCGTAGGAGATGCCTATGGCCATGGGGATGAGTCCGATGATGGTGGTCGTGGCTGTGAGGAGCACGGGCCTCAGGCGGGTGACACCGGCCTCTGCCGCGGCGGAGACGAAGTCCATCCCCCGCTGCTGCAACTGGCGGGTATAGGCGAGCAGCACGATGGCGTTGTTGACGACCACGCCGGCCAGGCTAATGACGCCGATACCCGTCATAATGATGCCGAAGGGCAAACCGCAGACCAGCAACCCTATCAGCGCTCCAATGAGTGAGAGGACCACCGTGGTCATGATGATGAGCGGGACCATAAGGGAGTTAAACTGGATCACGAGCACGAGAGTGACAAGAAGGATGGCAATGGCGAATGCCTTACTCAAGAAGGCCCGCGATTCGTCCTCGGTCTCCTTTTCGCCGGCGTAGCGAATCTCGTAGCCGCTCGGCAGCTCGAGCTTGGCCAGCCGGGTCTGCACGTCTCTGAGCACTTCTGAGCTGAGGCGGCCTTCGGTGTCAGCGGTGAGGGTGACGACGCGTTTCTGATTGGCGCGGTTGATCGTGCCGAATCCGCCGCGGTAATCGAAGCGACCAAGTGAGCTGAGCGACACGGCGTTCCCGGATAGGTTGGGAATCTGCAAGCTGTATAGATCGTCGATATTGATCCGCCGGGCCAGAGGAAGGCGTACGGTGATGTCGTACTCGTCGTTGAACTGACGATAGGTTCCGACCTTGGTTCCGAAGATGGCCATCTTGAGGAAGTTTCCAACGATGGCGGTGTTGACACCGAGGAGCATGGCGTTGCGGCGATTGACGGTAAAGGCCAGCTCGGGACGAGTGGCCTCCAGGTCACTGCGGAGGTTGACGATGTTCGGAACGTTTGCGATGGTCCTGTAGGCCTGGTTACTAAGGCGCTCGAGGACCTTAAAGTCCTCTCCTATCAAACGTACAGCGACGGGCGCGCCCGTGGGTGGGCCTCCTTCCTCTCCTTCGACCTTAATCTCGGCGCCGGAGATGTCGGCGATAGCTTTTCGAATCTCGGCGATGATCTCCTTGGAAGGGCGCTGTCGCTCGGCGAAGTCGTAGAAGACGAGGGTGATGTTGGCCAAGTGGGGGCCGCCGGCGCTGGCCATGATGTCCATACCACCGCCGCCCGAGGAGCCCACGTTCGTGATGATGTTCTTGAACAACGGCTCGTAGGGCCTGATGCGGTCCTCGATTAGGCGAACGATGCGGTCCGTCTCGCGGATGTTGGTGCCCTGGGGCGTGCGGACGTCGATGACGGCACGCTCAGGATCGCCTTGCGGGAAGAACTCGGTTCCCTTGCCGATCTTTGCATACAGGGTCACCAGGCCAAACAAGAGGCACACCGCCAGGAACAATGTCATCGCCGGATTCTCCAGGCCGGCTCGCTGGAGGCGACGGTAGCCCCTGATGAACCAATGATCCGTCTGACGGGGTTTGGACGAGCGACCGGCCCAAACCGAGCAGATGGTGGGGCTGAATACGAGGGCCACAAATAGTGAGGCCAGCAGGCCGAGGGACAGGGTGATTGGTAGATACTTCATGAAGTCCCCCATGATTCCGGGCCAGAACATCAGTGGAAAGAAGGCGCACACGGTGGTGAACGTGGAGGTTGTGACGGGCCAGGCGACCTCACGCGCGCCGAGCATTGCGGCCTCCAAGCGGCTATACCCGAGCTGTATGTGTCGGTAGATGTTCTCCACGATGACGATGGCATTATCTACGAGCATACCCAGAACCAGCATGAGGCTGAAGAGCACGACCATGTTGAGTGTGTAGCCGAGTATCTGGATGAGGAAGAAGGTGATGAGCATGCTGAGGGGAATGATCATGGCCACGATGGTGCTTGGTCGCCAGCCCAAGAACAGCAGGAGCACGCCGGAGACCAGGATGAGCGCGGTCAGGATGTTGTTTTCCAGGTCGGCCACCATGTTGCGGATGAACTTGGACATGTCGAATGTGATGTCGAACTTTACTGCACCTGGGATTTGCTGCTGTGCCCCGGTGACAATGGCCTTGATGTAATCGGAGATGTGGATCACGTTGGCACCGATACGCTTCTGGATACTGAGGGTGATGTTTTGGGAACCGTTGAGGCGCGAGTAGCTGGTTCGGTCTTTGAAAGCGGTTTGCACGTTGGCGACGTCTGAAAGATAGATGGGCTTGCCGTCGCGCACGGTCAGGAGCAGGTGATCCACCTCTTCGGCGGTGACAAGCTCTCCGGGAATGCGCACATTGAACTTGGTGCCCTGGGTCTGGAGACTACCGGCGGAGATGTTCACGTTTTCCGAAGGGATCAGTGCCAGAATCTCCGGTATCATCAGGTTGTACGAGGCCAGCCGGTCGGGATCGAACTCCAGCCGGATTTCGGGTTCCAGCGCGCCGAGGACGTTGACCTTTAGCACGCCGGGCACCGCCTCGAGGGTGTCCTGCAAGGCGTCGGCAATCTCCTTTAGCTGGACGGGCGAGACGTCACCGGAAATGCTGATGAGCATGATGGGGAACTCGGCGAAGTTGATCTCCTTGATTACCGGTTCCTCGGCGTCCATGGGCAGCTCCCCTTTGGCTAAGTCCACGCGGTCGCGCACCCTCTGCAGGGCCACATCGCTCGGTACGTTCGGGGTGAACTCCACGTCGATCATTGAGAGTCCCTCGGCGCTGCTGGAGCGGATCTCCTTGATACCCCGGATGCCGTTGAGCTCCTTCTCTATCTTCATCGTGACGGATGTTTCGATGTCTTCCGGGGAGACCCCTTCGTACGCCGTGCTGACCAGGATATGCGGGATGGGGATGTCCGGAAACGCCTCGCGCGGCAATGAGAGATAGCTGTATCCGCCCATCAGGATAATGATGAATCCCAGGACGGCCACGGTGGTGCGGTTTCGGATGGCAAGGTTTGTGATGAGCATAGTGTGCTATTTGTTCTGTGATACAATATTAACCTTCTGTCCCGGCGCGACAAAACGATGGCCGGCGATAATCAGCCGGTCGCCCGGCTCCAGACCGCGCCTGATTTGGACACGATCGCCCTTGATGAATCCGAGCTCGACTTCGCGACGCTCGGCCTCTGTGGAATTGACGACATAGACGACCTTGCTGTCCTCCATCGGGATTACAGCCAGCAACGGAACCATTATGGCGTTCTTCAGAGTGCGTCGCGTCAGGCGTACAAGCACGATCTGCCCGCTCCGCAGAAGCCGTTCCTTATTCTGAAGAGTGATTTCCATGCGCGTGGATCGGGTCTGTGCATCGGCCAGCTCGCTGATGAAGGTGATTGTCCCGACCAGTGAGAACTCCTGGCCCTTGACGTCCAAAAAGATTCCCGCCTTCTGTTCGATGGCGAAAAAGGCAATGTCGCGTTCAGGTACTTCCACGACGACCTTAACCGTATGTGTATCCACGATCTCGGCCACCGCCGTACCGGCATCAACGTACTCCCCCTGCTCGACGAGGAGCTCGTTCAGCACCCCGGCCGTTGGGGCGAGGATGCTGGTGCGGTCCAGACGGGCACGGACTTCATCAAGGCGGGCCTTGCTGATGGCGAGCTGGGTGGTGGCATTCTCCAGGTCACGGCGGGGAGTGGCGTCCTGCTTGACGAGATTCGTCATACGGTCGAACTCGAGCTGGTCTCGCTCGACCTGCGCCTCGGCGATTTCAAACAGAGGGCGGATGAGTTCGGTATTGAGCTGGATGAGCATGTCCCCGGCGCGGACTTCGCTTCCCTCCTTTTTGGGGATACGCTCGATTCGCCCCGCGACCTCGGCAGAGACCGTGATGATACGGTTGGGCTCGACGACGGCCGGGAGGTCGAACGCCTCGACAAGCTGCGGTTCGGCAATTACAGTGATGACCGTGACGTTCACCGGCGGCGCTTCGGTGGGAGGTGCATCCCGTTTTCGCGACGGCATTTTCGTGATTACGGTCAATATCGCTATCGCAACGAGAATGATGACCACCTTTGGGGCGTTCCGACGGAGCCACCCTTGACTTATCTTACCTGTTCTGGTTTCAGGCGATTGATTGCTCATCAGCTGTACCCGTTTCTTTAATTTAAATGGCGGCCCATAATATGAGCCATGGTTACGTATGTGCATTATAGATTCAAGGACAGCGGAATGCAAGAGAGGGCATACGGTTAATCTCGAAATTAAAAAATTGGAAAAATATATGCAACTTAGTTGCAGTTTTGTCGTAATAAGTGTAAAATGCTCTTTTAAGAGTATCTGACAAAAAGACAAAATACTGAAAAGAATAAATTTGAACAGTTATCAATTTCGAGGTACCAGATGCAGATACCCAAAAAGCGTGCAATTATTTTGAAAGAATTAGAGAGCCACGCCCCGTTTACATTGTTCGGGGCCTTTACGGGTATCGTCTGCATGCTGCTGTTTAAGAATCTTGAACACGAGACGAGCCGAAGGATATTCTATGTATTCCACCCGGGGCATGTGTTCTTGAGTGCAATCGTAATCTCCTCGATGTTTCAGTTTCACAGCAAAAGAAGCAAATTTATTGTTGTGCTGTTAGTGGGATTCTTTGGTTCATTAGGGATTGGAACTTTGAGTGATTCGCTGATACCTTATGTCGGCGAGGTGCTTCTTGGTATGCACATCGACGCCCACTCGCATGAGCAAGCAGGTTTCGCTGAACAGGTACATATCGGCTTTATCGAAGGCTGGTACATAGTGATACCGGCCGCAATAGCAGGTGTGCTGATAGCACTTTTGAAGCCGAGGACTAAAGTTCCTCACGCAGGCCATGTTCTGCTGAGCACGTGGGCGTCCTCGTTCCATATGCTTATGGCAATGGGCGGGCAGATAACAATCTTGAAAGCGGTGGGCAGTTTCGGATTCCTTTTCTTAGCGGTTTTGCTGCCGTGCTGTTTCAGCGATATAGTTTTTCCGCTGCTATTTGTGAAGTCGCCGGACGATTTGTCACATATTCACAATCACCATTAATGAAATATAGTTATGAAGGCGAATTTAGATTTACAGTCTCGCACGATGTTGAAGGCAGCGAAGCTTTACTGTACCAAAGTCAGAGTAGCCATATTAAAGGTACTGATGAGAACTGATAAGCCGCTGAGCCAGGAGCAGATTGCCCGGCGATTGGGGAAAAAACACTTCGACAAGGTTACAATCTACCGAACATTGGAGAGTCTTTTGAAGGTCGGACTGGTGCATAAGGCTTTTATAGAGAAAAGAGCGTGGCATTTTGAATTGGCCCACAACTGCACCGAGAGCCAGTGTCATCCACACTTCACCTGCACAAATTGCGGCGGCACCCACTGCCTAATAGAAATATCTCTGCCTATGGCAAAAAGTCCACACAAGGGCTTTGTTATTCACCGCCAGCAGGTCCGCCTCGAAGGCCTGTGCCCAGCGTGCGCTTGAAAAGCAGAAAAAACACCTCAAAAATTAACCGGACGAATTCATCAAATTGAGTTATGGACGAGTTAATGGATTACAGTTAAAATAGCCTGCGTGAAAGCGTATCCATTAAAGTTTAGGCCGATTTATAAGCAGCGGATTTGGGGCGGGCAGAAGCTGCGAGAGGTTTTCGATAAGGACATACCGCCGTTTGAGAAAATCGGCGAGAGCTGGGAATTGGCAGATTTGCCGAACGATAAGTCTGTAATCGCAAACGGTGAACTGGCCGGGCAGACTCTCATCTCGGCGATTGAAAAATATCCGAAAGAAATAACGGGTAACGGAAATTTCTCCGGGGCTTTTCCATTGTTAATTAAATTACTGGATGCCCAAGACATTCTGAGTGTGCAGGTGCATCCTGACCCGGAAACCTGCCGGCGAATGGGCAAAGGAGAGCCTAAAACCGAGTGCTGGTATATTATATCGGCTGAGCCTGGTGCGGCAATTTATAAAGGGCTGAAAGAAGGCGTAACAAAAGAGCAATTCGCCGAGGCAATAGAAGAAGGCAATGTTGCCGATATGTTAGCAAAGGTTCAGGTTGAAAAAGGCGAGTGTCATTTTCTTCCGGCCGGTACCGCACACGCGATTGGGCCGGGCTTGCTGATAGCTGAGATTCAGATGCCCTCGGATACGACATATCGAGTTTTCGACTGGAATAGGGTTGACGAGGCCGGGAAGGCAAGAGAATTACACATCGAGGAAGCTTTAGAAAGCATCCACTTCGATGCGTCTGCTGATAATCTTTCAGTAACAACAATGGGGCGGCTGGTAGATTGTGAATACTTCAGGATAGACAAAGGCCACCAGGGAAAAGATTGCGAGGTGCTTCTTTCGCCGGGCCCAATTAAGACGCTGATTATCATTTCTGGCTTCGGAACAATTCTGGGAACAGAAGGAAGTTCTGTCGAATTCATGGCCGGTGATACCCTGTTTGTTCCCGCCGTATATGAAGGTGTGATGCGATTTGCGGATGATACACAATATTTAACGGTAACCATTTAAGCAATTGTCAATTGACGATTTCCGATTGGCGATTGGGAAATTGGAAATATAAAATGACCAATCGAAGATAGTCAATGGTTAAAGCCGGTTATAATCTTAAATCAAGTTACATTGCTGTCTTAATAATAGCGGCAGTTCTTTATATAGCTACTTGTGCGCCGGGGGCGCTCTGGCAGGACAGCGGGATGTATCAATACCGAATCCTGCACAACGATATTGAGGGCAATCTTGGGCTGGCACTTTCACACCCGCTTTATCATATTATTGGCATCGGGGTAAAACAAATTCGGCTGGGCGAATTCGCATACAGGGTAAACTTGATTTCCGCTGTTGCGGCGGCGTTTACCATTGCGAATCTGTTTTTGCTCCTGCGAATATGGCTGGGCAGGAATTTGCCTGCTGTGATTGCTGCGGCTACGTTGGCATTATCGCATACCTTTTGGCGGCACGCTGTTATCGCAGAGACATATACTCTCTATACGGCACTGTTACTGGCCGAACTGTTAATGCTGCTGCAATACGTTAAAACAAGGCGGTTGATGTTTCTATATTTGTTAGGGTTTTTCAACGGCCTGGCAATCGCCAATCATATGTTTGCTGCTATTGCATTAGTTTGCTACCTGGTGTTTTGCATAGTTCTGCTGGCGCGAAGGCAAATCAGGTTAAGACACTTTGGAATTATTGTTCTGCTGTGGCTTATCGGTGCAGCTCCATACGGATACCTTATCGTCAAAAATATCATTCAAACCGGCAGTTTTACAGTTGCCGTGGCCTCAGCGTTTTTTGGCAAAAGCTGGGAGGGGAATGTTCTTAACGTAAGTCTCTCGGCCCAGCTTATCAAAGAAAACCTGATACTTATTGCATATAATTTCCCCACGCCCAATTGCCTCCTTTTCTTTGCGGGTCTCTATGGGTTGACAAAAGTGCCACGAGGTCATGGCTTCGCGAAGGTTCTTCCGGCGTTGTTGATACTGTTCTTTGTATTTGCTTTTCGCTATACGGTGCCGGACAGGTACGCGTTTTTCATACCCTTTTATTGCTTGGTTTCGGTCATGATTGGTGTCGGAGTTAATTTGCTTATTGCTCAGTACAATAGCAAAATTCTGTGTTTGGTGATTTTAATTTTATCCTTGCTGCCAATCCCAGCTTATATTGTTGCTCCAACCATAGCCCAGAAACAGAAGTTCAATCTTTCCACCAGGGCGGATGTCCCCCGCCGTAATGATTATGTATGGTTCCTGCAACCATGGAAGGCAGGTTACAGTGGAGCGGAAGAGTTCGCGGATGAAGTATTTGAAAAACTTGAACGTGACGCTATCGTTTACGCCGACAATACGATGGTTTATCCACTGCTGTATATGCAAGAAGTTAAGGGAAAAAGGGCAGATATTAAAATCATATCCGAATACGCAGGCAGTGAAGGTGTGCCAGTATTGAGTGAAAAATCCATAGAGCAATGGCTTTCGGAAGGAGATGTTTTTTCCGTCTCGCCGGTAGCCGGACGTAAACGTCAGGGAATTGTCTGGAAAATAGCTGATTAACCATGAATTTCTCAGTTAAGTGATGACATGGAGAGAGGTTTTGATATTATCGTGGAATTGGAAGGCTTGGTTGCGTAACCAAGTATTTAATATGGGAAATATCGGATTAAATTATGTTCTATCCAAGGTATTAAGGTATTCCTCAGCAAATTGATAGTAAACCACATAACCCGTACCACGCACTCCCCCCAACCGGGTGTAGAAGTGGTAAAGGCAGAACGAGAATCAAGGGGTCAAGGCGATATTTCCCTGTTTAGTTGGTCAGTCAAGAAAGGAGAGTACGATTATGATCAAGTCAGAATTGAGTATCACAATTGACGCCCCACCGGAGAAGGTGTTTGCTCGGGTCAGCGACCCAATGCATATGGCGGAGGATTCACCAAGTGTGATAGAGGTCAAGGATGTAGAGGGCGAAGGAGTCGGGGGCCGCTTCCGGTTAGTCTATAAGATGCTCGGGATGCGGTTTGACGTGGAGGTTACGTGTACCGATCACGTACCCAATGAGCGACTTGCGGCGGAGTTCAAAGGAGGTATCAGTGGAAGCGACGTCATTACTATGGAGCCTCATAACGGTGGCACCAAACTCAATTGGGCTATTGAGTATGCCATACCAATTCCGCTGGTAGGTAAGATAGCTGAGCTACTTTTGAAGAAGCAAAATGAGAGGGAAGGAGAAGTTACCTTAGCCAACCTCAAGGCAAGAGTAGAAGCCGGGACATAACGACAACGTATCTAAGATTCGACCGAGGGGCTGTGAGCATCCGCTTGCGGCCCTTTTTTGGTCTTAGTGACGTCACCGAGCTCCCGACATTTTGCTTTCGGTTGTGCTGAAAGACGTCAAGGGTCGCTTCGGTCGAAATGACATATGGTCTTTTCTATAGAGCATCGAATAAAAAATCTTTGTGTCGATTAAGGATTTTTTAGCCAGACTTCGCTGTCGTAACGGAGCATAATTAAATTATCCTCGAAGCCGTTGGAACGGATGTTTGTCTTTTTGCCTGATAGTTCCTGTAAAATCCATTTTGGAAAGTTGGCGCCGGCCTTGATTGACAGCGGTGCGCCGCCGCCGAAACGGGGATTTATCTCAATGAATTTGATCCTGTCGTCGTTTGTTAGAAACAACTGCAAAGTTATAACGCCCGGCCCTGCCCCGAGGGTCTCGACCAACTTGGCGGCATTACTCATAATGCGAGGATCTTTTATCACCTGTCCCTTGCTCACCTCGCCGGCCCTTATCTCAATGCGTTTTCGAGGAACGACACAGCGGACCTTCATACCGAAGTCGATATATACATCACAGGTATATTCGGTACCCTCGATAAACTCCTGGCAGATAGCGTTTGGTATTCTTTTGGCATAGAATAACAGCTCCGTGCGATTGTTAACGACGGCGTTTCCTCTGCCGGCGTAGCCATCCCAGGGCTTTAGAAAACAAGGCCAATTCAGTTTCCTCTTTGAAAGTGCAGAGCGAACGCTCATAGTAAGGGCAGTGTCAAAGCCGTTTTTGGCCAAGAATTGATACGTTTTCCTCTTGTCCTGACAAATATCGACTACCTGGGGAGTTGAAACGAGCACACGACATCCGGCTGCAGCAAATTTTGGTTTGTTCCGGGCCAGAACTTTCAGGTCGAGGTCAACGGTGGGAATGAGCAGTTTTACTTTGTTGGCTTTTACGATTGAGAGCAATTGCTTGATATAGCCGGGGTGTGTGGTCGGCTTAACCAGAAAGCCTTCGTCGCAAAGCTGCAGGGCCGAACTTAGGTCGGTTGTGTCTGTGCCGAAAAATGCAGCGTTTATTTTTAGCTGTCTTGCCGCCCGGCGGAAGCTCTCCAGCAGCGAGACACGTCTGCCGATACAGGTGAATAAGACGTTCAAGCTATTTCTGGTTTTCGATTTTCGATTTTCGATTTTTATCTGCCAATCAATTTCTGCCACGGATTTGGATTCCCGCGAAGCGGGGTCCCTCACAGATTTCACGGATTTTAGCTCTTGGTTTTTTATTTTATCTGCGTAATCCTTGTAATCTGTGGTTAATTTTCAACTGCCAATTTTTAACCGGTAATAGGTAATAGTCAATATTTAATTCTCGATTTCTAATTTTCAATTCTTTTGACCCCGTTAGAAATAAGCTGCCAAAGCGTCTATCTTATTCTTGACAAAGATTTCTAACGGGGTAAACTAACGCTCTGGTCTTGTTAATCGACCAAAAATGAGTGCTGGTTTAGTAACTATTGGCTGGTCGTTCCTTGCACGGTTTTAGACGAGCCGGGCATATTACAAAAGTGCGATTTATGAGAGATTGGGCAAGGAAAATCAAAGACAAACAAATTACCATTGGCGTTTTGGGCCTTGGCTATGTAGGTCTGCCTTTGGCCGGAGAGTTCGCTTCGGCAGGTCTGAAGGTGGTCGGCTTCGACGTTGATGAGAAAAAGGTCAAGACCCTAAATTCCGGGCGGAGCATCATTAAACACGTTCCTCATTCCCAGGTTAAAAAAATAGTGAAGTCCGGTCGCTTCCAGGCCACTACCAATATGGCCCGTCTCAAAACCGTCGATGCTATACTGGTTTGTGTACCTACGCCACTGACCCAAAACCGTGAGCCGGATATGCAGTATATTATCAGCAGCACCAAAACAATAGCGAAATACCTGCAGCGAGGCCAGCTGATTGTTCTGGAAAGCACGACTTATCCCGGTACTACAAGAGAAGTTATGGCACCAATACTTCAGAGCAGCGGTCTGAAAGCAGGCAGAGATTTTCACTTGGCCTATTCACCGGAGCGAGAGGACCCGGGCAATAAAGACTTTTCTACAGGGACTATTCCCAAAGTTGTTGGCGGCCTGACTAAAAAGTGCTGCGAAATCGCCTGCCGAGTTTACGATATTGCCATTGTCCGGACAGTCCCTGTATCAAGTCTCGAAACGGCAGAGGCCACAAAAATTCTCGAAAACGTTTATCGCTGTGTAAATATAGCTATGGTCAACGAGCTAAAGGTAGTCTTTGACAGAATGGGCATTGATGTCTGGGAGGTTATCGGTGCCGCGAGCACTAAACCGTTCGGCTTCAAGGCCTTTTACCCGGGCCCGGGCCTCGGAGGCCATTGTATTCCCATTGACCCATTTTATCTGACCTGGAAGGCCCGGCAGTACGATATGCCGACGCGTTTTATTGAACTGGCCGGCGAAATCAACACCAGTATGCCGCGCTATGTCGTTACCAAAACGACCGAAGCGCTCAATGAGCACAGCAAAAGCCTCAAGGGCTCCAAGGTGCTTGTGCTGGGCCTGGCGTATAAAAAGGATATTGACGATTTGCGCGAGTCACCTTCGATAGAGCTGATTGAACTGCTGCGGCAAAAAGGGGCCAAGGTTGACTACAATGACCCGTATATCCCCAGAACCCATAAGCAGCGCCGGCACAACCTGCGAATGGCCAGCAAAAAATTGTCGGCAAAAATGTTAGCAGGCTATGATGCCATTTTAATCTCGACCGACCACAGTGATTACGATTATAACTGGATTGTTAAGAACGCAAAGCTTGTCGTTGATACCCGCAATGCCACGGCAGCGGTTCGCGGAGCAGCAAGAAAGGTAGTAAAGGCGTAAATGTTACAAGGAGTTTTAATGCAGATTCCACTTTTAGATTTAAAGGCACAATATGCCGCTATCAAGGACGAAGTGACCCGGGCGATAAGTGAGGTTTGCGAAAAACAGTCCTTTGCTCTTGGTCCGGCGGTGGCCGAATTTGAAGAAAAAATCACCGCATATTGCAACAGCAAGCATGCAATCGGAGTTTCAAGCGGAACAGATGCTTTGATTGTCAGCTTGATGGCTTTGGAAATAAAACCGGGCGACGAAGTCATAACTACTCCTTTTACCTTTTTTGCCACCGCCGGCTCTATCGTCAGGCTCGGCGCAAAGCCGGTCTTTGTTGACGTTGATCCCGAATCATATAACATTGAGGCGTCCGCTATCGAACAAAAGATAACCGAAAAAACGCGAGCAATTATTCCGGTGCATTTGTTTGGACAGGTGGCTCAAATGAAAGCTATCATGGAAATTGCCCAGCGTCATAATCTTGCCGTCATCGAAGATGCCGCACAGGCAATAGGTGCGAGCCAGGAAGGCATCAAGAGCGGCAATTTCGGTGATTGCGGATGCTTTTCGTTTTACCCGGCCAAGAACCTCGGCGGTTTCGGCGACGGCGGTTTGGTAACAACCAATAGAGAAGACCTTGCGCAGAAAGTCAGAGTCCTTCGCGACCATGGCCAAAATCCACGATACTTCTACAAAATGATTGGCGGCAATTTCCGCCTCGATGGTATCCAGGGCGCCGTTCTTAGTGTCAAGCTCAAATACCTCGACGGATGGAATGAAAAACGAAGGCAAAACGCCGCCGTTTATGACAGTCTTTTCGCCGATTCACCGGTTAAAGCGCCTAAAATTGAAGCAAACAACGTCAGTATTTATCACCAATATACCATTACTGTGCCGGAAAGAGACAAGCTGCAAAAATTCTTGGCTGAGAACAATATCGGCTCGGCGATATTTTATCCAAAGCCATTACATTTGCAGGATTGCTTCAGCGACCTTGGATACAAGCCGGGCGATTTGCCGATTGCTGAACGGCTTTGTAACGAGGTTTTGTCACTGCCGATTTATCCTGAACTTG
>SDBU01004702.1_pt1 | contig 16646 bp, 15 predicted proteins | sample 2277071 | NCBI WGS metagenome assembly SDBU01 (sample SAMN10397929, study PRJNA504765) | marine sediment metagenome | isolation source: marine sediment core GS08_GC12, 126 cmbsf | place: Arctic Ocean: Gakkel Ridge, Loki's castle | collected 2008
ATAATAGCCTTATCTTTTCTAAGCTTATCCTGAAGTTTTTCTATATCTACCTCTCTTGGAGAGGATTTTTCTTTTACCGCTAACGATGCAGCAGTGCCGGCCGCCTGTCCGGTGGCCATACACTGCGCCATCACCCTGGTAGAGCCAAAAGCTCTGTAGCTGACAGAAATACACCGACCAGCAACCAATATATTACTTAATTTTTTAGGAACGAGACAGCGAAAAGGAATATAATATGCATCTGGAAAGCGCATATACATATCCCGACAGGATTGGGAATTATCGGGAGTTGGATCATGGATGTCAACTACACGTCCTCCCATGGCAATCCTGTCTTCAAATTTTTTACAGGCAAGCATATCATTTTCGTTAAGCATATATTCCCCGACTATTCGCCTTGTTTCTCTAACACCTACAAAAGGAGCTATTTCGTTTACCTGCGCATTTTGAAATCCCTTGACATACTTCCTCAAGAAATTCATTGTTTTCCAAGCATAATCAATACCCGTTACTTCAGCTCTGGTAAGGTCTTTACTATTAGTAGCATCAATAAGTTTCACATGAGCCATATTCACCAAAACTTCACCTTCCCGTGGTAGACATCCTATTGCCACCAGAGGATTGGGCATATCGTAATCACCTTTAGCTTGGGCTTCCTTACAAAGTATCTCAAGCCCATTGATGCCCTTTCTTACACCTTTTTGATATTTCTCCCAATAATTCGGATTAGGATCTTGAATGCCATACTTGTCCGGATGCGCATCAAAATCACTAAGGAGTTGCTTCATATCAACATTGGAAATTCTGAACAAAACTGTAACTGGCTGAAGAAAACCCTGAGAGTTGCCCTTTTCAAATTCAGCACCAGAACGCGCTGCTATGTCAGCGTCACCACTTGCATCGACAACTATTCTAGCCAGTATAGCCTGGCGCCCAGACTTACTTTCAACAAAAACCCCTTTCACACTATTGTTTTCCAGGAGGGGTTTGACGGCCATGGTATGCAACAGTAATTTTACACCTGCCTCGCATACCATCTCAGAAGTAATGGTTCTAAGTTTAAAATTATCATACCATATCACTGAGCCATAAGCACGTTTATGTGATTCAAAAAAATATGGACCGGTTGATGCATCCTCCTTAATGAGTCTTTCAATTAACTCCCAGGGAATCCCACCAACAATTTGACGATTATTATCATCGTGGAAGCCCTGAAAAGGTGTCCCCAGAGCAGCTACTCCTCCTAAGAAAGCATTGGATTCCACTAACATCGTCTTTGCTCCATTTCGAGCCGCTGCTATGGCCGCAATAATGCCCGCAGGACCTCCTCCGGTTACAACAACATCAACATTATCTAAAACAGGAATATTACGTGCTTCTTCTCTAATCACTTTCACGATTAGCTCCTATCTATTAGTTCAAATTTTATATTCTTGACCAAAATCATGTGCGGCTAAGCTATCTGAATGAAGCATTGCCATAGCATTGTACTTGTGAGCCAGTTCTGCATATTTTCTTAGCTTTGGAAAAACGAATTTTTTGAGTATCTTTTTACTCACTAAAAGACCATCTTGTCCTCCCATATCCTCGCTGAAAAAGAGAATATCCAATCGGCCCTGGGCAGCAGTGAGTATTCGGACATTATATTCGTACCAGAATTCAAAGAGATGCTCCACGATAACCTCGATAACACCTGGGTTCAGGTATATGTCCATCATAGCCTGCTTTATACCGCGGAAAAAACCAACAAAATCCAAGGTGCATCCTCGGCCAGTCCATACAAAGTATTTTATCTCCTGAAGATATCTTATTTTTCCTTTTAATATAGATATAAACAGCCTTTTAGAAAAGTGTATTTAATGCAACATCTCCGTTGAATTTGAAAAACGTTTCTCGACCGAAGAAGCTTGCCTTGAATATCTTGCCACGCTGCGGTGGCCGACTGGTTTCCGTTGTCCTCGATGCAATCATATCTATTTATCTATTGCTAGCGGAAAGATACAAGGAGACTGGGAGTCTTTCTATTTTTCACTAGGAAAAGGGATTTCTTAAACCGTCTCATCTAATAGGCTCATAATTTTTCTACAGTATGTGAACTGTTTTTTTTAATCTTGCTGATTCATACCCTGCTAAAATTATTTTCAATGCCTGCAGTCCATCTTTACCACCTGCGGAAGGTTCTATCTTATTTCCAATAGAGCTTGCAAAATCTTCTATCTCCTTTTGATAAGTATCAACCTCCGATGCCGGATATCTTTCTTCTTTTCCATCTATGAATGCAGCCATAGTACCGCCAATGAAACAGGAGATAGTTTTATTGGTAGTAATTACCCCTTTTGTCCCATATATTTCTATCCCGTTAGGACTATTCTTTGAATCTATTGCGAAGGAATTATCAATTATACCCTGCGCTCCTGTTTTGAACCTGAGTACTAAGGTAGAAATATCCTCTACAGAATATTTGAAAATCACATTGCCGGTTAAAGCAAATGCATCTTCAACGTCACCGATCAAAAATTTCAATAAATCCACACAATGTATTCCTACATCTATTAAACATCCTCCCCCTCCTAAGCGGGGATTCTGGCGCCAGAGCCCATCCTTTGGAGGATACCAGAAATTCCACTGAACTCTCGCTTTAATTATCTGTCCAATCGCTTTCGTTTCGATTAGCTCCTTTGCCTTTAAATGATGCGGATGAAATCTCATCATAAACCCCATAGCCAATTTAACATTGTTTCTTTCACAAGCAGTTATCATTTCTTCACATTCCTTAAGGGTTAATGCCATAGGCTTCTCGCATAGGATATGTTTGCCATGTTCTGAGGCTTTAATTACCTGTTCTGCATGTAAATAGGATGGGGTAGCAATGTAGACCGCCTCGACATCTTTATTTTCCAGTAGGTCCTTTTCGCTGGTATAAAACTTAGGTACGGAGAATTTATCGGAAATCTCTTTTACCCTCTTTTCATTCACATCCATAAGAGCAACGAGTTCAGCATTCTCTGCCTTTAACATAGCAGGCATCATGTTTCTTTCTGATATTAAACCTGCTCCTATGATTCCCCATTTGAGCATCATCTAAGTTCTCCTCCCAATATTCTCTCTATGTTTTTCCCCAGGATTAGTTCTTTCTCCTGGTCTTTGATCTTGGCTATTTCAATTCTTTTCAGATTCGGGCCTGGATAACTAATGGGCAAATTTGTCCCACAGACTATTCTTTCTGCTCCTATCCTCTTTACGCAGGTCTCTACTAATCCATCCGTGAACATAGCATCAGTGGTGTCAAGGATAATATTACCATATTTAATAGCTTCTTCTAAGGCATCTGTCCAGTAAAGCATTTTCCCCATGTGGACCATAATAAAGGTAACTTTAGGAAATTCCTTAGCTAAATTTCCAATTCTTTTAGGATGTGAAAAATCGTCCATGGATGAGTGAATAGCTACCGGAATATTTAATTCCCCCGCTATTTCGACTATCTCTTTTACGCTGAGACAATCGGCAGGATAATATTGATCTACCGGATGCAATTTCAATCCTTTCCATCCCCATTCTTTAACACATTTTTTTAATTCATTCTCTGCTACGCCCCAGTCTCTTGGATGAACCACACAAAAAGGTATAAATCTATGTGGAAATTTTTCAATCTCTTTCTTCAATTCCAAATTCCCTTCCTTAAAGTCATATTGAATTGCTTTAAGAGAAGAGACGCACGATTTAGTAATTGTAAATTTATCCATTATCTTTACCATTTTTTCTAATGTACGGATATACAATGGATATTGTTTATGGGAAAACCCAATATGAGCATGGGAGTCAATTATTAGCATTTTTCATAATCCTTTCTATATTTTTACCCAGAATAAACTCTTTTGTTTTTTCATCCAGTTCTGAATCTATTATCTTGCTAAGTCCCAATTGAAAAGGATAAAATGGAAAATCCGAACCCCAGATTACTCTTTCTTTTCCTGCGTATTTAACCGCATACTCTACCACCCCATAGTTTATAATACAACTGGTGGTGTCAAGGATAATATTCTTATATACCTTAACTGCTTCAATTGCCTCTGGCCAGTCGCTCACTCCCATATGTCCCATGATAATGGTCGTCTCAGGAAACTCCTTGGCTACGTCAGCAATCAACGACGGAGAGCATAGAGAGCCCACGAAGTTATCTCCACTGTGATAAAGAATAACACAGTTATATTTAGATGCCTGTTCAATCACTTTTTTAACTGCGTAAGAGTTAGCCGGATACATCTGATACTGAGGATGAAGTTTTAATCCTCTCCATCCCCAATCTCCGGCACATTTTTTAATTTCAACAACGGCCTCTTCTTCATATCTTGGATGAACATTAAAAAAAGGAATAAAACGTCCGGGATACTTCTCTATGTCATCTTTTAAGCGCCCGTTGCCTTCTATGAAATCATAGGAGAATGATTCTATGTGTGAAACGACCATCCTCTCTACTCCTGCTATATCCATCTCCTCCATTGTTTCCTGAACAGTCTGTACTCCTAAATGATGAAACTTTGAATACGTTCCAATATGCGCATGACCATCTATTATCATTAGTTTACCTTTATTGATAATTTAACCCAGATTCGGTAAGCTACACTGTTTTACACCAAAAACTCATTTTTTGCACTTTTTAGAACTATAATTTTACTCTAAGATGGAACTTGAGGTGGCAATCTTTACTCCTTGTTCTCAAAAACTTGCTTTTTGTCTAAATTTAAGCAATTTTTGGCGTACCTTCTCTGTGAGAGGAGGAAACTTATACTATAGGAATACTCTATCTCAGTGAAGTAAAGACTGTCCTTTTCTATCTCTTCCCACTCCTTATCGGATAGCGAAGCTGCTTTCTTTCTTAAGGGTCCGGTGTTCTTACTGGCGGTTACATATCTGATGCCCTCTTCTTCCAGGTACTCGAAGGTATTTTCTCCAAAGTAGCCTTTATCTAGTCTAACGAAAACTACCTTGTAGTTTAAGGGAAGAAGGGAGAGGGTCCTCTGAAAGAATTCTTTGAAACCTTTTTTGCTGTGGGATTTTCCTCCATCTAATCTAAGGTTCACACAGTCCCCATTATTGGCAATAAAGACGGTCTTTATTGAATAGCTGGGCCTACCTCTTTTGGTAGGGTTATAGCCAACTTCAGCTCCTTCTTGTTTACCATAGACTGTAGCTACGGTTGAATCTATATCAAGACCTATCTCAACTGTTTTGTCAGTCTGATTGGCTTTGGCCAGATTTTCGGAGATAGTCTTGCGCATTCTTTCTACTTCTTTATTGGATGCCTGGGTAAATTGTCTTCTAAGATTAGACTCCTCTGGAAGTTGATCCAGACCCAAGGCTTTCCTTAGGGCAGCATTAAGAAGAATTTCACCTCGTTTAGGCACAGGAATCGCTCGATAATCAGGAAACCTTTCCAGAAAGACTTTTGTTCCCATAGCCTTCATCAGGTCTGCTTCTAAAACGATGACGTCCTCATTTTCTTCAGCTAATTCAGCTAATGTCTTACCATAAGTATATGATACTGCTAATTCTTCTCTCATCATTATGTATCTTTGCCCAGTTGCGCCAAGGCTATTTTAACTTCTTTCTCAGTGATTGCCTTATGATGCCAGGCAACATTATTCTCCATAAAAGAAACACCTTTCCCCTTTATTGTATTAGCAATGATTACTACTGGTTTTCCTTTTATTGACCTTGCCTTTTTATAGGCAATCAATATTTCCTCAAAATTATGTCCGTCAATTTCCATTACCTCCCAGCCAAAAGCCTTCCACTTATCAGCCAGGGGTTCCAAAGGCATAATTCTCTCATCCGTGTCCGTTGTTCCGTCAACCTGGAGTTTATTTCTGTCTACAGCAGCTATTAAATTATCCAGTCTAAATTTAGATGCACTCATAGCTGCCTCCCATGTCTGTCCACTTTCATTTTCTCCGTCACTGAGAAGTGCATAGATACGATATCTCTTTTTGTTTAGCCTGGCTGCTAATGCCGTACCTATTGCTACGGATAAACCCTGCCCTAAAGCTCCGGTGGACATCTCCACACCCGGAGTGAGATGCATATCAACATGTTTAGGTAAATTGCTTAAAGGCACATCAAAGGTCTCAAGCCAGCTCTTTGGAAAAAATCCTCTTTCTGCCAGTGTTGCATATATCATGGGTGTGGCGTGCCCCTTACAAAGAATAAATCTATCCCTCTCCTCCCAATCTGGATTTAAAGGATTAACCTTAAGGATTTTGAAATATAAAGCAGTCAATATCTCACAACAGGAAAGGGAACCCCCGATATGACCAGTGCCAGCTCGGCCAACCATTTTTATTGCTTCACAACGGAGCTTTTTAGCTATCGATTCCAGTTTAGTTATTTCGTCTTTCAAAATAATTCTCCAATGTTTGCAAAAACTTTCTTGAAGGTATCTACAATATACTTCATCAATTCTATCCCATTCGTTGGAATAATACTATGGATAACAAAAGAATTGTCCAATAATTTAAGCGTCTCCGGATAGTCTTCAGGATTATACTCTATATCTCTGGCATGAGGGCATTTCCAGGGGCAACCTCTACCATAGCCTCTCTTTTCCTGGAAGATTCTTTGCTCTGGAACAGGAATAGTCTGCCAGGGGCCAACTGACACACCTTCTGATAGCAGGGCTTCCTGAACCCTGTCCCGAAATATTCTTGGCTCAACATCCAGACTTATTTCCTTTGGATTCAATCTCACTCTATATTTATGATAGACATGCACCCTTCCTTCCGGCACGTAAGGCGGTATTACGCCTTTGATTTCTTCCAGTCCTTCGGTCAAATATTCGCTGTTCTCTCTCCTCTTGGCATTATATTCATCTAATCGTTTAAGCTGTGACCGCGCTAGAGCAGCAGCCATCTCATGTATTCGGTAGTTCCAGCCCAAGGTAGACGCTCTGTACGTTCTTTTAATTCCTCTCTTAATCAGTTCGCCGAATCTGCCTACCATTGTTGCCCTCTCAAAGATATTTTCATCATCAGTTATGAAGAAACCCCCTTCACCACAGGTCAAATTCTTGGATTCCTGTAGACTAAAAACTCCCATATTGCCAATAGTCCCAGCTTTCTTATCCCTATACTCTGCTCCGTGCGCCTGGGCTGCATCTTCTATAACTATGAGATTGTATTTCTTAGCAATCCGGTTTATTCTATCCATATCACAACATAAACCATGAAGATGAACAATTATTATAGCCTTTGTTTTCTTAGTTATCTTTTCCTCGATTTTTTCAGGAGCAATATTAAATGTCACAGGGTCTATGTCTACAAAAACCGGAATTGCGTTATGATGAAGAACACAGGTCGCTGAAGCTAAAAAAGAGAGCGCTGGTGTAATCACTTCATCACCCGGTTCAACTCCGCTGGCCGCAACGGCCATATGCAGTGCAGACGTGCCGCTATTGGTAGCAACACAATACCTGACACCATTATACTCTATCCACGCCTTCTCCAGGGCAGAGACTTCCGGGGCATGAAATCCCCAGATAATATTTCTTCTGAGTACATTAGTAACTGCTGTTATATCTTCTTCAGTAATTATCGGCCAGGAACAGACCTGCTCGGGATTGGTTTCATTTGGGAAAGATGGCTTCTCCAATCCTTTAGGCACAACTGCTTCTCCTCCAAGAATTGCTAATTTTTCATTCATGTTTTATGTCCTCTTAAAACCTTCCAGCCAGATATGAATCGGATCATTATATGGCTTTAATATTTGCTTCTTCCCGGCGGCTAATACATACAGAAACCAGATAAAATACCCGGGTGCGGCAACTAAAGGATGGTAGCCGTCAGGAATTGCAACCAGCGTATTATTCTCAATCACATAAAGTTCGTCTAATTTCTTATCATCGGTGTAGACTCTTTGAATTCCAAATCCATGCGGCGGATTCACTTTAAAAAAATATATCTCTTCTAACTCATGTCTGTGAGGTGGATAACTGCACCAATTCCCCGGACCACTTATTGTCTCACCGATAATGAGCGATTCTGCATCTTCCCTTAAATTGGTAATCTCATATACATCTCTATACCAATTTTTTCTCCCCCTGGATAAAACGTTAATATCTTCGGGAGCAATAAGCCGTGCTTTCCTTCTGGCATTAGCCGGTGCTTTACACAGGGCGATTTCAACATTTCCTGATCCAATAACTGTATATTCTGAGTTAGAAGGAATATAGACAGAATAAGGTTTACCTTCAAAAACAGACTTCCGCTCACCTAATGATTTCCACTCTTTTCCAGGAGAAGTTACTTTACACTTCCCGGACAGGATCACCAGGACCACTTCTTTCTCCCCTGTCTTCTCTCCAAAAATCTCTCCATCCTTTAAGTTAAGTATACCAAAATCAATAAGTTTTAAACCCATATCTCCGTGTCCGAGGAGCGGAGCAAGACCTTCTTTGCGTTCATATCTACAGAACAAATGCATTTTCATTCCTTTTTAATCCCTAAAAGCCATACATCTATCCACTGGCTTAAGATGGAAATCTTGATATGCTAACCCTTGATTCTACTGACCGCCTGTATTCCTGACTGGATAATTTCTCTTTAGATACCCTAAAGGCTTTCCGTGAAACCTCCAAAGTCTCGTCTATGTCCTTTTCTTTATGTGAGAATGATATGAACCAGAGATGATTGGGGGCAAAGAATACACCTCTTGTAACAGCCTCGCGATAAAAAGTCTCCTTAGCTATTTGATTTTCTACCTCGTTCTTGCTGATAAAATTCAAATACGGCATAGGCGGAAGTCCAACACATTTAGCCTCTATACCCATTTCCACGGCCAGATTATCTAACCCCGCCATTAGCCTTTGCCCCAGCCTCCAGATATGTTCATTAACGTTTTTCTCTTCTATCTCATGCATGGTGGCCAGTGCCGCAGCTATCGCCAGAACCTCTCCATCAAAAGTAGCCGAGAGAATTATCTTTTTGGAAGCTTCCATAATTTCTTTCCTGCCCACGACCGCAGCTATAGGAAAACCATTAGCCATTCCTTTACTATAGGTTGCCATATCCGGGGTAATGCCAAAGTATTCTTGTGCTCCTCCTAAAGACAATCTAAAACCGGTCTTAATTTCATCAAAGATTAAGAGAACGCCATATTTACGGCAAAGGTCGCGAACTCCTTCTAAGTAACCCTTCTTCGGCATCTCCAACTTTATCGGTTCCATTATCAGACACGCCACTTCTCCGGACTTTTTTTTAAGTAACTTCTCTAGGGACTCCAAGTTATTGTATTGAATATCAAAGATATAATCTTTCAATACTCTTGGAGCGGCTAAGGTATAATCTCGCCACCACGGACATCCCCAACACCAATCGTGCCAGCCGGAATAGCCATAGCGAATAACCTTCTCCTTGCCGGTATAAACACGCGCTATCTTTACTGCAGCTGAAGTCGCCCCGGAACCAGTCTTTTTGATATAAACCAATTCTGCGCAAGGAATTACTCTGACCATTTCCTTGGCCAACTCCACATGAAGGGGGTGGCTCATGCTAAAAATCGTACCTTTTTCCAGTATATCCCGCACAGAATCGTTTATCCGAGGATAAGAATAACCAAGTATTATCGGCCCATACGCCATCAGATAATCGATATATTCATTCCTGTCAATATCTGTAAATCGACATCCCTTAGCCTTTTCAATATACAAAGGATGCACGCTTGTAAAGAGATCGGGCCGTCTGGTCAACTGCGCGCCTCCCGGAATATAACCTTTGGCTTCTTGAAATAGGGCTTTTGACTTCTTAATTCTTGAGCTATTACTCACTTTCTTCCTCCAATTTTTGTGATTACTTCCGCGATTCCCTTACTATCTATTTTGTAGGATGAGATTTTTTCTTTACTTAGGTCAAGTTCTGAGATGCCTTATGCAATCCCTTAACATCCGCGCCCCCGCCCGGGCCAGCAAGTCCCCCGCCGGATTCTTATAGGGAAGGAGGCTGGTAGTATACCGGTAAGACGCACTCATATATTCTGTGTCCCCGTTGTTCGGCCCGTCGGGGACGTAGGCAATACTAGCATCATTCATATAGGCGCAAGGCACCACAAGTGGCAGACTGGCGTCTTGCTTGATCTGCCGGCCAATCCCGGAAAACGGTTCGCACGGCATACCAATGATTCCTACATCTCCAATACACAGAACGCCCATCTCGAGATCCAAGTGCGTTGGCGCTTTATCCAGCCGACCTTCGGTGTGAAAGGAAAGCGCCCATTTCGCCCATCGCTTGAGAGGCTGAACGAGGATGGCGCGGATTCGGGGAGACATAGTGCTTGGGAAATTCAGACCCACACAGGTTCGTGTATTTTCATCACCCTGTTCGCAGCGTTTGAGAAAGCTACCCATTTCAACCAGTTGTTTTTTCAATACACGTGCCGAGGGTACTTTTTTGAAAGGGAGACGCACCCATTCCCAGGTAAACGCCAAGTCTTCCCGGCTAGAACGCTGTAATTTCCTGGCTGTCTTGATGTAGGTTTTGCCAAGATAGTGTCCGTATCTTGTCGCATCGCCAATGCTCTCTTCCACAGACTTTCCCGAAAGTAACCCTTTGGAGTTATGATCACCTGCGCATCCCTGTAGGAACCCAACAGGTGCCCCACCAAACGCCTCGGATAAATCATCGCAGGCTACCTGTGGATACTCACCAAAGACGACGGAAGATCCAGGATTATAAGCAGTGAGCGGATGCCCGGTAAACTGTACAAGAAATGCCACTGGCTTGCCATCCATTCCCATGAATGCGACGATAGGAGCTTCATCATCAATATCGCCATTGAAGTCCCTGCCAAGGAGAAGCCTATCTTCTTCACGCATTAAATAGGTAGAACCATCGGCGCGACGTCCTTTGCGGTTGTGTGTAATGCGTCGTTCGTGCCCTACACCCCACCATACTTGTACTGGCACGAACTTCTTGGGCAGGCACTTGGCCGCCTGCATTAGTCCTTTGAGAATCTCTTTCCCCTCCCAGGTCAATTGATCTTCAGAGTAAAGCACATCATATTCATAAGTTGCACTTGGGAATACTTTGGGAAAGATCTCTACACAACAATGGTTATGAGAACCGAAAGAAAATACCTGATTTTTGGAAATACCGAGTGCTTCCGCTACGCGTTTACGCATCAGGTTACTATATCGATAGGTCTCGATCTTAAAGTGGGACGTAATAACGCATACACGGGTCTGTTCGTCTTCAATCAAAGTGATCGTTGTCTTGAGAGGACTGTAGACCTTACTCACCTTTGCCCTGGTAAGGGGATCCCCTTTGCTTCCTATTTTTGGCGTAATGGAAAACGTCTCAGCAGCAACACGCATTATGAAAACTCCTTAGTAAATTATTTTAGTAAATAGGTGCAAAAAATCCTGTGGCGCTACTATGAAGCGAAATTTTTGAGGTTCGTTCAGCGCAGACGAATAAATAGGTTGATCAGGATCGACACCGAAGTCTTTTAGCCTTTTCAAGGAAACCTTCCTGGGTCGAGGAACCTTTTCATATCTTGGATTCCTGACAAATGTTGGACCGTTTTCCTCTTCAATATTGAAATAGGCAAGCCCACCCATTCGAACAATTCTTGAATACGAGTGTCTGCAGGATATAGCTGCCAAGTTGGAGACTATCAATACCTCAGGACATGGATTTATTGTCACATGAGCATAGTCAGGAGGCATTATTAACCGGTCTCCCTTTCCGGCCTCTACCCACATTATGTCGGTTACTATTTTATCGTTTCTTATATCCTGTTTTTGTAGTATAAAATGTGCGATACCATATACTATCTCGTAGACCTCTGCATAAGAAATAGATGTTTCCGAACATTTGCAATGATAATGCCCCATCGTCTTGATATACTCCCTTCCTATTTTTAAAGGAGGTATAATACCCACGTCATACCTAAGACCGTGTTGTGATAAAAGCTTTCTTGCCTCGGGCAATCCAACATCATTGAACAAAGTATATAATTCCTTCGGCCCCTGAAAGTTCTTTTGGTAAAGAACCGGTTGCAACTCTTCTAGTTTTCTCACATCTGACTCACCACCCATAAGAGATTCATCCAAAATAAGTTTATGGTTAATGTTATCAAGCTGGATGGGTAATCCACATTCTGGAGAAATATCAATCATTAATTTTCCTTTGTTCTAGTTGAGGGTTAACGAAAGCTATGGGCCGCGGAAATCTGCCACTGAGAACCCGTACCACCTCTCTTGCTGCCTTTATTCTCACTTCCTCAAGGCATCCTTCAGAATAATATCCAATATGGTTGGTAATAATCAGATTATCAAGTTTAACTAAAGGATTATCTGGGTTGATAGGTTCATTTACCGTAACGTCAATTCCTGCGCCTGCAATCCAACCTTGTTTGAGAGCCTTGTATAATGCACTTTCATCAATAATCTGCCCTCGTGAGGTATTTATAAGAAAGGCTGTCTCTTTCATCTTTCTAAGTTCCCCTCCAGTAATTAAATTCTCAGTTTTTTCATTTAGAGGAAGATGTAGAGAGACAACATCAGAAATCTTAAGAAGCTTATCCAGAGCAATTTGTCTGACTTTATATTTCTTGAATGTTCCCTTAACTACAAATGGGTCATAAGCAATTATTTTAAATCCAAATGGTCTGGCTTTAGAAACTAAATTCTGAGCAACATTACCAAAGCCGACCAAACCTAAAACTTGTCCTCTTAATTTGAAGATAGGCGGGAATAAAGGCCTTCCATAGATTAATTCCTTTGGATTTCTCTTTATGGCTATTGTTTCCTGAGTAACCTTCCTAAGACAACTCAAAATTAACGCCATCGTATGGTCCGAAACTTCATTTATACAGTAATCAGGCACATTAGCTATAATAATACTATGTTCGGTAGCCGCCTCAACGTCTACACATTCTAACCCTACTCCATAGCAGACGATTACTTGACACCTTTTTAGAGATTCAATTACCCTTCTGCTTATTATTGCATTTTGGCTAAAAATAGCATGAGCATCTTTGGTTACTGCTATTATTGCTCCCTCATCATTTGGTTTGCAGTAAGCGCCTATTAACTCAGTGTTAACCTTCTCCAATTCTCTTTTTTCTATCTCCAGATCAGGAAAGGTATAATCAGCAACAACAGCTTTATATTTATACTTTTTACTACCCATCAGAATCCTTCCCTAAAATATCTCTTACCCCCTTTACAATGTTTTCCACCTTGGGTCTAACTTTATCCTCTAGAACTTTGCTAAATGGTATAGGCACATCCATGGCAGCAATGCACTTTACTGGGGCATCAAGATAGTCAAAGCATTCCTCCATTATTAGGCTGGAGATTTCCGCTCCCACCCCTACCTTTTTATGGTCCTCCTCAACAATTATGGCTCTATGCGTCTTTTTTATAGATTTAACTATGGCCTCTACGTCCAGGGGATCTAAAGTGCATAAATCAATGACTTCGCAATCTATCTCTTCTTCTTTCAAAATTTCTGCTGCCTCCATTGATAAAAGAACCATCTGCGAATAGGTGAGGATTGTAATATCCTGCCCTTCTCTTTTTAAATCTGCCACACCCAATGGAATAGTATATTCTCCCTCTGGCACATCTCCGGTAGTGTTATATAGTAACTTGTGTTCAATAAAAATAACTGGGTTATCTTCCCTGATGGCACTCTTAAGTAATCCTTTAGCATCATAGGGTGTAGAAGGCATCACTACTTTTAATCCGGGAATATGACAAAAGAAAGATTCTAAACTTTGAGTAGGTTCCTATATGTGCATGACCGTCTATCATCATTGTTCTGCCCGGGCAATACCAAGTTTTTCAAGCGTTTCCGGTTTGGGAACACCATTATCATCCCAGCCGCGCATCCGGTAGACTGCTTTAACCATTGTTTCGACATCCGGCACAACGCCCTCATCAGCACAATCTCCACCCCGGGACTGCATCAGCCGCAGGGGCAATATATCATCAGCGCTTGTAACACCGCGCGCAAGGTTATACATTCGTTTCATATTTGTCAACCGGCTGCCTACAGTAAGCAGCTCGTCCTGATCTACCTCCCAGCCTGTTGCCTTGCTTATCCATTGAGCTATCATCTCCAGACTTGCCTTGCCGATTGAGATAAACTTACACAATCCCAACGCGTTAAAAACTGAGTAGTAACTGATATTCTCATGCGCAATCTGCGCCTTATGTTCGTGGCTTTGCGGATCAAGTTCTCCCTGGTAACCATAACCTGGGATCCGCAGACCCTTTTCATACATATAACTCATTCCTTCAAGATGATCCGCACCCCTGCTGCCAAGAGCATAGCTTACAGCCATTGAAGGAAAGGCCCTGGGATCATGCATGGCTGGTTCCAGGCCTTTTACATGCACGGCAAAATCACTGCTGCTTTTGCCCAGAACTGTCGAGGCATAACGGACCCCTTTACTTAACAGCTTGCCGAGACCGCGCTGGGCAACCATATCTTCAAGGAGCTTGAGTACAATATCACCATCCCCCCAGTGGATTTCTTTGCCGCCGGTGTCTTTGTCAGTGATAATATTTTTCTCAAATGCTTCCATAGCAAAAGCAATGGCTGTACTGGCTGAAATGGTATCAATACCGTTTCTATTACAGTATTCATTCGCGTTAATAATCGCCTGGGGACTGTCAAGGAGACAACAGCCTCCAAATCCGGCCAGGGTCTCATACTCCGGCGCATGCGAGACAGACCCGGCAAATACTCCGCTTTTTTGCCGCAGAATTTTACCGCATCTTATGGGGCAGGAATGACAAGTATGGTGTTTTTCAAGGTATTCGGGAAAGAACGTTTGGGCTGTTATTTTCCTGGCCCCTTCTCGCCAGCGTCTTATCTGCCAGTTCTTAAGCGGCATATCACCTGTCGCTTCGGCGCCTAATACGCCGCCGGCAGTTCCGAATTCACGCAGACGTCCAGCGTTTTCGGCAATGCTTTTTACATCAATCTTGAGCAGCTGCCTAAACCCTGGACGGTCGTGAACCTCAAACCGCTTTTTTCCAAATGCGATTACCGCTTTTATATGTTTAGAACCCATAACCGCACCTAAGCCGCCTCTGCCTGCGGCCCGGGCGATTCTGCCGTCAGCCATTACCGCAGCTATGGGCAGACAACGCTCACCAGCCGGGCCAATACAGGCGACGGCGTATTTCGGATAACGTTTATCAAGCGTCTGAGAAGTCTCAAAGGTATCTTTGCCCCAGATATCTTCCGCGGAATCAATATGGGCGCCGTCTTCTTCGAGTCTGATTAGAACGGGCCTATCGGCCCGGCCGCGAATTACTATTCCGTCAAAACCGGTTGTTCTAAGTTTTGCGGGCCAGTGTCCGCCAACAGTTGATTCACCCCAGATTCCTGTCAGGGGCGAGCGCGCATAAAAAGTCAGCTTTGAAGCCGCCGGCGCACCAGTATTGACAAGGAGACCATTAAGAAGACAAAGCACGCTCTCAGGCGCCAGGGCCTCTGTCCCGGGCGAGGTTTGTTCGTTTAGAATATAAACTCCCAGTCCACCGCCCATATATGCCCGGGTAAGGTCTTTAGCAAAGGTTTCCTCAGCACATATCCGACTATTTAGATCTATTATGGCAATCCTGTATTTGTTCAAGAACCTGCTCCTTCTTTGACAGCCTTAACTATATCAGGTACATCAAACCCAAAATGCTTTATAGACCACTCCAAAGGTCCGGTCAGGCCGAACTTATCATCTATACCGACTCTGGTAACCGGCACAGGGCAGTGGTCACAAACTACCTCACAAACAGCACTCCCCAGACCGCCTATAACACTATGATTTTCTACAGTGATTATTGATCCTGTATCCCGGGCAGCGTCAATTATGGCCTCTTCGTCAATTGGTTTGATAGTGGACATACTTATGAGCCTTACTTTTATACCTTCGTTGCTTAATATGTCCGCGGCTTTTATGGCCCGGGAAGTCATAACCCCGGTACTGATTATAGTAGCTGCTTTCCCGTTTCTGAGAATAGATGCTTTGCCTATTTTAAATTCATGATCGTTATCAAAAAGCCTGGGCATGGCACCTCTTGTCATGCGAAGATATACCGGGCCATTGTATTGAGAAATCTCTCTGACTGCCTTTGACAGCTCTATGGTATCAGCCGGTGCGATTACGACCATATTGGGCATTGACCGCATAATAGCTATATCCTCTACTGATTGATGAGTAGCGCCATACGCACAGCTTAAGCCTGAATATGTTGCTCCGATTTTAACATTCAGCTTGGGGTAAGCTACAGATATACTTACCTGATCACAGACCCTTTTAGAGGCAAACACAGCAAAAGTATTGGCAAAAGCAATTTTCCCTGAGGCAGCTAGCCCCGCGGCAATACCTATCATGTTCTGTTCAGCTACGCCAACCTGAAATAATCTGTCCGGGAACCTGTCCTGAAAAACCTTTGTACCTGTGGCCTTCATTAGGTCTGCTTCTAAAACAACGATATCTTCGTTTTTTTGGCCCAATTCAACTAACGTCTTCCCATAAGCATCTGCTACTAATAGTTCTTCTTCTTTCATGATTATATATCCCAATATTAGCTTGCATTATTTTGTTATCTGAGGTAGTTTAAGAACTCCTCCCTCTGTATT
>SDBU01004704.1_pt1 | contig 16644 bp, 12 predicted proteins | sample 2277071 | NCBI WGS metagenome assembly SDBU01 (sample SAMN10397929, study PRJNA504765) | marine sediment metagenome | isolation source: marine sediment core GS08_GC12, 126 cmbsf | place: Arctic Ocean: Gakkel Ridge, Loki's castle | collected 2008
GAGCAAGGAGAGATTCATTTTACCTGCACTATCGCTAAAGATACGCAAATTTACTGACTTCTCCACGAGAAATTTTGCGTCGCTCTCAATATCGGTCTGATGCACCCCCAGCAGGACCACCAGGCCTGGGCCGATGGAGCCGCTAGCCCGGCCATCGACGAGAACACTGGCCCGGGAAACTCTTTGCAGGACGGCGATCATACATTCATTGCAAGTTTCTGGTTTCTGGTTTCTAGTTGCGAGTTGTCAGTGCTCAACCCTTCACGCCGTCATTGCGAGGAAGCGAAGCGACTGTGGCAATCTCGTAATCTCATATCCCTCAGGCGTAAGCGGGCAATTAAAACATTCCGCCTTGCTCCCCCTTGTCTTTTCCCTTCACTTTCCCCGCCTGCTTGAAGGTCTTCGACGTGGGTGGCATTTTGACCTCATCGCCATCCAGCAGTTCGTTAATGGTGATGATCTGGAGCTTGGGATAGTCCGCGTTCCATCCGGGGGAATGGTAGATACCTGCACAGGCGGCTTCCGTCTCCATCGGTTTGGTTGGCTGCTCTAGGGACATAAATATCCCCATTGCCGCCTTCTCGCGTTCAACAGCCCCCCTTAGGTCGCGGATGTCACCGCTCTTGACCTTGCCGCTCTTCACCTGCACCAGGATACGTTTAGGCTTTCCGCCCGACTCATCAATGAATGTGATCACACCGTCAATCCCCTTGTCGCTACCCTTTTTGCCCTGTTTACTGCCACTCGTCCCACCAAGAGGCCGTGCTTTGATGAGAGACAAGGCCCACCATTGGAACTGGTAGCGGTTATCTTCGGCCAGCTGGAGGGCAGAGGAGAAATCTTCAGGCTCCCCGATAACCGTGTAATCCTTCTTCTCTACCAGACCGAAAGAATCCTTCAACCGGTACTTCTGCAGGGCAATCGACAGGTGGGTGATGTCGATACCGATCCACCGTCGGCTTAGTCCGTGGGCCGCCAAGACAGCGGTACCGCACCCGCAGAACGGATCCAGAACCAGATCGCCCTCAGTGGAGGAGGTGGCGATGATGCGCTCGAGCAGCGCTAGGGGCTTTTGCGTCTGGTAGCCCAGGCGTTCTCCCACTGCGCCCCCCAAGCCCCCCAGGCCACGAATATCGGCCCACATATCCTGTACTGACCTTCCAGGCATCTCGTCGAGATAGCGCTTGTACATTGGCGTCCCAGTAGACGAATAAACGATTCGCCCCTGCTTCTCAAGCTTCTCCATGTTCGCTTTTGAGTATGCCCAGTACCGGTTAGGTGGCGGCAATTTGCCCTTCCATTTGTAGCGCGTGTCTCCCCCCGGCTTGGCCGCAGTTAGGTTATCCCGCCAGTACCTGCGGCCATTTTCGTCAAAGTACTTGTAGTACCTATCTATGTATTCCTGCTCGTAGGGAGTGTACTGTTGGTTCCACGTGAACGAGCCGCTCTTCGTATAGGCGAGTAGAAGATCGTGAACCCTTCCATAGTGTCGTGATCCTTGACGTGCATCTCCGTGCGCAGTTGTGCGCTTCCAGACAATCTCATTCCTAAAATTTCTGGAGCCGAAGATGGTGTCAAGTATGACCTTGAGGTAGTGGGAGGCAGTAGGATCGCAATGCAAGTATAGGCCTCCCGTTTTCTTGAGCACCCGATGTAGTTCCACCAGCCGGGCAGCCATCATGACCAGATAGGCCATCATCTGGTTGGCACCGATGAACTCGCGCAGGGCGCCGATCATACTTGAGACCTGTGGGTCTCCTAGCGTGACCAGATTGTAGTAGACCTGCTCGGTATGGGCGTTCCAGTGCCAGGTGTCCTCGAAGGCCGTGATCTGGGCTTCCGCCTCCTGCCCGCTTTCATCTTTGAACAGCACGTTATACGAGCGGTTGGAGTTGAATGGTGGATCGAGGTAGATCAGGTCCACGCTCTCATCGTCGATGTAGTCCCGCAGGATCGGGAGGTTGTCGCCGTAGAAGAGGGTGTTATGGGTGATAGGGGGCATTAGTTGTGGTGAAGTATTACAAATCAGTCAAACCGAATACGCTTTGCGGCATCTCGCACATTTTGTTCATGTTCGCGCCTACCCTCCTCTTCAATCTGACGACGCCTTTCATTAGCCGCTTCTATTTCATCGTATCGAGTATTAGACATATTGATCGCGATCTTCAAAGTCTCTTTATGATATTGCTCTACCTCCTCCATTGTAGTGCCATCGAGGATGATTTTGTTTCCTCTGACTCTCGCAATGCCGGGGCGATGCATTGAAGTATATTTCAAGGGATGATCCCAAGATTGGACAAAGATTTCCGCCCATCCTTGTGGTGGTTGCTGTGAAAGTTGAAAAGGGATTGTGTACAGCACGCTTCCTCTGGTACCATCGTTTCGCGGGGTTGTCACCTCATCCGCAATGATACCTACAATTTTAATTGGCCCACTTGGGTCATTAGGTTCCTTGAACGGTTCACTTGGGGGTGATTTAGCTCTCTCCACTTTGTTAGGTTTTCCTAGCGGTGGTGGTCCGGGCCTTTTATTAAGGAGGGTTGCAACGAGGTCACCATATCTATCCTCTGAATAGGGGATCCCGCGTAAATCTATGTAATATTTTCCGCTGAGCCAAGCAGGTGCTGCACCCTCCCATGATCCTCGACAAAGCAACGGTATAAATTTTCGGTTGTTTCGCTTGGAGAGAACTTCTGCGGTCATAATGTCCCCTTCATATCCAACACCACCTGTTCGATTATCAGACTTTTCTTTGTATTGGGGTGTGCAAATGATAAGAACCAAATCGTTATCAAGAACCGAGCGCTCCATAAATTCGGCCAGTTGATCGCCGGGGGCGGTATCCCACTGGTCAAGTGTGACATCTACTCCGTCCCTCCTAAGTCTTGTAGCTAGGTCACGGACCCAATCTCTGTGTGCCTCGGAGTCCCACGAATACGAGATAAACGCCTTGGGCAGTGTGCTTGCCCCTTCTTGAACGTTATTACTGTTTTGGTCAGTAGTAATCTCGATGGTGACCCCTTCTGGATTTGGAATCTTTGACGGATCGTAGGGGTTTCGCTTTGGGGCAGAGGTTGTATCTACCTCTATCTGCTCATTTTCCATAAATGTGCCGTCACTTAGTTTAGTTCTAACAGATTGCCTTGCATATTCAAACAGTGTCCTGACAAGGACATTGTTACTTTCATTTGAACGAGAAAAACCCCACATAGTAAGTAATGTTCCCGAGATGCTGACCCGAATTTTGTGCTGGGTGACGGTATCGCGTAATGCACCCCGTCCGATTCGTAGAATAGAGAAGGGGAACGAGATAACAACTCCATCCAATCCAGGTGGAGTCGCATTTACTGGCTTACCAAATGCTACCTGAGCCATGTTTAGGTGCTCACCCAGACATTCTTTTCCCCAATCAGACTGCGCAGCTCGCTCAGGAAGCCAGGGGCCGGGGTAATGCGCAGGTTAGTCGATTTGATCCGGTGCACCCGGGGATCGGAACCGTTATCTGTCTCGTCAGCGACGTGCAGCCATAATTCGCAGGAACCACGGTTGCGGTCGGCCAGGGCATGCAGTTCGTGTATCAGTTCCGACTTCAAGCGGTCCATAAACAGGCGCACGTTAACCCGCCGGGCCAGGCGCCGGCGCACTTCCTCCAATGGAATAATATCTTCCGCCAGTACCTTGATCTCAGGCACTACCGGATTGCCATTCTGTTCCGGGCCCCGGTCATTGCCCTGGGCGGACCCACGGGGAGCCCCGGGTAGGCCCCCGCGAGTGGGTTTACCGATCACAAATATTTTGGATTCCTTTACCAACAATTTCTGGACCCTGGAATACAGATCGGAGAACACCACTACTTCCAGCTGACCGGCCATGCCCTCGAGGGTCAGGAACGCCATGGGCAGGCCCTTGCGGGTGTGGTGGTGCTTTATCTGGCTGATAATGCCGCCCAGGCGCAGCTGCTCCCGTTTCAGGGCCCGCTGCGGGTCGGTGAAGTCGTGGTTGGAGAATTCCTTCAAGTCTTCGGCAAAAGCTTCCAGCGGGTGGCCCGAAAGGTAATAGCCGGTCAGCTCCTTCTCCATGTCCAGGTGCTGTTGGTCGGTCCAGGGCGGTGCTTCCGGCAGCTGCGGCGGGGCCGAAATAACATCTTGGGCGGCGCCACCGAACAGGCTCTCCTGGTTGGAGGCTTCCCCGGCCTGTACACTCTGGGCGTATTTCAGGGCTTCGTCCAGGGCAGCGAACTTCTGGGCCCGGTTGCCCTCCAGCGAGTCGCAGGCCCCCGATTTTATCAGGCACTCCACGGCTTTGCGGTTCACCAGGTGCAGCTCCATATCCACCAGGAACTCCGACAATGTGCCCCAACCACCAGCACTTTCCCGGGTATTCTTGATATGGTCGGCGGCCTTCTGTCCCACATGTTTAATGGCGTTCAGCCCGAAGATAATGCGGCCCTGGTCGTCCACCCGGAAATTGCGCCCCGAGCGGTTTATATCCGGTGGCAATACCTCCAGGTCCCTGTCCCGGCAGGCTGCCAGCAGTACCGGCATGCGGTCGGGATTGCTCATTTCGGAGGACAGGTTGGCGGCCATGAACTCGGCCGGGTGATGGGCCTTCAGATAGGCCGTCTGATAGGCCACCACGGCGTAGGCGGTGGAATGGCTCTTGTTAAAACCGTATTCGGCAAAACGGGCGACCAGATCGTAGATTTCCTTGGCGGTGGTTTCCGGAATGTGGTTCTTCACCGCCCCGCGGATGAAGTCTCCCTCCAGGCGTTCCATTTCCTTTTTCTTTTTCTTGCCCATGGCCCGCCGCATCAGATCGGCTTCGGCCAGTGTAAAACCTGCCACGGCGTGCGCGATCTGCATCACCTGCTCCTGGTAGACGATGATGCCGTAGGTTTCCTTGAGCAGCCGTTCCAGGGAGGCATGCAGGTAGGTAATTTTCTTGTGGCCGTGTTTGCGGTCGATGAAATCGTTGATGAACGCCATCGGCCCCGGCCGGTAGAGGGCATTCATGGCGATCAGGTCTTCGATGCAGGTGGGCTGGAGTTTGGTCAGGAACTCCCGCATCCCCGATGACTCGAATTGAAAAATACCGATAGTATCGCCGGTTGAAAAAATCTGGTAGGTGGCCTGGTCATCCAACGCAATCCCATCCATATCCAGTGGCTGGCCCCTGGCAGCGACCATCTTCGACGTCCGGTCGATCACGGTCAAGGTCCGCAGGCCCAGAAAATCCATCTTCAACAGACCCAGGTCCTCCAAGCCAACCATGTCCACCTGGGTGGTGATATCGCCGGTCTTGGGGTGTTTGTACAGCGGGACGTAATCGGTGAGGTCACCCGGGGCGATCACCACCCCGGCGGCGTGGGTGGAGGCGTGGCGGTTCATCCCTTCCAGCACCCGGCTGAACTGGAACAGATCCCCATGGGCCTGGTCCACCGATTCGGCCTGCACCAGGTCGGGATTTTCCTCCAGGGCCCGTTCGATAGTCATCTTGGGACTTTCCGGGATCAGTTTGGCAATCCGGTCAGCCTCGGCGAAGCTCATTCCCAGCACGCGGGCCACGTCGCGCACCACCGAGCGGGCCTTGAGCTTGCCGAAGGTGATGATCTGGCACACCGCCTCCTCACCGTAGAGCTCCTTGACGTAGTCGATCACCTCGCCCCGCCGCTCCTGGCAGAAGTCGATATCGATATCGGGCATGGAGATCCGGTCCGGATTCAGGAAGCGCTCAAACAACAGGTCATAGCGCAACGGGTCCACATTGGTAATGCCCAGGCTGTAAGCCACCAGTGAGCCCGCGGCGCTGCCCCGACCGGGACCCACGGGGATTTTCTTGCTCCGGGCGTGACGGATGAAATCCATGACGATCAGGAAATACCCGGCGTAATGCATGTTGCGGATCACCTGCAGCTCGTGGTCCAGGCGGGCTTGGATTTCGGGCGTCACTTGGTAGTGCCGGGCCAACCCTTCCTCCGCCTGTGAGCGCAGGTATTCATCCGGGTCCTGGCCGCCCGCCGATTCGGGAATCGGGAACCGGGGCAGGTGCAGCTGGCCCAGTTCCAGTTCCACATTACACTGCTCGGCGATAGCTATGGTATTTTCCAGCGCCTGGGGTGTATCCTTGAACAGCTCGAACATCTCATCACCGGACTTGAAATAGAACTCCGGCGTGGCGTAGCGCAGGCGGTTGGGGTCGTCCCGGTCCTTACCGGTGCCCAGGCAGAACATGATGTCGTGGGCTTCCCAATGCTCCTTGCGGGCATAGTGGCAGTCGTTGGTGGCTACCAGCGGCAGGTCCAGTTCCTGGGCCAACCGGACGTTGATCTCCACTGCCACATCCTCCTCGGGGATGCGGTGGCGCTGCAGCTCCAGGTAAAAGTTGCCGGGAAAGATCTCCGCCAGTTCCAGGGCCGCCTTTTGGGCTGCCTCAAAACCGCTCTTAACAGCACTCTCCTGGACCGCCCCCTTCAAGCAAGCCGAGGTGCATATCAGTCCCGCGCCGTACTGGCGCAGCAATTCCTTATCTATCCGCGGGCGGTAGTAGAAACCCTCCAGGTAGCCCGCCGAGACCAGCTTCACCAGGTTGCGCAGCCCCTCCTGATTCTTGGCCAGCAGTACCAGGTGGTTGTAGTTCCCCCAGCCGGCGCCCCCGCCGGTCTCGCGGTGGAAGCGGTCCTTCTGGGCCACGTACACTTCGCAGCCGATGATCGGCTTGATCCCGGCGGCCCGGGCTACCTTATAGAACTCCACCAGGCCGAACAGGTTGCCGTGATCCGTGAGCCCCACCGAGTCCATTTTCAGGTCGGACATGACGTCCACCAGGGTCTGGACCGATTGGGCGCCGTCCAGCAGGGAAAAGTCGGAATGGTTGTGTAGATGAACGAAGTTGCTCATGCCGCGACTGAGGCAGAATCAGACATCGAACTTGGACAGGTAAACGGCCAGCAGGCCGGCGAATATATCAACTTTTAAGACCTTTGCCACCCAGCCGCCGCCGGCCGGGTTGGGATGCTTCACCAGATAATGGAAACCGTACGTCAGGGGCAACTCCACCCCCACTATCAAAGTGATCAAATAAGTGGTGCCATAGGCCCCCGAAATGTACGGCAGCAGACAGCCGAACATCAAAAGTAATGTCTCCGCCTGGGCCACTTTTATGGCCGCCGGGACACCAAAGCGCACCGGGAACGTGCCCACCCCTTCCCGGCTATCACCTATGACATCCTGTATGTCCTTGACCAGCTCCCGCAGCACATTGAAGCCCGCCGCCAGCCCCGCCGGGATCCACAGGGCCGCCAGATTACCCAAAGCCGCCCCGGCAAACAGGAAGGTCAGCCCCATGATTCCCGCCACCATGAAGTTGCCCAGCAGCGGCAAGCCCTTGAACAGCGGCGTATACAGCACCAAGGCCGGCAAGGCCAGGTACAGGGCAATATTACGGGCGGGCAGCGGCAACCGGGCGGCAACCAGCGCCCCAACGGTAAACAATACCACCGCCAGGGCCAACCCAGCCCAGCGCGGCAGGGCCCCCGATACCAACGGCCGGTGGGGCCGGTTAACCTTATCAATAGGGTAATCGAACCAGTCGTTCAGGGCGTTGGCCCCGGCGTTGAATGCCGCCACCACGATCATAGCCAGCCCGATGGAGCCCCAATCCGGCCAGGCCGGCATCAAGGCGGCTGATATCAGCACGGCCAGGGCCCCCAGCAGCAGGTTCAGGGGCCGCAGCATTTTCAGGGCAGCGAGCAGGGGAGGCATGGGGGGAAGTTAGGAGAAGGACTGGCCGTAATTAATTACTAATGCTAATTCGGATTAGTATCAGTAATTCAAAATAAGACTGTTTTCTCGAGGGAAGAAGCCCTAAATACTAATTAACTACTAATTACTACTAAATTAGTAGTTGGGGGTTTTGGGAGCAATTACTCTCCCCACCTCACCACCGCCGCCCGCAGAGATCCTGCAAATCGAGGTAGAAGGAGGTGGTGGTACAGGCCGAATAGAAGTTTAGGAAATTTGAGGAAGAGGGATAATACCTTCAGCGCGAAGCTCCAATAAGCGCTTGTGTTATAGTACTAATACTAATTATATTAGTATTAGTACCGGGCCTTTGAGCACGCACACTGCGCTATACAACCGGTTGGAATAAAACGGACATCCTCATGAGAATACCACAAAAGCCGCCTGATTTAAACCCCATCCTCAAGAAGGTTCTTGAGCAAAATGATCTGGAAAAGATCAATGCACTTTTTTTAGAACGACCCGGACCTGCGCCGGGCGATAAATATCTGCATTGGGATAAGCTGCGTTACCATGAACCGCCAAAGGGACTTACACCAGAGGAGTGGTGGGCCGCGGTAAAAATATCACGGCAATCGCTCTACAGGGAGTTGCCCTTTACGGATACTAATGGTAAACCCTTTCAATATGCTCCCTTCGATCTAATATACCAGCAACTGCATGAAATTGATGTCAACGCCGGTGGGGCCTTTCGAGGTAGCGCTGCACTCAATACGCCCGGTATCAAGGATGCAGTCTACATGAAGTCGCTTTTGGAAGAGGCTATCACTTCCAGCCAATTGGAAGGTGCGGCCACGACCAGAGTGGTGGCCAAGGATATGCTCATATCGGGGCGCAGCCCCCGCAACCACAGTGAACAGATGATCCATAATAATTATCAAGCCATGGCCTTCATTCGGGAAATGGGCCAGACTCCCATTTCGAAGGAAATCATCTTTGAGCTACAGTCAATCCTGACCCGTGGTACACTGGAAGATCCCGCCGACCAGGGACATTTCCGTCGGCCCGGCGATCCTGTTAAGGTTATTGACAATATTGATTTCAAGGTGCTTCACGAACCCCCCAAGGCGGACGAGTTGGAGAAGCGCGTACAGCTGCTCTGTGACTTCGGGAACACTGTACAGGAAAAACCGTTTATTCACCCGGTGCTCGTGGCCATAATCCTGCATTTCCAGCTGGCTTACGATCACCCCTTCGTTGATGGCAACGGCCGGACGGCCCGGGCCTTGTTTTACTGGGCCATGGCAAAAAATGATTATTGGTTGTGTGAGTATATCTCGATCTCAAGTATTCTGAGAGAGGCCTCAGCGAAATACGGCAGAGCGTTTCTGTATACCGAAACGGATGATAATGACCTGACCTACTTTATTTTGTTTCACTTGCGGGTGATCCGCCAGGCGATTGACCAGCTTCACCAAAATCTGGAGAAAGAGAGCCAAAAGCTGCGCCGTGCGGAGAATCTATTAAGGGACTCGAAAACGGTTCTCGATTTGAACAATAGACAGATGGCAATATTAGAGCACGCTTTGCGTCATCCCCATCAGCGGTACACATTCAAGTCTCATCAACGAGCAAATAAATTGAGTTACCAGACGGCCCGAACCGATCTTTTAGAGCTGGCCCAACTGAATCTGCTTGATACTTCTAGGCAAGGCCGAGCGTTTGTATTTGTCTCTCCCAACGATTTGCATAAGAGAATCAAGCAACTTTAGAGGTTCGTTAGTAAGGTTAAGGGCCTAATTTTAGTTAGAGAGCAACTACCTTTGGCTTTTCCCACTCGTGAACCGGCCTAAATACTAATTATCTACTAATTAATACTAATTTAGTAGTTGGGCGATTTTGGGGCGATTACGCCCCCCACTTCACCACCCCCACCCTTAAGTCATCCTGCAGATCCGGGTAGAACGAGCAGGTGGCGCCAACAGCGGTGAACAGCGCCTCCACCGCCCCGGCCTGGGCCCGGCCGCCGATCTCCACGATCAATTGGCCTTCAGAGGTCAACATCGCGCCACCGATCTCCGCCAGCCGCCGGAAAAAGGTCAGGCCGTCGCCCCGGTCTCCCAGGGCCTCCGTCGGCTCGCGCTCCCTGACTTCCTGGGGTAGGAACTGCCACTCGCTTTCGGATATATACGGCGGGTTGCACAACACCACGTCGAAGGCACCGTCCGGGGTATCCTTCAGGATGTCCATTTCCACGAAAGTCACGTTCTCCGCCCCCAGATGCTCGGCGTTCTCCCGGGCTACCTCCAGGGCCTCGGGCGAGATGTCCACGGCGGTCACTTTTGCAGCGGGATATAGCAGCGCCGCCGTCACCGCCAGGCAGCCCGAGCCGGTGCCGATGTCCAGGATCGTGGCTGGGTCGGGGCCCTGCTTGAGGCGCTCGATAAGGATTTCACTCTCCGGCCGGGGAATCAGTACCGCCGGGGTCACCAGAAAATCGTGCTCGCAAAAGGGGGCCGTGCCCAGAATATACTGCAGCGGCTCGCCGCTCACCCGCCGCAGCACCAGCTGCTTGAACTGGGCCAGCTCCGCCGGTTCCAACGGCTGCTCGAACTGGACGTACAGGTCCACCCGCTTGAGGCTGAGTACCTGGGCCAGCAGCCACTCCACTTCCAGGCGGGCATTGTCTATCTGGCGCTTCTCAAAGTACTCCCGGCCCCAGTTGATCAGGTCCATGATGGTCCATACCCGGGACCGGCTTGAAGCGGTTGGGGCGGGCTTAGCGCTATCGGCGGTCACACTTCCGCCAGGCGTTCCATGCGGTCGTGCATCCGCAGCTGCCCGATGAGCTCGCCCAGGTCGCCGTCCGTGATCTCGGCCAGCTTGTAAAGGGTCAGGTTGATGCGGTGGTCGGTGACCCGCCCCTGGGGATAATTATAGGTGCGGATCTTGGCGCTGCGGTCCCCGGTGGAGACCATGCCACGGCGGGTTTGAGCACGCTCTTTTTCCTGCTCGGCCACCTGGCTGGCGTACAGCCGTGCGACCAATACTTTCATGGCCTTGTCCCGGTTTTTGTGCTGGGATTTTTCGTCCTGGCAGGTGACCACTATGCCGCTGGGTTGGTGGGTGATGCGCACGGCCGACTCGGTTTTGTTCACGTGCTGGCCGCCGGCCCCCGAGGCGCGGTAAGTATCCACCTTTAGGTCGCCAGGGTCGATGTCCACCTCCACAACGCCCGCTTCAGGCAGGACGGCCACCGAGGCCGCGCTGGTGTGAATGCGTCCACTGGCTTCGGTCGCCGGTATCCGCTGCACCCGGTGCACACCGCTTTCGTACTTCAAGTCGCCGTAGGCCCCTTTCCCCTTGACGGATACGATCACCTCCTTGACGCCGCCTGCCTCGGCTTCGGATAATGAGAGTACCTCGGTAGTCCAATTGCGGCGTTCGGCGTAGCGCGTATACATGCGGTATAGGTTGCCGGCGAACAGGGCCGCCTCCTGGCCGCCGGTGCCGCCCCGGATTTCCAGGATGGTGTTCTTGTCATCGTTGGGATCTTTGGGCAGAAGGAGGATTTTAAGCTGCTCTTCCAGAGCCTGAAGCCGCTCCTTTAGCTCGGGAGCCTCTTCCTGGGCCAGCTCCTTCAACTCGAGATCGTCGCCGGATATTAGCTCCTCGGCTTCTTCCAGACGCTCGGCAGTGGCGATATACTCCCGGGCTTTCCCGGCCACCTCATCAAGTTCGCTGTGTTCCTTGGCCAGGGCCGCGTATTGATGGGGATTCGCGGCTATAGCCGGGTCGGACATCTGCTCTGCCAACTCCCGGTGCCGCTCTAGAATCTCCCTTAGTTTCTCAAGCATAGCTTTGTCTTACGCAATTGCCTCAGCCACGTACTGCCGCCCCTCAACCTGGGATAGGTCCTCTCCGAAAGCTTCCTTTAATGACTCCAGTGCTACCGCCAGTTGCTCGTCGTCGGGTTCGCGCGTAGTGATGCCCTGCAGCCACAGTCCGGGCTGTGACAGCCAGCGCGGCAGCCACAGGTGCTGATAGCGGGCGGTAAGCTTCAGAGCTTCATAGCCGATGCCGGCCACCAGGGGGATCAGTGGCAGATGCACCAGCAGCCGCAAACCCAGGGTGAGGCGCCCGACCACCGCCAGCGCGATGGTGTCGATCAGGGCAAAGGTCAGGATGGCCGCGATGAGCACAATGAACAGGAAACTGGTGCCGCAACGGGGGTGCCGGGTGGAAAAGTCGCGCGTATTATCAACCGTCAGCGGCCGTCCGGCCTCAAAGGTGTAGACGGCCTTGTGCTCGGCGCCATGATACTCGAATAGCCGGCGCACGTCCTTCAACAGGGAGATTAGCCCCAGGTAGACCAAGAAAAAGGTGATCCGGAAACCCCCCGATACCAGGTTGAAGCCCACGGCCTGCTGGTCCACCTGCAAAAGGCGGGTGGTAAGCCAGAGGGGGGCCACGAAAAATAGTCCCACCCCCAGTAGCAGGGCGATGGTCGTTGAAAGTACGGTGGACCAGCGGGAAGGGGTATCGTCCTCGGGGTAGGCCACCTCCGCCGACCAGTTCAACGTGTTGATCCCCAACTTCAACGATTCGAACAGGTGAATCACGCCTCGCACCACCGGCAGTTTGAACCACCGGGAGGTCTCCACCAGTGATGTGAACCGATCCCGGCGCCGGCGAATTTCACCGTCGGGCTGCCGTACCGCCACGGCGTAGGCCCCCGGCACCCGCATCATCACCCCTTCGATGACCGCCTGGCCGCCCACCAATATCCGTGATTGGGCCGCCGCGAGGGTCAGGAACGTGATGCGTTTGCTTCGGGACATGGGATCGGGGCCGGATATCTGCCCCCGCGACTAACCCGCAGGTGGCATATTTCCGGTACCGGCAATGAGCAATTAGCCGGCGGCTTCGGGGATTTTATACTTCCGGCGGAACTTCTCGACCCGGCCGGCAGTATCGACCAGTTTCTGCTTGCCGGTATAGAACGGATGGCAGGCACTGCATATTTCCACCCGTAGTTCCTTGACGGTGGACCTGGTCTGGAAACTACTCCCGCAAGCACAATGTACCGTTATTAAATGGTACTTGGGGTGAATGTCATTTTTCATGCTGTCTACTCCTCAAGTCAACCCCGCCACAGCGGCTGCGATGCGCTCGCCGGCGGTAATGATATCTTCGTCCGAAACGGCGTAGGAAAACCGCACATGCCGCTTATCACCGAAGGCTTCCCCACTGACCGTGACCACACTGGCGGCTGTGAGGATGAATTCGGTCACATCATCCGGTGACTGCAGCTGCCCGCCGTCCCAGGTTTTGCCGAATAATCCACTGACATCAGGGAAAACGTAGAAAGCGCCGCCCGGTTCCCGGCATTTTATCCCTGGAATGGCTGCCAGGCGCTCCACCACCAGCCGGCGGCGGCGCTGGAAAGCAGCTTTCATCTCCTGCACCACAGACTGATCCCCGGTAAGGGCCGCCACGGCCGCCATCTGGCCGATCGAGTTAGGGCAGGAAGTACTCTGTCCCTGGAGGCGCGACATGGCCTTCACCACTTCCACCGGTCCGGTCATGTAGCCGATCCGCCAGCCGGTCATGGCATAGGTTTTCGAGCAGCTCTGGAAAGTGAGAATCTTCTCGAAATCGGGGTCGATGGCCGCCGCCGAAACGAACGGCTCATCATAGGCCAGGGCCTCATAGCATTCGTCGGCGAACAGCCACAGGTCATGCTTGCGGGCCAGCCCAATTATCTGCTCCACCGCCGCCCGGCTCCACACACCGCCGGTGGGGTTGGAGGGCGAGTTCATGATAATGCCCCTGGTGCGGGGGCCGATGCGATCCTCCAGTTCGTCGAACAACGGTTCGAACCGTCGCTCCGCGTCAGTGCCGACTATCACCGGGGTGGCATGCGAGAAATTGACGAACTCGGGAAAGGAGACCCAGTAAGGCGTAAAGATGATCACTTCGTCACCTTGCTGAAACAGGGCCATGCAGGCATTGAACAGTGAATGCTTGCCGCCATTGCTGGCGATCACCTGCTCCGGCGAAACCTCAATCCCGTTGTCCCGAGCCAGTTTAGTCACCACCGCTTCCCGCAGCTGGGGCAGGCCGGGAGCCGGTGTGTAGCGGGTATAGCCGTCGGCAATGGCCTGCTGTGCGGCGGCCACGACGTGATCCGGAGTGGGGAAGTCGGGTTCCCCCACGGACATATTAATGACGTCTACGCCGGCGGCGCGCAACTCGGCGGCCCGAGTGGTCATGGCCAGCGTGACCGACCCTTTTACCCTGGACACTCTATCGGCAAACTTCATCTTGGCGCCCTCATTTCGGGTTCAAAGTTCAGACGGGAAAGTTGTTGGAAGCAAGCCACCTTTGCGATTACTCAGGACCACATACCAACGATTGTGCCCAGCCCTTTGGTGATACCGTTGCCCAAACCCAGGTAATCGGGCAGTTGCATGTTGGTGGTAAAGTAACCTTTGAAGGAGCCGTTGCCCTGATCCTCCACCACCCGCGGGCTGAGCGACTGCAATTTAACCCGTACACTGACGGTAAAGTCAGGCGCCACGCCCAGTTCGCGGGCGATGAACAGCAGGTTCTGCACCAGTACCCGGTTCAAGTAATTGATGCGCTCCCGGGGCAGCAGCAATTTGTAATGGGTCAGTGAGCGCCGGTTCAGGGCTACCCAGGGAGTGATGAACTTATAGCGCAGGTAGTGATCGGCGGGTTGGTCGCTGATTTCTCCATCCTGCGGCGTCTCACTCCCGATAACATTGAAAATCTGATCCTCCACCGTCAGGCTGTCAAGTTGCTCCTGGAATGACTTGACCGCTTCGTAACCGCACCCCAGACCGAAAATACACAGTTGGTTGCGCAGCACCTTCACCTGCACCCGTGGGTAACGGAATTCCTCCCGATAATGCCCGTCGATAAATGGAATAATGGCGTGGTTCGGGAATTTCCTGATCATGGCCCCCTTAAGCAGATAAGGGGTGACGTTCACCGGCGGGTCGGTGATAAACCGGACACAGATGGCCTGCCACAGACCGGTGGCCTCAACCGCCATGGCCGCTTCCCCTGCTTTGCGAAACACCGGGCATCTAAGTGCTCATTGAATCGAGAAATTCCCGGTTGGTCTTGGTACGTTGCATTTTATCCAGCAGGAACTCAATGGCCTCCACTGTATTCATGTTATTGAGCAGCCGCCGCAGGATCCAGATACGGGATAAGTCCTTGCGTGAGAGCAGCTTGTCCTCCCGGCGGGTACCGGACCGATTGATTTCAATCGCCGGGTATACCCGGCGATCGCTGAGGTTGCGGTCCAGGACCAGTTCCATGTTGCCGGTGCCCTTGAACTCCTCGAAGATCACGTCGTCCATTCGGCTGCCGGTGTCCACCAGGGCGGTGGCGATAATGGTGAGACTGCCACCCTCCTCGATTTTCCGCGCGGCGCCGAAGAAACGCTTGGGCTTCTGAAGAGCATTGGCATCCACACCCCCCGATAGGATTTTACCGCTGTGGGGGATCACCGTGTTATGCGCCCGGGCCAGGCGGGTGACCGAATCCAGCAGGATCGCTACATCGGCGCCCACTTCAACCATTCGGCGCGCTCGCTGCAACACCATCTCCGCCACCTGTACATGGCGCTCGGCCGGCTCGTCGAAGGTGGAGGAAATGACTTCCGCTTCCACATTACGCTTCATCTCGGTCACCTCTTCCGGGCGCTCATCGATCAACAGGATGATCAGGTAGATTTCGGGGTAGTTGGTGCTGATGGCGTTAGCGATCTTTTGCAGCAGCACCGTTTTACCGGTTTTAGGCTGAGCCACGATCAGTCCCCGTTGCCCCTTTCCCACCGGAGATACCAGATCGATCACCCGGGCGGAAACCTCTTTGGGGGTGGTCTCCAGTACCAGCACCTCTTCGGGGAATTCCGGGGTCAGGTCGACGAAATGAGGCGAAGTTTTGATCTCATCCGGGCCGATCCCGTTTACCGCGTCCACCCGCAGGAGGGCAAAAAAGCGCTCATTGTCTTTCGGCGGCCGGATCTGGCCGCTGATCAGGTGGCCGGTGCGCAGACCGAAACGCTTGATCTGGGACGGAGAGACGTATATGTCATCGGGACTGGGAAGGTAGTTGAAATCGGGCGAACGAAGAAAACCGTACCCGTCGGGCATGATCTCCAGGACCCCCCGGGAGTATACATTGCCTTCCTTTTGGGCCTTGGTTTCCAGTATCCGCAGGATCAGGTCCTGCTTTTTCAGGCCGGAGAAGTCGGCAACGTCCAACTCCTGGGCCATTTTGGTCAGGTCCTTCACCCGTAGTGATTGCAGATCGCTGATATCCATTATTGGTTCCTTATGCACTGATTTTTTCTTGATCGCCGGCCTCGCATTGCCGGCCTGTCGCTGGGTCATTCAGGCGCGAGTTTGTCCCCACACGACAATAATATGATTCCCGACTTTCCACCCTGTGGTGGACTTATGGATTCTTCACCGCTCTGGGCGGTTTCAAGCTGAACACCGGTGCGGCCGGTGCAATTCTGTGCTAAAAAAGGGACTGTTAAAGAAGTGGGCCGACAAAACGACCTGATGGATTACGATTGTTGCCGGGTTATCCCGCTGACAAGATTGTTCGGTTATCAGATCGAGGCGGTCATACTTGAATTATAACGCTACTGCCGGGCGCTATAGCTTTTCCCTCCTGTCGATTGGTTGCTTTATTAATACTACTCAAAAGAACGAAAATATTCATGTCTTGTGATCATTTGGGAAATCCGGTTCCGAGGGACGAGAGACTCACCCGAATATTGAACCGTTTACCCAAGCATGTCAAATGAAATTTTAAATATCTCGGCCACCGCGGGTCCCAGGTAGTGGGAGCCGATAAT
>SDBU01004705.1_pt1 | contig 16643 bp, 16 predicted proteins | sample 2277071 | NCBI WGS metagenome assembly SDBU01 (sample SAMN10397929, study PRJNA504765) | marine sediment metagenome | isolation source: marine sediment core GS08_GC12, 126 cmbsf | place: Arctic Ocean: Gakkel Ridge, Loki's castle | collected 2008
CTTTGAGGTTGAAATAGCAGGGTTCAAAGCTCATCGCTTTCGGTGCAGAAGAATAGATGTGGCGATTTAGACCTTTATATCCCTGATCCAGTCGCGGTTTTCCTTGTGCCACTTGACTGTGTCCTCAAAGCCTTCGTCAAAGCCGATCTTAGGCTCCCAGCCAAGGAGTTCCTTTGCCTTGGTGATGTCCGCCCAGGTCTCCATCATGTCCGCCTTGTGGAAGGGCTTTTGAACTATCTCGGCACGCTTTCCAAGCAAGGACTCTATCTTTTCTATCATGTAGTTGATGGAATATGGTTTTTGTCCGCCACCCATGTTGATGATCTCATATCCAAGGGGTCTTAACGCTTTTATCGTCCCCTCGGCAATGTCATCCACATGGGTGAAATCCCGGCTCTGGCTGCCGTCGCCAAAAAGCTCGATGGGCGTTGCCTCGTCTATCCATTTTATGAACCTGAAGGGGCTCATGTCAGGCCTCCCTGCGGGCCCGTACACGGTGAAGTACCTGAGCACCGAGACGTCCAGCCCGAACAGGTGGTGGTAGGTGTAGCTCATGGCCTCGGCCGCCTTCTTGGTGGCAGCGTAGGGCGAGATGGGAGTGTTCACGGCAAGGTCCTCTCGAAAGGGCATGGGCCCTCCGGCATAGAGCGAAGAGGTGGAGGCAAGGGCTATCTTCTTCACGCCGTTTGCCCGCATTAGCTCTAAAAGGTTAAGCGTTCCATGGACGTTGGTCCTTAAATAGACGTGCGGGTTCTCAAGCGAGTAACGCACCCCCGCGCGCGCGGCGAGGTTTATAACAGCGTCGGGCGCGGCCTCCTCAAACACCGGCCTCAAGGCTTCCAGGTCCTCGATGTCACCCTCATGGAAGCTGAAGCCCTCGTGTTTTTTAAGGTCGTTTAAGCGGTAACTTTTAAGGCGTACGTCGTAGTAGTCGTTCAGGTTGTCAATGCCCGTGACCTCAAACCCGTGCTCAAGCAGCTTTAGAGCCGTGCGCCAACCAATAAAGCCGGCTGCCCCGGTCACGAGTATTCTGTTTATGTTCAGATCATCCCTCATGCCTTGATATGCTTACATTCTCCGGAATATCCCTTTGACAGTAAGCGCTCAGCCAGGCACGACTCGCACTGGCCTGTAATTCCTGTAATCAAAGTCTTTTTCATGGCATATATTATACATTGTGCGCTTAATTAAAGAAAAGCGCAGTGGTTTTTTCATCAGGAGGGGCAGGGCACTGAAACAGAGGGTGCGCTATGGCTGGCAAACGCCAGGAAGGAGGCTCTTCAGGGTTTCTTCTGAGTTTGTTTTTATTCTCTATAATTGTTTATAATTATTAAATTCAAGGAGTACTATTAGAGGGGGTATGAGTGGATGGATGGACAATCTGATGGCGCACAGGAACACTCTGGAGAATATGATACTGTCGACGTCTACGAGATACTCCAGGTGCTGAAAAAAAGGTACAAGCTGATCGCAGGCATTTTTCTGGTATCAGTAGCCTTAGCGGTGGCCGCCGTCCTTCTGCTCCCCCCGGTCTACAGGGTCTCGGCCACGTTAGCCCCCGGTTGGCTCGGGGTGACCGAGGCAGGAAATATTATTTATATAGCTTCTCCAGAGGCCATTGGCTCAATGGTGGAAAACGAGGTGTTCAACGCGGAAATCTCGAAAGAACTGGGCCTGGACGAGGAAACCGCGGATGAGCTTGAATTCCACGCGGTACGTCCAAAAAATACGAATGTTATAATTCTAAGCATTGAAAATAAAGACACTGAACTCGGCATAAACGCCATGGAAGCGCTGCTCAAGCAGATAATAGGAACCTCTAGCGAGAGGCTTGAAACCAGAAGGGCAATACATGACTCCAATGTCGAGTCATTGCGGAACAATATCTCTGAGATCAAGAACAAAAAGCTGGCAATTCTTGGCCAGAAGGTAAGTGTAAGAAGCGACCTCGAATTTATGAAGAAAAAGATCGCACTTTTGGAGGCAACCGAGAGGTCCCTGCTTTCCCAAGTTGTTGAAGTAGAGGCCAACACGAAACTCATTGTTGGGCAGCGCGAAGGTGTGCTCAACAGCACGAAGGCCGGAGGCGAAGCGCTCCCTCTTCTTCTCTACTCCAACACTATACAGCAGAACATATCCTATATTGACAGGCTGCGCACGCGCCTGGATAACAACCTTCTGGATCAGGAAGCTTCAGCAAAAGACATAGTAAAGATAAAACAGAATCTTAAGAACCTGGACCTGGATCTCAAGAACAGGGATCTGGAGATTGGGAACAAACGGCAGGCAATCATGATACAGAACCAGCAAAAAGCGGCAATCGAGGGTATGAAAACGCTCCAGAAGCCTACGGTCTCACCTAAGCCTGTCAAGCCACGGAAGAAGCTCGTCGTCGCCCTGGCTGGTTTCGCCTCTCTGTTTTTCGGTGTGTTCCTTGCATTTTTCATGGAGTGGCTCGAGAATAACAGGAGGAATGATTAACGTTTCATATTATATTAAGCAATTCCCTTTTAGGAAAACATAATGCGAGTTGAGCAAACATTTATTTTATCAAGATGGAAAGCCAATATCCTGAGTCTGCTGGAGCGCGACCTCGTTAAAGATACCATATGGACTACGATATGCAGTGCGATTGGCAAGGGTCTTGGTTTCCTTATACCTATTTTCATTGCCGCATGGTTCGGGGTGACTTCCGAGACCGATGCATTCTTTTTCGCCTACGGGCTGATCTTTTTCCTTTCAGGGGTATTCGCCCCGGTTGTTGAAAGCGTGATAGTCCCTTTTATTGCGGAAGCGTTAACAAAGGGAGAGGATATAGGGAAATTTGTCGGGAATATATTGGGCGTAAGCTGCGGTTTTCTGTTGGTTGTGTTGGGGTTTTTTTTGTTGCTCATAAAACCGGTACTTTCTCTGGCGACCCGTTTTGACCCGGAAACTGTGCAGCTTATTTTTCTGCTCGTTGTGGAAACGGCCCCGCTTTTTATCTTCCTGGTCTGGACAAGTATCCTGGCTGGAGCCCTTAACGCATATAAGAAATTCAGCTTTCCTGCTATATCCCCAGGGCTTCGTGCCCTGGTTTGCATAGGGATAATAATGGTTTTCAAAGACACGTACGGGGTGCATGCGATCGTGGTGGGATATGTGGCGGGCGAGATTTTGCGACTGGCCAGCCTGCTTTGGGCGATAAGATGGCATGGCATATTCACACTCAGGGTGTCTTTCCGCAATTCCCCGAAAATACTTGCGTTTCTGAAAACGGCATCTTATCAAACGATCGGGATGGCTGTCATCGGAATTAATCCCATTGTGGACAGGGCAATGGCGTCATGGCTTGGCAAGGGAAGCGTGTCTGTGCTACATTATGCGGATAGGCTTTACATGATCCCGGTTACATTCGTAACGACTGGCCTGATTTTAACGCTCCTTTCCCATTGGAGCGGGAGATATTATGAATCAGGCCTTGAGACGCTGAAGGCGAATGTCAGAAAGACCATGAAAATAGTCGGTGGTCTGTCTTTAATTGCTACGTTATTGCTGCTGATGCTTCATCGGCCCATTGTGGACATTGCCTTTGGAAGAGGCGTTTTTGACCAGGCGAGGCTTGCAGAAGTTGATCTGGTATGGGTATGCTTTTTATTGGGCTTCGTGCCCTATGTGCTCACGATTGTTATCACGCGTGCGCAGCTTGTCCTGAAGAACACGAAGGTTCTTATGATGTGTGCTTTATATTCATTACTGTTAAACGGAGGATCAAATTACCTCCTGATGAGCTTGTATGGCCTAAAAGGAATTGCATTGGCTAAGATTTTTGTATATGTATTTGCGTTGCTTTATCTGGGGGCGGATTTCTACAGACAATCGAGAGTGGCGCAGGGGGTTTAGAAAATGAGCGATTATCGTGAGAGATGCTACAATTCGTTTATCTCGCTGCACTGGGGGTTTAGCCACAATTTTTCCATTAAAACCTTTGAGCATTATGCAAAGGTTGCTCGAAAGAGATTTCAAGTATTCATGCCCCCTGACAAGGAAGCCAAGATCATTGACATTGCGTGCGGAGCAGGACATTTCCTCTACTTTCTTCAAAAGGAAGGGTACACAAATACGCTGGGGATAGATTTGGGCGAAGAGCAGTTGGAGGTTGCAAAAAATGTAGGGGTAAAGAATCTGCATAAAGCGGACCTGTTTCAATATTTGAAAGAATATCCCCAATCATTCGATATGATTATTGCCAATGATATTATTGAGCATCTGAGAAAAGATGAAGTATTGAACTTTCTGGACCTGATTCATAATTCCCTCCTGCCAAATGGCCGAGTTCTCATATCCACAATAAATGCTCAGTCCCTTTTCGGCGCGAAGGTGGTTTTCGTTGATTTTACACATGAACAGGGATTTACCCAAGTGAGCCTTTCTCAGGTAATGAGAGTTTGCAATTTCATGGACGTTAAAGTTTACGGTGAAAAGCCGGTTGTCCATGATTTCAGAAGCGCTCTAAGGGCAGGGGCTTGGTGGTGTGTTGATAAGTTGCTTAAGGCTTATGTAACCATTGAGCGCGGCACTGGCAGAGGCTTATGGAAGCATCAGGACATTTTTGAACCAAGGATTTTCACAGTGGGAAGAAAATCTGAATGAAGGATACATTTATTATCTATATGTTTGGATTAATATGTGTCCTTTGTTATTTCCGGCAGGCGTTTTGATAATGGATAAATCCTTTGAATTCGATTACAATTCCTGGGCGGCCAAACAGATGCTTGATAAGGAGCGTGAATTATCTTTGTTTCGAAAAGCGGAAATGTTTTTCGATATCATTCCTTCTGATGTGACATTCCGAAATGCGCTTGAAATAGGATGTGCTGAGGGAATAGTGATAAATAGACTTCGTGAACTTTTGCAAATCAATAAATGTTATGGTTTGGATCTATCCACTGAATTTATAGAACTAGGGCGTTCACTTAACCCTGAAATAGAATTTATTCAGGCCACAGATTTAAGAATTCCTTTTCCAGACAATTCTGTTGATCTCGTTATCCTTTCGGACATAATCGAACATATAGAAGATCTGGATTTTTTTCTTAAAGAGGTTAAGCGTGTTGGGAAAGCCGTATTACTTAAGGTTCCAGTCGACAAGTACTTATGGCGCAAACTGATTTCTGAACCGCTTGGCAGGTCTTATAGCATTGGTCTTAATCATCCTGACGGTCATCTCCATGAATTCTCAAAAAAGAGTTGCGAAAAAATGTTTAAGGAATTGCATTTTTCTGTTTTGAATTCCAAGGTTGTCTATTTGCCTGTAGACCATGGAAAGAAAAACCCCCTGATTCGGCTAAGATGGTTCCTGGATGAAAAATTAAAACAGATAATGCCGAATTTCGCACATAGAATCTTTGGAGGGCTACTTCTTGTTTTCTTAAGCACAGGCGGGAATGGAATGCTCAAAGGACGGGGATGAAAACAATACTTTTCATTGCCCTTTCATTGGAGGGTGGCGGGGCTGAAAGAGTAATTCAATTACTCTTGGAAGGCCTGTATAGAAAGAAGTATAAGCTTAAACTGATAGTTTTCAATGACATTCTGGAATATAACATTCCAAATGATGTTGAAATGGTATGTCTCAATAAGAAAAGCCGTTATGATTTCATCAAATTGATATGGAAGCTGGCAAGGATATATAACAGAGAAAGACCGTTTATTGTATTGAGTTTTTTAACTTATGCGAATATAATCTCGGCTATTGCAAAGTTCTTTTCTCGATGGAAAGGCAAGCTTGTCTTAACCGAGCACAGCAACATCACCATGTCCTTGGAAAACAGCAAGGCCAAGACTATAAAAAAGTGGTTGATACAAAGTTCATATCCTCAAAGCGATTATGTGGTTTGCGTATCAAATGGAGCAAAGAATGATCTGAGCAGGACATTTTCAATTCCACGGATGAAACTAAAAACCATATATAATGCAGTGGATGTTCAGTCAGTAGGCGAGATGGCTGAGCAAGTGCCCCCTCATCCATGGTTCAAGGATAAGGAGATCCCAATCATCATCTCGGCAGGTAGGCTTGTTAAACTGAAGGCGTATCCTGACCTCTTAAGGGCATTTGCCAGTGTAAGGAAAAAAACTAATTGTCATTTGGTGATAATGGGACAAGGGGAAGAGCGGGGAAACCTTGAAAGGCTCGCTGATGATTTGGGGATTTCTAAAAATGTCGCCATGGTTGGGTTCCAGGAAAATCCATTTTCCTTTATATCAAATTCCGATGTTTTCGTTCTCTCTTCGCGCTGGGAGGGATTTGGCAATGTTATTATTGAAGCTATGGCCTGTGGGGTGCCGGTAATATCCACTGACTGCCCCTACGGGCCGAACGAGATCATAACCGACGGCGTGAACGGTTTATTGGTCCCTGTGGGCGATGTGGAGGCGATGGCAGATGCTATTATGACCTTATTGCGAAACCATGAGTTAAGGGCAAGGCTGGCCGATGCAGGCCGGAAGAGGGCTGAGTACTTTAGCGTAGACAAGATGGTGGCTGAGTACGAAAAAGTATTCAAGGAGGTGGCGACTTGAGCAATCCGGTAAATGTGCCCCTGGAAATAATCAAGAACGCCGCCGCAGGCGTCCCGTTCCTGAGACATATGAAAGAAAAGTATTCCCAGAAGCGATCCGACCTGTTAGCGGATTCCGAGCGACCTTTCGATGTCTTCAGGAACATGCTGGAGCGTTGCGGGCCTGATATTGATTTCAAGGGAAAGACGGTTCTGGAGGTGGGTCCGGGCAATTCGCTTGGAATCGGCCTGTTATTCCTTGCCCACGGGGCGCGGAAGGTCTACCTCATCGACAGGTTTAAGCATCTTTTCTGGGATGACCGTGATATCGCCTACCACCAGGAGATAATTATGAAAATAGAAGAAAGCAGTCTGCCTTTCGCCTCATCGGCGGCAGAAGCCGTCTCGTTTGATCGGGGCACAATAGTGTGCAATCCGGACAAGCTGGAATACCGATTCAGCGACTCCGCAACATTGCCGCTGGAGGCTTCTTCCGTTGATTGTGTGTTCTCTAACGCTGTGCTTGAGCATGTCCACAGGATTAAAGATGCGATCCAAGAGTTTGCCAGGGTTACAAGGAAGGGCGGCATAGGAATCCATGAAGTTGACCTAAGGGACCATTTTTTTCAGCAAACACCGTTACGGCTCCTTCAATATCCTGACTGGCTCTGGAATCTTATGGCCTGGAACAGGCCGGGTTATACAAACAGATTGCGTTTTTCTGATTACATGAAACATTTTGATGATGAAGGATTCAAGATTGGAAAAGAAATAATTTTAAAGAAATATGTTGAGAAAATACAGGGAGTAAGTGGGAGATTTCAAAAATATCCGCCGGACGAACTGGCAATATTAGCATTCGGAGTTGTGCTGAGGAGGACATAGAACATTGCAGATCAAAAGGACTTTTCGCATTACTTGGACGCACATAATTAGCCTGTCTTTAATTGTATTAATCATTTTTGTGCAGTTTCAAAATATCCTCGGCGTTCCATTAAAAGACCGCATGCCTCAACTGTCTCATGCCATATTCTTGTCAGACAAACTCTTCATTATGGCATTGTTCGTTACTGTGGTTTTCGCCAGATTTTTGATTGGATGTGCTATTGCAAAAGAAAAACGGAATCAAGGTGCTGGCTACTTTTCACTTTTGAAAAGTGAGGCGATATTGGCGAGTTCTCTTTTCATTTTTGTGCTATGGTGTCTAGTTTCCGCTACGGTTAACCAAAATAACCTTATTGTTTCCTTAAACGGCATATTTGTCTATATATTATATTTCTTATTCTTCTTTGTTTTTAGTGGTTTTCCATGGCCAACAAACACTATACGAAGGATATATTTTATCCTGCTGAGAATTGCATTAGCATTATCTGTGGTTTCAATTTGCCAGGAAATAATTGCTCTTGTGTATTTGCACTCTGTGGAATGGTGGCCGAATATCATGACAGGTGAATCAAGATGGCGTTTGGGTATTTTTCGCGCACCTTCACTCCTGGGTCATCCCAACAATATTGGGATATTCGCTTTATTTTTCTTGACAATAGAGCTTGCAAGAAAAAATGAAAAAGGCGTTAAAAATAATTTTATACTTTTCATTTTAATTTCTACGATATTATTCACCATGTCTCGCGCGGCCATAGGGGCTTCTATGATAGCCATGTTCTTGTTGTTGCGAATGTCCAGGAAAATAGCAATTGTGTTTCTTGTTAGTATTCTCATTATTGGTTACAGCATGGGTGTTTCATCTTTAAATATTACAGCGCTTGGCAAAGGCCATAACACAGAAAGTTTCAAAGAGATGTTTAGCTCTGACAATTATAGAAATTATGCATGCCAGGTATCACTGGATGTCATAAAAGACCACCTAGTGTTTGGCGTTGGGCCCGGCATGTATGGCGGGCATATTTCCTTAAAGTACGACAGTCCAATATATCAGGAATATGGGTTCACGGGACAGTACTATGATTATTTGCATGACCATGTAGGTTCTATAGAACAAGAGATTCTACAAGTCCTGGCGGAGGTTGGTGTGCCTGGGTTTATCTTTTTTTGTCTAGTACTATTTGCTCCTTTTTTCATTTTGTCTCGCATCGCTAAGCGTACAGATGATACGTCAACTAAATCTATCATTACAGGATTGAAGGTGATGCCGTTCCTTATGTTTTTTTACATGTGGGGGTATACAATGAGTCAGACGCAAGAATGGTTGATTCCATATTTCGTTTTTGTCGGGATGATTGTTGGAAATCAAAGGAGGAATCGCATCCTTGCCTAGATCAGGAATCAAGTCTCTAATCATATACCCAATGGACCTCCTGGGCAGCAAGCTCGGGGGTATACAGACGTACATCAAGAATTTTATTAAATATGCTCCCGATGATTTCGATATTTCCTTTGTGGGCGTCAGCACCAAAGCCGCAGAGCGGCCAGTCGGGAAATGGCAGCGTATAGAATTGTATTCAAGGCAAATAAATTTCCTGCCTCTGCCGGGCTATGACAGTCATGAAAAGGCGGCGTGATGAGAAGGGTTATAACCTTAATCCACCTGATCGACATGTTGATACAGAAAAGATTCTCTTGGAGAAAAAATGAAAATCCTTCTAATAAACAAATTCCTCTATCCTAAGGGCGGCGACGCGATCAGCACCATCACAACCGGAGGACTGCTTGCGCGGAGAGGGCACGAAGTGAACTTTTGGGGGATGGAGCATCCGGACAATCCGGAATACCCTCTTAAGGAGTTTTTTGTATCTCGTGTTGACTACGACTTGTCAAAGGGACTGTCTGAAAAGCTGAAGATCTCAATGAATATTCTCTACTCATTTGAGGCAAGGCGAAAGATTGAACAAGTCTTGAATAAGGTGAAGCCTGACATAGTCCATCTGAACAACTTCGCGCACCAGATATCGCCTTCCGTTCTCGACGCGATAAAAAAACGCGGCATTGCGACCCTCATGACAATGAGAGACTACAAACTGGTTTGTCCTTCCTATACAATGCTCGTAGACGGCAAGCTGTGTGAACAGTGCGGGAACGAAAGGTACTATCATTGTGCGCTCAATAAATGTACTAAAAACTCTTACAGTAAAAGCTTCATAAACACCCTGGAGATGTATCTGCACCACAGCATATTGCATATTTATGATAAAATTGATCTGTATATCTCGCCAAGCAGGTTTTTAATGGATAAAGTCAAGGAGATGAAATTTGCTGGTGAAGTAGTCCATATTCCAAACTTTGTAAATGTCGGTGATTTTAAACACTCTTATACCCCGGCAGGGAAAAATATTGTATATGTAGGTAGGCTTTCCCATGAAAAAGGGATTGAGACCCTGATGAACGCTGTCAAGGGAATTGACGCAGAGCTTAAAATAATAGGCGATGGCCCTCTTATGGAACAACTTACTGGTAAAGTTAAAACCGATAGAATAAATAATATCGAGTTTTTAGGGTACAAAACAGGCGAGGACCTTCACAATGAAATTAGGAAATCAATGTTTGTGGTTATTCCCTCGGAATGGTACGAGAATAACCCCCGCACAGTTATAGAAGCCTTTGCCTTGGGTAAGCCTGTAATAGGCGCAAGGATAGGAGGGATTCCTGAGCTGGTCAGGGACTGGGAGACCGGACTGACGTTTGAGTCAGGGAATACTGGCGACCTGAAAGAGAAGCTATGCCTGGCCATTGAGAACAAGGAAAAGCTGCAGGAAATGGGCAAGAGGGCGCGAATGTTTGTTGAGAGCGAACTTGGCCCTGATAAACATTATGATAGTCTTATGGAGGCATATGAGACTGCTATGAATAGGGGGGGGGGATAAGCTTGGAAGCCGCGATAGTAGTGACCTACAGGTGCAATGCCAGGTGCCATATGTGCAATACCTGGGATTATCCGACCAAACAGGATGAAGAGATATCCGCGGACGTTCTGGAGAAACTGCCCCCGCTCGATTTTTGCAACATCACAGGTGGTGAGCCTTTCCTGAGAAAAGACATCGATGAGATAGTGAGTGTTCTCAAAAGAAAGGCAAAGCGGATTGTAATAAGCACTAACGGTTTTTTTACGGAAAGGATACTGGAGGTCGCCAGGAGACACAATGACATAGGTTTTAGAATCAGCCTTGAAGGCCTGCCTGCGGCCAATGATGAGCTTCGGGGTATAAATAACGGCTTTGACCATGGGCTGAGGACTCTTCTGGGGCTGCATAGGATAGGAATAAAGGATATAGGATTCGGCATTACCGTATCGGACCGCAATGCCAGGGATATGGTCGAGCTTTATCAGCTTGCAAAGGCGATGAACCTTGAGTTTGCAACCGCGGCAGTCCATAACTCATACTACTTTCATAAGCATGATAATGCAATCATAAAGCAGGATGAGGTGGTGGCCTGCTTTGAAGAACTGATTAATGAGCTGTTGAAAACAGGAAGGATCAAGAACTGGTTCAGGGCATATTTTAACTATGGGCTTGTCAATTATATCAGGGGCAACAAAAGGTTGCTCCCCTGCGAGGCGGGCTCGGAAAACTTTTTCGTTACCCCTTCGGCCGATGTGGTCCCCTGCAACGGGTCAGATGGGCCCTGGGTAATGGGGAACCTCGCAGAGCAACGCTGGGATGATATATGGAATGGGAAAGAGGCCAGGGAGATCAGGGAAAGGATTGGCAATTGTTCAAGGAATTGCTGGATGATAGGCTCGGCTGCACCCGTGATGAAGAAATATATAAAGACCCCGCTTAGATGGGTGGTCAGGAACAAGCTCAGGAGCATGATGGGAAAGGGGGTTTGTCTTGATTGAGGGTTATATAAGTAAATTACAGGGGAATGCAAGAAAAAACAAAGTCGAACTATTTATGAAATTATGCAGGCCTAAATCTGTGGATGTAATTCTTGATGTCGGCATTACAGGAGTTGAGCCTCACCCGTATGATAATATGCTTGAAAAAATGTATGCACAAAGCCTGAATATAATCGGCCTTGGAATAGACGATTTAACATTAGTCGAATCTGAATACGGGATTAGCTGTATTAGATATGACGGAGGTGTTTTCCCCTTTGATGATAATTCAGTTGATATTATTTATTCTAATGCAGTAATAGAACACGTTGGAGACTTTGAAAAGCAATGTTTTTTTATTTCGGAAATGCTGAGGGTTGCAAAAAAATCCTTTTTCCTAACAACACCAAACAGATGGTGCCCGATTGAATTACATACTAAGCTGCCATTTATTCATTATTTGCCAAAAGACTATGCTGACAGGCTTTATAAGTTTTTTGGAAAAGGATGGGCAACTGGTGATTATATGTATCTGCTTTCAGAGAGCAAGTTAAATCAAATATTACATATGGCTTCTTCAAGGTTTGATTTTACGTATGAAATTTCACCAAATAAGTTGTTGGGTTTCACAATAACTTACAATGTATGGATTGATATGAGCTAATGATTAAAGTCGTCGTATTAGGTACTCGAGGCTTTCCTGATGTACAAGGGGGGGGTTGAAAAGCATTGCGAAGAACTCTACCCCAGGCTTGTAAAACTCGGCTGTGATGTTACGGTTTTTACAAGGAAGGCAACACTATACGTGGCGGTTAGTTGGCTGGTACTCTAGGTGTTTATGAGGTCGAACTCCTTTGTCGCCACATTACCATCTAAGGACGAATTGATATCTATTTTGATTATGATATATACTATGGAATGCGAAAAATGAAGCCTTCACTGATTAGTCCGCCTCTGCCCAATAACTTTCTTTATTACCTTTATGGAATTCTATTCCTGCTTTTATCTAAGGCGAAATTCTTTCTGCAGGGGTACAGAAGCCCCCGCCCAAAGGATATCTCAGATATTGAAACTGCAATCGAGTATGACCTTAATGTCTATGACAACTGGAGCAATATCTACAAAGAATACACAGGTAGGGAGCTTGTTCTTGATAACCTCTCAGTGCTGGAGCTTGGTCCTGGTGATAACCTCGGGATAGGGCTGATTACCCTCTTTAATGGTGCTAAAAAATATTCAACGTTAGATGTGAATAATCTGATTGGAAAATCTTTTGATCTTGGTTTTTATGACAGCTTCTTTAATTATCTGACCCAAAGATCTATATGTTCGTCCGAGACAGTAGAGTTGCTTCGAGCGCAGGTTAATAAGCTTAAGCGCAATGAGCCTGAGATGTTAAATTACTCCTGCCGAAGTGATTTTGACCTCATGGAGGCTTTTAAGTATGAGAGTTTTGATATCGTTTTCAGCCAGGCAGCATTCGAGCATTTTAATGATTTCAATGCCACTGTTGAGCAGTTAAGCAGTGTTGTCGGTGATGATGCATATCTCATTGCCGAGGTTGACCTCAGCACCCACTCAAGGTTTATCAGAGAGATAGACCCTTTGAGCATATACCGGTACCCTGATGTTATATATAATCTTATCACGACTAGTGCAAGTCCTAACAGGCTGAGGCCGTTTGAGTATGAGGAAATCCTCGAAAGGCATGGATGGGAACAGTGTCGAGTATTTCCTCTCAGTGTTTACAGCGACGAGTATTGCGATTCAGTAAGAGGGGCTCTACTTGAAAGATATCAAGATAAAAAAAACCAGATAGAATTTCATAGTATTGCTTTATGTGCTAGAAAAGCCCCAAAACATCAATAAAGTGGGTTTTTATCTATTATCTAGTAATGAACACGTTGTAGCCCTTGAAAGGCAATATTCCTTTATCTCTGGAATGTTGACAGGCTTTATAAGTTTTTTGGAAAAGGATGGGCAACTGGTGAAAATATGTATCTGCTTTCAGAGAGCAAGTTAAATCAAATATTACATATGGCTTCTTCAAGGTTTGATTTTAAGTATGTAATCTCACCAAATAAGTTGTTGGGTTTCACAATAACTTACAATGTATGGATTGATATGAGCTAATGATTAAAGTCGTCGTATTAGGCACTCGAGGCTTTCCTGATGTACAAGGGGGGGTTGAAAAGCATTGCGAAGAACTCTACCCCAGGCTTGTAAAACTCGGCTGTGATGTTACGGTTTTTACAAGGACGCCATATATCCCGGAGGAACGGAGAATATATGAGTGGGCCGGTGTGAAGTTCATCCATTTATGGTGTCCCAGGAAAAAATCATTTGAAGCCCTGGTACACACTTTTCTTGGCGTCCTGAAATCAAAGAGGATAGCCCCTGATCTCCTGCATGTCCATTCTATTGGACCGGCATTATTAACTCCCATGGCGAAGCTTCTGGGGCCAAAGGTGGTAATGACCCATCATGGCCCGGATTACGAGAGGGCAAAATGGGGAAAGACGGCCAGGCTTGCGCTGAGGCTGGGTGAAAGGCTTGGAGTACTTTACAGCAATGATGTTATAGCAATATCCAATGGGATAAAGAACCATATAAAAGCCAATTATTCAAGAGATGCTGTTTATATTCCCAACGGCGTCAGTATGCCTTCCCTGATCCCTCCCGGAGATGAATTGGAGAGATGGCAATTAGAGCCTAAGAAATATATTTTCACAGCATGCCGTTTTGTTCCCGAAAAGGGCCTGCACGACTTGGTTAATGCCTACAGGGATATAAAAAACCCGCCCTTCAAACTGGTCATATCAGGCGACGCGGATCACGAGACTGACTACAGCCGGAAGCTGAAGGGCCTAGCCTTAGAAACAGAAGGGGTTGTTCTTACAGGCTTTTTATCAGGGAAAAGACTTAGAGAGTTGTTCTCCAACGCCGGCCTTTTCGTGCTCCCCTCATATTATGAAGGGCTCCCCATTGCGCTCCTGGAGGCATTGAGTTATGGCCTGCCTGTCCTGGCAAGCGACATCCCCCAGCATAAGGAAGTCCCTCTAAGCGAGTTCAGATACTTTACTTCAGGCAACATCAACAACCTGAGCAAAGCCTTGACAGAGACATTTGCCAGGGATATAATTGATTCCGAGAAAGAAGAGAATATGTCTCTGGTTAAAAATAGTTATAACTGGGATGATATCGCAGTAAAGACTTTGGATGTTTACAAGCAATGAAGTGCAACGTTTTGTGCATAAATGTGCCCAAACAGAAACCTTTAGTGGCTGGTGGGTATGGCTGGATTAATGAATTCACTTTGGTTGGGTGGTTTGAATGCAGCTAGTGCGTGAAAAGATTAGGATACCGACGACTGTCTCGTTAGGCCTGTTGGTCGTCTCGATTTTTTTCACTCAGTCCGGCTTAAGCGCCTTCGCGCCGCTTACGCTCTTACTGCTTCTCATATGGCGCTACCGCGTGGGCTATGAGCCTTCGATGGGGCTGCCTGTGATGCTCAAATGGGCAGCAGCCGCCTTTGCAGCAAGCCTCGTCCTGAGCGTGCTGGTCTCGGCGAACCGGCTGGACGCGTTGCATTGGCTGAAGAAGGTCCAGTACATGCTCCTGCTGTGGCTTCTGGCCACCTGTCCCCTGGGCACCAAATCCAGAAGGCGGATACTCTTCGTGTTTTTCGGGTCCTCCATTGTGGCGGGGCTGTTCGGCCTGTACCAAGTTGGAGTGCTGCATGAGTGGCGTGCGCACGGCTTCACTCACCCGGTGCATTACGGGGGCATACTCGGTGTGGCGAGTATTACATCCTTGCTTGTTATGCTCGCTCCTGCTGATGTTTTCAGGCATACGCGGTGGTCGAGGGTATTTACGGCAATAGCCTTTGCGGTGTCGCTTGCCGGGCTTGTGGCTACGCAGACACGTGGTGTCTGGATAGGATTTCTTGCCGGAGGCATTGTTGTCCTGCCGCTTTTGAGCTGGCGCAAGGCATTGATGGTGTGTGTTGCCATTATAATTGCCGTGTCGCTTCTGTTTGGAGTGAGCACTACTTTTCGCACGCGCGTAAATTCCATTGTAATTAGCGTAAAGAATCTGGACAAAGGAGACTTCCGTGTTCGCCTGCCGGTCTGGAGGGCCGCTCTACATATGTTCTGGGAGTCTCCGGTTTATGGGACCGGCACGGGCGACTGGGACGAGGACATTGCCGAACTGAGCAAGCAGGACTTTGCTGGTACGAAGAGGTTCGAGGGGGGCCAAGCCCTGTTTCAGGCGCACAACCTCTACCTGCATTGGCTTGCCACGCAGGGGCTTGTGGGTATACTGGCACTGCTTGCACTACTTGTCGCGCTTGTGGACTGGGCTGTACGCCTTATGCGGGGGGGAAGGCACCTGGGCGGGTATCTGATCCTTTACTGTACCGTCCTTATCATGGTCTGGGGCATTACTGAGGCGAATCTGCTTTCGAGCAAGATTGTTGCGGCATTTACTCTGGCCATAGGACTCGTCACTGGTTTTAGGGATGAGGCAGAGGCAGAATCCATGACTGGGACGGGACCTACACAGCTCCCTCTTTCCTGAACACCACCCTTACGGTCTTGAAAAGTATAACGATGTCCAGCCAGAGGTTCCAGTTGCGAACGTACCAGCTGTCAAGAGCTATGCGGTAGTCGTAGCTCTTGTTGCTTCTGCCGCTTACCTGCCACAGCCCGGTGATCCCTGGCAGTACGCTGAGAAGAATGGACTTGTGATTTTCTATATATTCCCATTCCCTATTGATGTAGGGGCGTGGACCGATGAGGCTCATATCACCTTTTATCACGTTAATAATTTGAGGGAACTCGTCCAGTGACGTACGTCGAAGAAATTCGCCTATGGCTGTGATGCGTGGATCGTTCTTGAGCTTCCAGTACTTCTCATATTCCTCTTTGGCCTCAGGGTTGGAGACCATCAGTTTCTGCAGAATGTCTTCCGCGTCTGTGCGCATTGTGCGGAATTTCAGGCAATTGAAAATACGACCGTTCTTGCCGAAACGTTTCTGGACAAAAATGGCCGGGCCGGGCGAGGTGAGCCTGATCAAGATCACAATGATGAGCATGGGTAGAATTGACAGTGCAAAAAGGACTAAGGCAACGGAATAATCGAAAACGCGTTTGACCAAGTAGTTGAGGGGATTCGCGAGATTATTCTTCAACATAAGAGCAAGGGCCTGTTCGTTGAAGAAGTGTTGGACCGAGACTCCCAGCACCGCCATTCCGAAAAGGTCGGGTACAAAAAGGATGTTTTCGGCCTTGTGCTGGAGGCGGTTTATAAGCTCCTGGTGAACTTTG
>SDBU01004706.1_pt1 | contig 16638 bp, 15 predicted proteins | sample 2277071 | NCBI WGS metagenome assembly SDBU01 (sample SAMN10397929, study PRJNA504765) | marine sediment metagenome | isolation source: marine sediment core GS08_GC12, 126 cmbsf | place: Arctic Ocean: Gakkel Ridge, Loki's castle | collected 2008
AGCGTTGAAATGTCTCCCCACCACATTGTGGGCATTCTTGCGGACGAATTTCTGTTTTTCGCTTGACATCTGGCAGACGAAGGATGACAATCGCCATGGTAGGCTCCTTTGGATGGTCAGTTGGGGAACTACCATCTTACTCGGAGCTTGCCTTTTTTGTCAAAACCTACCTCTTATGTTACAGATACATTGAACATTTTGGTGTGATTAATGGTAGATTGGATCTCTTAGACTATCTTGCCCAGAGCACGAATAACAGCAAATCTCCGCTAGATAAATTCTGTCGCTCAACACCTTCAATAATCAAATTTGGGGAAATTTGGATGATAACTCCGGAAACTGCGCTTGACAAAAAAAAGGGGGATGTTGTACGTAACTCTGTACATGTATGGAGGAACAATGACTATACAGATTACTTACACCAATGCCCGCGCAAGATTAGCCAAGTTGCTTGATCTGGTGACACAAGATAGAGAAATCGTCATAATCCAACGCCGTGGGGGAGAGGATGTGGCTATGATCTCGGCAGAAGAACTCTCAAGCATATTGGAAACCGCCTATTTGCTGCGATCCCCGCAGAATGCTGAACAACTTTTGTCCGCATTTGCGCGAGGGTTGAAGAATCATCCTGCCCCGAGGACTGTGGATGAACTCCGTCACCTGGATCGCTTCAAAGTCCTGCTCCTCGATGATATCGGCTATGTTCAACAATCCCGGGATGAAATGGAATTACTCTTCACCTTACTGGCCGAACGCTCCGAGTGTCGCAGAACGGTAATCACTTCCAATCTCGTCTTTTCTCAATGGGATCAGATCCTCAAAGATCCCATGACCAAGGCGGCCGCAATCGACCGTGTCGTCCACCACAGCATTATTGTCGAGTTCGGAAAGGAGATGTCCAGCCACAGAACCAATCATGCCGCATCACGCCAGCAGGAAGCCCGCTAATATGGGTGCACAGAACCCACCACCAGCAACAGACTTGCAGTGGGAGTGTGTCGATCGACATTATTTTTGGCTTTTGTCCATAGGTATTTCTAATTGTCGTTGACAGAGTCCCACCGGAGATACCAATAAATAAGGAAACAGCTCCCCAAAACCCTGATATTTAGGGACGTTCCGATCCCTCCCGATTGAAAAAGTTTTCCAAAGAGACTTGAATGGTTACATCCTTTAAATTGTAGTGATAAATATCATACAGTGCAAGGGGAAATTTGGCACTTGAATTATTAGTGGAATATATGCTATAATAATTCCGTAATACGGAATATGTTTCCGCTATACGGAATAAGGGGCAATTATATATGGGTAAAAATGCTACAGTTCAATCAGTTGAGCGAGCTTTTCTCATCCTCGACATCTTAATGGAAGACAGCATGGGGATGGGAATTAGTAACGTTGCGAAAAGAGCAGGCCTTAAAACAACTACCGCGCACCGACTTCTCCGTACATTATTGCGCCTTGGTGTAGTTGCGCAAGAGCCGGAGACTCATTACTACAACCTTTCTCCAAAAATATTACTTTATAGCAAGGCTGTTCTGGATCAATATGATTTTGTCAAAAGCGCTCATCCCATACTTGGCGAACTCTCAAAAACAGTAGGGGAAACGGTTTTCATGGGAATCCACGACAATTTTGAACTGGTGTATGTCGACCACGTTGACTCCCTTGACCATGCTTTACGCATGACACCACAGCTCGGTCGACGGCAACCATTACACTGTACAGCTCTGGGTAAGGCTTTACTTTCACATTTACCTCCTGAACAATTGCAGAGTTTCTTATCAAGGGGTGAGCTGCAAAGATTGACAGAAAACACGATAACGAATCCAGAAACATTACTAGCGGAATTAAAAAAAATCCATATCCAAGGTTATTCACTTGACCTAGAAGAGACAGAAATCGGGATATGCTGTATCGCTGCACCAATATGGAGAAGGGATAGCGAGGTGGTTGCGGCCGTATCAATTTCAGGGCCTGCAACAAGAATAAAAATAAAAGGGCTTTCAACTTTCTTACTTGAAAACGTTCAATCAGCGTCGAAAAAGATATCGCAAACCATAATCGCTTAGTTTAAAAAGGAGGAAATTGTGGGAGGAAATTATATTCGAGTTGGAGTAATCGGAGGTGGAATTTGGGGGACCTATCATCTTAGGTCAGCAAAAGAACTTGAGAGAGAGGGGAAAGTTCAACTTGTTGCGGTTGCCACAAAGACCGAAGAAACCGCACATAAACAATCCAAAGCATTTGGAGTAAAAAGTTATACGGATTACCAGGAAATGGTTGATAAGGAAGATTTGGACGCTGTTACAGTAGCTACTCCAGATCATCTCCATAAAGAAATGACTCTTTACGCACTTGAGAGGGGAAAGCACGTATTTGTTGAAAAACCATTGGATCTATCAACATCGGGATGTAGGGCGATGGTCGATCTTGCTAAAAAGCGTGGGTTACTCTTACAAGTTGATTTGCATAAACGATACGATCCATATAACATCGACATCATGCGACAAGTGCAGGCGGGGAAAATTGGCAAACCTTTCTACGCATATGCTTATATGGAAAACAAAATAATCGTACCTTCTGAATGGTTGAAAGGTTGGGCAGCTCAGTCGTCTCCATTCTGGTTTATTGGGGTACATAAATATGACTTCGTGCGCTGGATTACCGGTCTGGAGGCTGAATCAGTTATAGCACATGCCAGAAAAGGCAAGTTATCTTCTTTGGGAATTGATACTTACGATGCAGTGAGCGCTCACATCTTAATGGAAAGTGGAATGACTTGCACAATCGATGTTAGCTGGGTACTGCCAAATCAATTTGAAGCTGTTGTAAACCAGGGTTTGCGTATTGTTGGTAGTGAAGGATTTGTCGAGTTGGATAGTCAGGATCGCGGTCTCAGATACTGCTTCTCATCCGATGGTGCGATAACACCAAATTTTGGCGCCATATTTAACGACGAGACTGTATGGGGCTGGGAGACAGTAAGAGGTTACTTTGTTGACGCGATAAAAGACTTCCTTAGTAATGTTACTTATATCAAAACAGGAGGAAACCTGCATGAAATTGAAGGGAAATATCCTTCTGGAGAAGATGGGTTGCGGATCACTCAGGTGGCTGAGGCGGTTCACTTAAGTATAAGTGAAGGTCGATCTGTAAATGTATCTGATGTCATCTGATAACCCGATGGTATACGCTGAAATACTCAGGCAGGATGTGAATTCGAGAGGAGGAATTTTGTGGAATTACACCCATATTCGATACCAATAGAAGATATGGTGGTTCGGTATAAACAACTATATACAGCGGCAATCAACGATATTTTTCAAGAACGAGGTATGCAATTCCAGTGGCTGGGTCCCAACATCAAATGCCGAACAAAAGAATTAGGTATTAATGTGGTCGCTGGATTTGCTTTTACTGTTCAATGGATATTCGATCCGAGACCAGACGAGCGTGATCGTCCGGCAGCGAAAATGGTGGCATCTTATCCGGATAACAGCATCATCGTGGTGGATGCTGGCACCGATCAAATATCCGGTTTTTGGGGAGAGTTGGCTACCACAGTGTGTATAAACAATGGTGTTAATGGAGCCGTGATCAATGGGGGTGCCAAAGATACCGGTTTCGTGAAGATGATGGGGTTTCCCATCTTCTGCAAATTTACCAGTCCTGTAGATGGCTTCTATCGCTCCCGTTTACGCGGCTGGCAAATTCCTGTCTGGTTCAATGAAATTCTGATTCGACCTGGAGATTTCATTGTCGGTGATAGTGATGGTGTCTTGATTATCCCCCAAGAAATTGCAGAAGATGTACTCGTAGAAGCCGAAAGGAGGGCAGAGGATGAAACAAAAACTCGAAAGCTTCTAAAAGCGGGAGTTCATCCCGAAGAGGCTTCCGAAGCAACTGGCCGTAAAGATCTCTAAACGATTAGAGAGCTGATAAACATTCAAGATTAATTTATTTGGAGGATATTATGAAAAAAAAATACTTCATTGGTGCTTTGCTTCTTCTTGTCGCTCTGGTCGCGCTGGGGGGTTGTGCTCAACCCACCGCACCCCCGGCTCAAGTAGTGACTGTAGAAGTTCCAGTCATTAAAGAGGTTCAAGGAGATACTGTGGTGGTGACAGTAGAAGTTCCGGTTAGTGAGGAACCTACCGGTGAAGAACCCATTTCTCCACTTGGTCCTGTCACTCTTCAGTTCACTGGATGGACATATGATCTCGAGAAGGTCGAAGACAACATCAACACTTTTCAAGGTTGGGCAGCTACAGAAGCCGATATACCTGTTGAAACAACCATCGAGTGGTCTGATTCAGGATTTGGTGAGTATGACACCCATGTCACGACCGCCAACGCTGCAGGGAATGAATTCGACGTTTTATACGGCTCAGATCACTGGTTGGCGAAGTGGGCTGAGGCAGGATGGGTCGTCCCGATCGAGGAACATTTCCCGGAGATTCTTGATTACGTAAAGGACATCGCACCCTATTCTGTAGAAGCAATGACTTACAACGGAAAACTCTACGGACTTCCATACTACACCGATGTGATGTACTTCTTCTACAACAAGCTGATGCTTGAGGAGGCGGGTATCGCTTCGCCACCCACCACCTGGGCTGAAGTCACCGAACAGGGAAAGATTCTACAAGCGGAAGGGATAACCCCCGACCCCTTCATGGTTGGTTTGAAAGCAGGTTCCTGGTTTGATGAGGGATTTTATGCTCTGATTTACTCTGAGGGCGCTTCATTGTTCGACGAGAACCTGGACCCAGTTTTCGAGACCGACTCTGGTCCAATGTATGACATGATCGAATATATGGCTGCAGCCATCAATGATGATGGGATCGTCCCATTAAAGGTGATGGAGATGACAGCAGTAGATGTTCAGGAAGCCTTTAAAGCTGGCGATACTGCTTTCGCCATCGTCCCAGGCTACATGGTGCGCGAATTTAATACACCCGGTATCTCAAAGGTGGCAGGACAGGCTGAAGTTTCCATGATGCCGGGAGCAACTCACGAGACAGATGGATATTCCCGCATGTACCTTATGGGCAGTGGTGCTTTAGAGGACGAGGCTACCAAGGTAGCAGCCTGGGAGCTCATCGAGTTCCTCGGTGGTAAGACTACTGTAGATGGTGTCACTGACTACCATGTTGCCAAGCGCTGGGCTGTTGAGAACGGACTTGGCTTTTCGGTAGATTCCCTGTGGCAAGACCCGGCGGTCGAAAAGGCATTCTCGGCCATGGCTGATACAAATGTCATGCAAGCGCAGAAAAATATGGCTCGCTCCAAGGAAGGCATGTCTGCTCCCTGGTTTGCAGAGTGGATGTCGTTCGTCCGCACAGAAGTGCAAAAAGCAATGTTGCGCCAGGCGACTACTGAAGCAGTGCTTGAAAATATCAAACAACAATGGGTCGATCTAAAAGCCGAATAAGAACTCATTGCTGATATGGGACAACCTATAGAGGTGGGGCTTATGCCTCACCTCTATGACTGCCCAATAATCGTTCTGGGATAATAAGGTGTTGAATGCAATCTTCATATGAGAGAAAACGATTTTGGCAAACTACTAGATTTGCCCACTTGACGATTTTGCCTTCCCTGGCTTTTCTGCTCTTATTTATCGCTTTCCCCCTTTTATATTCCGTCTCTGTTTCCTTTCAAGATTTCAAATATGGGGTCCCAACCGGAAAAATCATCTGGTTTCAAAACTACGTAGACATCTTTACCAAGTCTACCGTTGCACCTGGTTTTTACAATTCACTTTGGGTGACACTGAAATTCACGCTCGTCGCGGTGATAGCGGTGGTTGTCATTTCGCTCGGAATTGCATTGTTGATTAACGAGCATTTCCGCGGCAGTGGATTTATCAAGTTCGCATTGCTCCTACCCTATGCAATTCCAGGTGCGGTCAGCGCGGTTATCTGGAACTGGATATACGACCCCAGCTTTGGTGTCATGAATGGTGTCTTATCCAGCCTGGGCTTAATCGACGAATATATCACGGTTGCGGCTGATCCAAAATTGGCTTTGTGGGCGATTTTATTTGCTTACGTTTGGAAGTTCGTCCCGTACACTGCCTTTCTATTCACAGCGGGATTAGCAACCATCCCCTCCAGTGTCTATGAAGCGGCCCAGTTGGACCATAGTGGTACCGTCAAGACGTTCTTCAAAATAACCATTCCGCTGCTACTACCAGTCTTGCAAATGGTGCTCGTGATTCAAACCATTTTTGCTTTGGTAATGCATTTTGGATTGGTATTCGTTATTACTCAAGGGGGCCCAGGTGATTCCACCCGGACGCTAGCCTGGTTAGTTTACAACGAGTCCTTCACCTTCACACGTTTCGGCCGTGGTGCAGCTATGGCTATTATCCTTTCCTTGATCATGCTTGGTTTTATTTACATCTATCTTGTGGTTCTCAATCCTGAAAGGAGAACGCAAAGCAAATAAGGACTTCAAGTTAGGAGCAATTATGAGCACATTTCTTGGCACAATCTCAGGGCGAAAACGCACCAAAAAGGTGGTTCTCACATTAGTTGGTATCTTCATCCTGATTTACATCTTGGCACCTATCTACTGGGTAGTGGTCTCCAGCTTTCAGAAAGAAATAGCGCTGCAGGATCGTCCCCCCCACTATATCCCAAATTCCGAGATCTTCACCTTGAACCACTATAAATATCTATTTACTGGTGTGGTCCCTCCTGACTCAACTGTAATGTTGCAGTCGATGTACACCATGTCAGGTACTTTGGTATATCCAGCGATTCTTAATAGCCTTATCATTGCCCTGTTGGTCACCTTCATTAATATCATCATAGGATTTCCGGCGGGACATGTCTTTGCTCGCTACCGATTCTGGGGTGATCGCAAGATATTCCTCGGACTTTTAGCAACCAGACTACTCCCCTCCATTGCCATAGTAATCCCGATGTATATATTGCTACTGAAATTAAATTTGTTAGACACCAAGACTGCACTGGTGGGGATTTACACTGCGATAACCTTACCTTTTACGATTTGGATCATGAGGGCATATTTCTACAACATACCAGTTGAATATGAAGAAGCCGCACGAATGGACGGGTGTGGTTATTTTAAGACACTAATCAAGGTCGTTTTACCCCTCGCCAGACCTGGTCTTATTGCAGTGGCGATCTTTGCCTTCATGACCTCATATGGCGAATTCGTTTTTGCTACAATTCTTACACAGACCATGCAATCGAAAACTCAGACCGCGGTTCTGGCTTCATTGGCACAAGGTATGAGCACAAGCCGGGGAATGATCTCCGCGGCAGCAACGTTGAGTTTCTTACCCCCATTATTGCTGGTTATCATTTTTCGAAAACAGATTCTTGAAGGTCTTTCAGCAAGACTGAGCATGTAAAAAAGGAGCAGGCATGGCATTCCTGGAACTTAAAGATATTTCTAAGCATTACCCGGAAACGCTGGCAGTCGATCATCTTGACCTGGTGATCGATGAAGGTGAGTTCCTGGTTCTCTTGGGACCTTCTGGATGTGGTAAGACAACCACCTTGCGAATCATCGCCGGGCTGGAGATTCAAACCGCAGGCAAAGTTATCCTGGATGGAGTTGATGTCTCCGATCTACCCCCAGATCGCCGTAATATGGCCATGGTCTTTCAGAATTTAGCGTTATACCCACATATGACCGTCTTCAACAATATTGCATTTTACCTTCAAAATATAAAAACACCCAAAGAGGAAATCCACACCCAGGTGGTCCAGGCTGCCAAGCGGGTTCAGATCGAAGAATTGCTCGACCGCTATCCTGACCAGCTCAGCGGAGGCCAGCGACAGCGCGTAGCACTCGCCAGAGCTTTGGTGCGCAGCCCAAAGGTCTTCCTCCTTGATGAGCCCCTGGCTGCCCTGGACGCAAAATTGCGTGCCAGCATGAGATCCGAGTTCAAGTTGCTCCATAAAAGTCTAGCAAACCAGTCCGACGGTGTCTCAGGAACTTTTATTTACGTAACACACGACCAGGTTGAAGCCTTAACACTCGGTACTCGCATTGCTGTCATTAGAGAGGGACGCATCGTCCAGATTGCTTCCCCCATGGAGCTTTACAATAACCCTAACCATATCTTCACGGCTACATTTGTCGGCAGTCCAGAGATGAACCAAATCGAGGGAAAATTGGAACTGATTGCTGGGCAAGCTATCTTCTCATCCAATGACATCAATATTAAGACTGGAGAGCGGGGTATTTCCGTTCTCGATAAGCTGGGACAAGGGATCGTCCCTGTAACGATCGGCTTCCGACCTGAGTCCGTTCGCATAGTTGAATCAGATAGCCCGGAATCCCTTTCGGCGCAGGTAATATCCGTCGAGCTTTTAGGTCAATCAAACCTGGTCTTATTTGAAATCAACAACACGATTTTCCATTGTCTGACCAGTTCTGACCAACCTGTCGTGGAAGGTCAGGCTGTGGGCATATATATCCAACCGGAAAAGATACACTTTTTTGATCTGGAGACAGGCAAGAATTTGTTGGTGGAGGCATCATGAAAATCTACATCTCTGCTGATTTTGAAGGGGTTGCTGGGATAGTTGACCGCCACCAGTGTTTTCCGGGCAGCCCCGATTTCGAAATTGCACGCCGGAATTGGATTAAGGAAATCAATGCTGTTGTGGAAGGTGCTCTCACTGCGGGTGGTTCCGAGTTTGTCGTCAACGAGGCGCATGCGCAGATGAATTACATGCTCCCGGAAGTACTGCATCCAAAAGCATCCTTCATCTCCGGTTATGTTAAACCTGATAATCAAATGGAAGGGATTGACCCATCCTTTGCAGGTGCTGTTATCATGGGGCACGCCATGCCGGGTACCGCTGAAGCAGTTCTTAATCATGCTTATGTAATGCGAGAAGTAGTGGAACTTCGTCTTAATGGTGATGAGATTGGAGAATTTGGGTTAAACGCTTTATGGGCAGCGTACTATGGGGTTCCCACAATTCTCGTTGTGGGGGATGATAAATTCGAGGCTGAAGCAAAGGCTATGATTCCCGAGATCGAAGCTGCTGTTGTCAAGTGGGGAATATCTCAATTTACCGCCCATAATCTCCCATTGGAAACCGCCCGCCAGGTAGTTCGTGAGGCTTCTGAGAGGGCTGTATCAAGAGCTGATCAGATAGCGCCTCCAGAACTTGCGGACGATTTCTGTCTTGAGATCGATTTTTCCCTCTCTGAAATTGCCCATCTGTGCTCATTCATCCCTGGTGTCAAACGGGTTGGAGGTCGCACAGTGCAGTTCTCTTCTGATGAATATCGGCAAGTGATGCATGTGCGTATTGTGTGTACGAGCCTGGCGCTTGCCACAGTCCGGGCACATTTTTAGTTCATTCCTGCAAGCACAGTAATGGGATACTTATGGATAAAATAAAAGTTGTTATTTCGGACTACATCGAACCAGACCTAAATTGGGAAGAAGAACAATTTCGCGAACTTGGTATAGATTTCTCAATCTTTCAGTTAAAGTTTGCACTGGCTGAAGAGATTCTTAGATATACCTCAGATGCAAACATTCTTATAGTAAATATGGCAAAGATTACCGGTGAGGTTATCGCTGGGCTGCACAAATGTAAGCTAATTATTCGACATGGGGCTGGCTACGACAACGTTGATGTTGTCGCAGCAAATGAACGCGGAATCCAGGTTGCTTATGTTCCCGATTATTGTGTCAATGAAGTTGCCGAGCAAGCAGTCATGTTGATTTTTGCATGCCAGCGTAAGCTTCTTACCCAGAGTCGTATCCTCGAGACCTCCAGCAGGCAGGGTGAATGGCAATTCGACCCAGTATATCCGGTATTCACAATCAAAGGCAAGACGTTGGGCTTGGTGGGGTGTGGCCGCATCGGCAGTACGGTTTATCGCATGCTTCAGGGTTTTGGCTTGCATTTCCTTATCTGCGACCCTTACCTTTCGGAGAAGAGCAAGGACGCTATGGGCATTGAAACAGTCCCACTTGAATATCTCCTCCGTAAGTCGGACATTATAACCATTCACGCACCTCTGAATGAAGAGACCTATCACCTTATTGATGAGGCGGAATTAAAATTGATGAAGCCTACAGCCACACTGATCAATACTGCTCGCGGAGGTATTGTTAACTTGCGAGCTTTAGACAAAGCCCTGCGGATTGGAGAGATTGCGCACGCTGGCATTGATGTGTACGAAGAAAAAGAACCACCGGATCCCAACTATCCCCTACTCAGTAACGATAACGCGATTTGCACACCTCACCTGGCGTGGTTATCGAAGGAATCAGGCTGGAGTATTCGGGAAAAGATTGTTGAAGATGTCCGTCGATTCCTGCGAGGCGAACCGCCGCGCTTCCCAATTGACTTCAACGCACAAACAGAACCTAAAGTCTACCGGTGATCGTTAGATTGAACACAACCTAAGGAGTATGAATGGTTAAGCTCGAAAATATGGTTGGTCTGTTTAAAACAGCCAAAGGAACAGGAAATATGTCCTTGCTGGAGGTTGCAGTTCCCAAGCCAAGATCAAACGAGGTGTTAATTGAAGTAAAAGCAGCTGGTATTTGCGGCACAGATATTCACATCAAGCATGACAAATTCCCATACTGGCCGCCTGTCATAATGGGTCATGAATTTTCTGGAATTATCGTTGAAACAGGCTCAGATGTTATCGATTACAAGGCCGGTGATCGTGTTGTAGCTGAACCTCACACACAAGCATGTGGAAAATGTGAACTTTGTAGAACAGGACATATCCAATTGTGTGCTGCGAAACGGTCACCCGGCTGGGGGATTAATGGTGCATTTGCCCGCTATATAACGATGCCCGAACATCTACTCCATCGAATCCCGGATTCGATGACCTACCAGGAAGGTGCCTTAGTAGAACCCAGCGCCAACGTCGTACAGGATGTGCTTGAGCGCGGTAGGGTTGAACCGAATGATTTTGTCGTGGTAATTGGACCTGGCCCAATTGGATTGCTCTCAGTGATGGCAGCCAAAGCGGCCGGCGCAAGAGCGGTAGCTTTGGTTGGTACGCATGAGGATGAAGAAATCCGACTTTCTTTAGGACGAGAGGTGGGAGCAGATGCAATCATCATCGTTGATCGCGAGAATGTCGTCGAGAGGGTCATGGAATTGACAAACAACCAGGGAGCAGATCTGGTAGTTGAAGCTACTGGTGCTCCAGCGGCAATTGCAATCCTCCCACATCTAGTAAGAAGATTGGGGAGAATTACAGCCATTGGCATGACTGGGGGTCGCGATGTCAATTTTCCGTGGGATACAGCCATCTGGAAAGTTTGCACAATCATTTTTAACTTAAGCACAGGTTATACATCCTGGGAAAAATCCATTGGTCTCATAGCCTCAAAGAAAATGGACGCCAAAAGGATCATCACCGATGTCACCCCTTTAGATGAGTGGGAGACCACCTTTGACAAGATCGAAAAAATGCAGGCTGTGAAAGCAATACTTATTCCCTAAACAAAATTAAAATGTTAACAAATACAGGAATTCGCACTCGCGTAAAGAGAAAAACACAAGATATATTGATGGGTTTGATCCGCATCCCCTCTACCCGCGGTGAAGAAGGGCCGGCAATGCGTTTTCTCCAGGAAGTCATCAGCCCTTATGTAGATCAATGCAATTTGGTAAAAATAGATGATTCAATTATCGATGATCCGGACTATGCATTTAAAATTCCAGGGATCAGCTACCAGGACACCCCAAATTTAGAGTGCATTATCAATGGAAAAGGGGAATCTCAACCTATCATCTTCAACACCCATCTGGATGTTGTCCCTCCCAGTGAAGGACAAAAGGATGCTTTTTCTCCCTACCTAGAGAAGGGTGTTATATATGGCCGCGGAGCCTGTGACGCCAAAGGGCAAGTTGTTACACTTTTTGCTTTAGCGATGCTGATCAAAGAATATGGTATTCGTCCCAGAGGGGATTTGGTATTCCATTTTGTATTCGAGGAAGAGAATGGTGGGAACGGCACTCTGGCGATGGTACGCAGGGGTGTCGATGCTCAGGCGGCTATCGTACTCGAACCTTCTGAGTTGGCGGTGATCCAGGCCGTTCGTGGAGCGGTCTGGTTCCAACTAAAGACTTTCGGTCACGCTGGACATAGCGGCAGTAAGATTAATACCGTAAGCGCCCTAAAGAAAGCCGTCCAGGCGATGGGGATATTGGAGCGTTACCATGATCGATTGCTGAAAGAGTCCCGCGGACAATTGCTTTTCGATCGCTATGAGGATCCCATGCCCATCACTTTCGGCGAATGCCATGCAGGGAAATGGCCGGCGAGTGTTCCAGCGGAGGCCATTATGCGAGGTGTTTTAGGTTTCTTGCCGAACAAAGATCGGTACCAGGTTCAAAAAGAGATGAGAGCAGCAATACAAGCCGAAGGGGACGATTGGTTAAAAGAATATTTTGAACTGACTTTCCCCATGTTGAATTCCGATGGTTACAGTCTCTCTGCAGACCATCCTCTAGTGACAAGATTGGTAAATGCTGTCCAAAATAATGCTTGCCAAGGAGTTGTAAAGGGGATGACAGCAGCCTGTGATGCCTGGTTCTACAACAACATGGCGGATATTCCTACAGTGGTATTTGGGCCTGGTTCTCTCAGCCATGCCCATAGTAAAGATGAACAGATTCGTTTAGATGACATTATGAAGGCTGCTGAAATTTTAATGGACTTTGTCAAGGAGGATTCGATTGGGGAATGATTATGAATGAAATACTAAAGAGAATCGGAGAATTAGGTATTGTACCTGTGATTTCAATCCTTGATGCCGGGGACGCCTCCCCACTAGGAGACACTCTAATCAAGGCCGGTCTACCCTGCGCTGAGATCACATTTCGTACCCAGGCCGCCGAGGAAGCTATCCGGAAATTAGCCAACCAATTCCCAGAAATGCTTGTTGGTGCGGGTACGGTGCTTTCAGTTGCACAGGCCGATAAGGCTGTTTCTGCTGGAGCCAAATTTATCGTTTCTCCAGGTTTTGACTCAAAAGTGATCGAATGGTGTCTGGAGCAGGATATACCCATCACACCTGGGATTGCCACTCCCACCGAAATAAACATGGCGTTGGCGTATAACTTGAATATTTTAAAATTTTTCCCTGCAGAGGCCTTGGGTGGCGTAAAAATGCTCAAGGCAATTGCCGCACCATATGGAGGTCTGAAATTCATTCCCACTGGAGGGATTAATATAAGTAATCTGGCAACTTATCTTGGATTACCCGCAGTACATGCTTGTGGTGGTAGCTGGTTGGTAAAGCGAGATTTGATCTCATCAGGTGATTTCGACACCATTTATCACTTAGTGCAGGAAGCTACTAAAATAGTAAGTAAGACTCGTTCAAGAGGAGGAAAATGATGACAAATCGGGTGGTTACGTTTGGTGAAATCATGCTGCGATTGAAACCCCCTGGTTTTGAGCGTTTCTTCCAATCACCTGTCCTAGAGGCTACTTTTGGAGGGGGTGAGAGCAATGTTGCAGTCTCATTAGCTATATTTGGATTAGATGCCACGTTCGTTACTGCATTACCGGCGAATCCAATTGGTAATGCTTGTGTTGCTTATTTACAGGGTCAAGGGGTCAATACGGATGATATTATTCGTGAAGGGGAACGATTGGGCATCTACTATCTAGAAACAGGCGCCAATCAACGTTCTTCAAAGGTGATCTACGATCGGGCAAACTCATCAATCGCTACTACGGCTTCAGGAAGTATAGATTGGGAGCATATATATAAGGATGCAGCCTGGTTTCACGTTACTGGTATCACCCCTGCGATTAGCCAGAATGCCGCTGAGTTAACCCTTCAGGCCGTCCAAGTGGCAAAAGAAAAGGGCTTGATGGTCTCTTGCGATTACAACTTTCGAAAAAAGTTATGGAAATATGGAAAATCAGCTCCTGAGGTGATGACTGAGATTGTGAAGTTTGTTGACGTTGGTATCGCTAATGAGGAGGATTGCCAACGTTCATTGGGGATCAGTGTTGAGAGTGACAAGTGGGAACGAAGCATCGAGTACGGCAAGTTGGACCCTGGAAAATACGAGGTTCTTTGTGAAAAAATGCAAACCGCGTTTCCAAATCTCAAATACCAGGCGATTACATTGCGAGAGAGTTATAGCGCTAGTCATAACGGCTGGTCTGCTTGTTTACATAATGGGGGAGATTTCTTCTTAAGCACTCACTATGACATCACGCATATCGTCGATCGTGTCGGAGGCGGGGATTCTTTTTCCGCGGGCCTAATTTACGGTCTGATCACGGGGATGGAAGACGAAGATGCGCTCAATTTTGCAACAGCGGCTTCATGCTTGAAACACTCAATTAGTGGAGATGCCAATCAAGTTTCCGTTGACGAAGTCATGAGTCTGATGGGTGGAGAAACATCCGGTCGCGTACAAAGGTAATCAAACCATGAGAATGCTTTTCTATCATTACCGGGAGTTTGAATGATGAATTTGCCTGCCAAGCGCAAGATCCCAGGTCCGAAATCAGCCAGGTATATACGAATTTCTCAGAAATATGAGCCGTCGTGTATTGCAGATCAAGTTCCGGTTGTGTGGGATCACGGACAAGGTGTCTGGGTGACCGATGTTGATGGCAATAAATACCTTGATTTTACCTCAGGCGTATTGGTCACAAATTTAGGTCACTCCCACCCTGCGCATGTGGAAGCGATTCAGAATCAGGCTGAACGCCTCATGAACTGCTATTCCTTTCCAACGCCAGAACGTGTGACCCTTGCACAGCGATTGCTAGAGACTCTGCCACCTAATCTGAATCGTGTCTTCCTACTTAGCACCGGGGCTGAAGCTACAGAGGCAGCTTTACGCGTTGCCAAACGTCACACAGGAAAATTTGAGGTTTTATCCTTCTATGGAGCTTTCCACGGGCGCACTTATGGCGCAATGAGCGTTGCAGGTAATCTCAGCACCCGCCGTCAATTTGGGCCAGGAGTTCCTGGCGGTATCATGGCTCCATATGCCTATTGTTATCGATGTGTTTACGATAAGACTTATCCTGAATGCGATTTTTATTGCATCAAAGCTCTTGACCGGATCATCGAATCATCGTCCTGTGGTCAATTGGGTTCTGTGATTGTCGAGCCTTACCAAGGTGCAGCTGGCTTCATTTTTCCACCAAATGGCTGGCTGAAAGCCTTGGAGATCTGGGCTCGTGAAAAAAACCTGCTGTTGATCGTCGATGAAGTCCAATCCAGCTTTGGGCGGACAGGCCGGTTATATGCCATTGAATGGGAATCCGTCAAGCCAAATATGCTTTGTTTAGGTAAAGGTTTCGGCAGCGGGTTACCCTCCTCTGCACTGGTCGCTGAAGCAGAAATCTTTGAAGCAATGAGCACTGGTGAATTATCAAGTACCTGGGGAGGCAACCCACTGGCAAGCGCGGCCTCGCTGGCAGTCCTCGAGGCGATGAAAGATGAACATTTACCGGAAAATGCAGAACGAGTAGGAAGCAGACTCAAGCTAAGGTTATCCTCCTTGCAGGAGAAACATCGCTGCCTGGGTGATGTCCGGGGAATGGGGTTGGTGATAGGCCTCGAGATTGTCGATCCTGAAGATGGATATTCTCCATCCCCAGAGCTCACCAAAAAAATTATATTTTCCGCCGCCGAACACGGCATGCTTCTTGGCAAGGTTGGGTTATACGGGAATGTAGTCAGGATCGCGCCCCCACTTGTGATCACTGAGCAGGAGGCAGATTTGGGTGTTAAAATCCTGGATAAGGTTCTGACTGAATTGGGTATATAAGGAAAATCAATTTGCGTTATGTCCAGTACAAATTGGGTGAAAGGATCCGTCCTGGCGTTCTCCATGATGGACGTGTAATCGATCTCAATGACCTGCTTATAGCACTAGAGTATCCACATAAAGATTTCCCATCTCTACGCTATTTCATTGAGGCGGGCAAGCCAGCCTGGCAAGCGATCAGCAAGGGTATCGAAAAAGCTTTAGTTTCAACACTCCCCAGGTTAGAAATTGGTACAGGTAAGGGTGAAGTCACATTAGAAGCTCCACTACGGGATGCTCACAAATTAATTCTACTAGCAGGGAATTACAGGGAACATATTCGTGAGGTTGGTTTTAATGTGCCGCAGAGGTCAGAAGTTGTGACGCCCCAATTCTTTATGAAGCCACCCTCCACGACAATTACAGGTCCTGGGATGCCGGTTATCTTGCCACGGAACGGAATTTGGCTAGATTGGGAGGTGGAGCTGGCAGTCGTTATTGGTAAAAAGGGGAAGTTCATCCGCGAGTCTGATGCCATGGATTATGTCTTTGGCTATACCATATTAAACGACATATCTGAGCGCGCCTTTAATTCAGAGATACCAAACCGCACCATGCGTGAGAAAGATCCGTTCATGGATTGGTTACATGGTAAATGGTTCGATACCTTTGCACCCATGGGACCTGTGTTGGTAATGCCGGAAGACATCCCTGACCCCAAAAATTTGCAAATAACCCTGCTTCGCAATGGGGAGATTGAGCAAGATGGAAATACTTCGCAAATGATACACACTATCCCTTACTTAATCCACAAGCTTTCTGAGATCATAACGCTAGAGCCGGGTGACATTATTTCAACCGG
>SDBU01004707.1_pt1 | contig 16634 bp, 39 predicted proteins | sample 2277071 | NCBI WGS metagenome assembly SDBU01 (sample SAMN10397929, study PRJNA504765) | marine sediment metagenome | isolation source: marine sediment core GS08_GC12, 126 cmbsf | place: Arctic Ocean: Gakkel Ridge, Loki's castle | collected 2008
GCGCATATCTCCGTGCGCGCAATCCATCCATATTTCAACGTATTTTGTCACAGGAGGTACTGGATGACTAGCCAAGACCAGGCTCGAGTCGATGAACTGAAGAGGAAGGTCTATGGGCGTACCGCCCAAAAACTCCTCGAAAAGCACAAGACTCCATACCTCTTTCTGGAAAAGGACATCGAGGGACATAAAGGGCGCGTGACGAAGGCCCTCCGGCTCCTCGAAGGAGCCCAAGTCATCGTGTTTGATTACCTGGAGACCGAGAAGTTTCAAAAGAAGGCGAACAAAAACAGAACCCCGTATGAGCGTGATAGCAAATCCTCCATCTATCGGGTACTTACCTTCGACACGGACGCCGAGCAGTACGGCACCGAACCTGAGTTCCATCTCACATGGGATGAACTCTATCCCCTCGTGATGAAGGAGTACCAACACTGCCGGACTACAGGAGACTTCGGGCTCATCGGGGATATGAGTCCTCACTGGACACCGGCTATCTACGTCTGGTTCAATCATGACGAATTCCTCTTCAACGGTGTATCCTTCGGTGCTCGGGATCCAAATCAGGACACGATCTACCCGGTACGACATCACGAAGCTCGTCAGAAAGCGATCCTCAAAGCTGTCGTGGAGAGACATTTCCAAACAGACTTCACGACCAAGCTCGAAACGTACATGGGTTTTCCGGAAGACTCCCTCAAAAAGACCGACGAGTTCGACCGTAACGAAGAACACATCAAATTCAGGTACCGCAACTTCACCAGACATCCGGCATCCTTCGACGCAGAACACTTTGAAGGATCGGGCGGCTTCTTGGAAGAGTACGCCCATTACGCGGGATACGTCACTGCGATGCAGAGGAGCCTCCTGGGATTCGTGGAGATGGTCAAAGCCCGCGGAGGATACGACGCCATCGTCGAGGAGATGCGTCGAGACTCTATCACTATGATCCTCAGGGACGCACCCAAGCACATAAACAACCAGGATGACGATGATGCTCCATACGATCCTAACAAGCAGCCCATCCTGGATAAGTGGGCGGCGCTGTTCATACTCCAGAACCCAAACTGGTTCAACTACGAGACCCTCTACGGGGATGACGCCTCCATGCACCACATCGAATTTCACGGGGTAGATAGGGGTGATGCGTTCAAACCCTTCGAGGCTCCTGCTGACGAACTCAAGGTCATCCAACAACACAAGGGGGCACTATGTCCGACGGCGAAGATGGAAAGCGTAAAGCTCGAAGATTCACTGAAGATGATCTCCGAGACCTTCACCGACACCTCAAAGAAACTCTAGAGCAAACCAACAAGGATAAGATCCCTGACGAAGAGACCGCCGGGATCTATCGTCTCCAGAGGCTCTTAGAAGGGATACGCTTCAATCCTCTCCTCTTCAGAGACCTGGCCGCCGGACGCGCGCCTGGTGTGAGCTACTTCCTCTGCGACGTAGAGCCTCGGGAACTCCCCAAGCACATCAACGATGACGGATTCTTGTCGGAGGTGTTGGTGAAATGGAGACTGCAAAGGGGGATCTAAGATGGGCGATATGGCGTGGGGAGACATCACCATAGGAGGCATCCTTCCCGAGAGACTCCTAAAAGAGTTCGTGGAGAGCTTCGAGTATTTCATGGAGGGCGAGGATTACAGGAGGTACGTCAAAAACAAGATCGACAGCAAAAACGGGACATTCTATCACGAGGATAGTGAAGCCTCCAGCGGACAGTTTGAGGAACTTGAAGACTTTTGCAGAGCACATAGTCTGTCTTTCGTCGCCAACGCCAGTCCCACTACGGTGGCTATGGCGGACACCCACTGGTGGACGCCCGGCATGAAAGAGATACACTACCAGATAACCTCTAACGACCATGAGGCTCTGGTAGAGGCGTCCAAAGTCGAGGAGATACAAAGGATCATCACCGAGGTTCTATCCGCTATCCTCAAGGGCAACATCCGGAACGCTCCGAAGCTCATCAACTCAAAGAATCAGATGGAGCGGGAATTCGGGGTACACGTCCTCAAGCACAACAAGATCGATCCGTTCGAGTTCCTCAAGGAATGGTACAAGGATCTCGTTCCCGATGCCCCTGAGATCCCACCTCTCAAGATCATTGACTAAGGAGGCCCTAATGGAACTGACAAACAGAGAGACCGCAATAGTCCTAGCCGCCCTGCGCATGGCACAGGACAACATGGACGATCTGAATCACATGCCACAGATGGATGTCGAGACACGCCATGTCAAAAGAGAAGATGTTAACGACCTCTGTGAAAAGATCAACTGCTCGTAGTCCACAACTCAGGAGGAGCTATGTCTGACCTCACACATGTCGTCCGTGTAGGCGTGTCCGCTAACTTCAACTGCACACAGGCTGAGTTCGATCAGCTTGATGGGTTCCAGCAGGTGTACCCAAACAAATTCTTTTTCATCAACGCCAACATCAGGACACCCGCACTGGGAGCCATCAACGACCACCCTTATCCTGCAGTCCTCACTGTGAACCCTGACCTGGTGGTGGACCGTGACCTGGTGGAGAGGCTCTACCGCATAGAGCCTTCCAAGATCCCCTTCGTCCGGGTCAAGTGGCTGCCGTTCGATGAGCCCATCCGCGAACTGGCCCTTGATCTGAGCATGCATGGGTACAACGTCGTGCTCACCCTCCAGCGGTGGAACGGCAAGAAGAACCTCCAGAAGTACACTCTACAAGAATGGTACAAGTATAGCTGCTCCCGCTTCAGGATGTGTGGGATGGCGCTGATGGCCGTGCATGTGTTCTGCGACGACAATGCCCGGATGTACATCTGCGACAGGGAGAACGTAGGCTGTGGGGGTTGCGGGCTGTGCTCGTCTCTCCCTACCGGCGAGGTCCTACCCCTGGCATCCCTGAACCTATCAACCTCTGGGCTGTGCCCCAACGACTGCCCGGACTGCTATGCCAAGACTCTACAAAAGTTCCTCGTTAAGACCAAGCACTCGCCGATCCGCTACGACCTGGTGAAACAGAATCATAAGCAGGCCGGGCTGACGAGGCATATCAGAAGAGCCAAGAAGGAGAATGCATGCACTACCTGATAAGAGGACGCCTCGAACAGCACCACAATCTACCGAGGAAAGTCTGTCTCGGGAGTGGACAACCCTCAAAGCAAAAGGGGAAGCAGACATGAAGTACAAATTCGATGTTGAGATGGAGATGAGTGATGATGGGTTCAAGCAGCTCACAGAACAGAAGATGGAACTCCTCCACCTGCTCGACACAGGTGAGGCCACTGAACAGATCAATGGGGTCGTCCACCTCATCGACCACATCCAGGATACCGCGGTCGATGTCGCGGAGATCGATAAGGATGTGGTGTTCAAGAGAGTCAACGAACAGGAATTCAGGACCATCTGTCCCTGTTCCAAGTGCGTAGCCGCTTGCACGAAGGAGGACTGAATGGTCTACTCCGGGAGTTTCCAAAAGTATGGCAAGAAAGTGTCCTATGAGGTAACCGACGAACAGAAAGACCAAATCCTCAAAAGACTAATGGAGTACTACTCCGAGCACTGCCACTTCGGTGAAGGTATCCACCAGGATGACGCCTCCATCATCGAGGCTCCTACCGTCCTGTCTGACATCTGTGACGACATACTCGAATTCCAAGAGGAGGACTGACCATGAAGAAACAACTCAAGGCCATCCTCAAGCGAGGGGTGATGAGCCCCATGCTGCGGGAGGCAGTAACCTCTACGATAGAAGCTCTGGACAAAGGCAATGATGACCTGGCCTATCAGCTCACGGTCTGCAAGAGCTACATCGTAGCAGAGATCGACCCCGATGACGAGAGTAACGCTTTCCAGGAAGCAGCAAAGGACAACACAAAGATTTTTGGGGAGAGCCTCTATCGTCTCCTGGATGGTATCCATTTTCAGCTTGCCATGAAGGGGAACCACTTGCCCTCAGGGATGTCGGTCTTCTCCGGGCAGGGCGTTGAAGAGATGCACTCCACAGGAGTGCATCCTGTCATCAAAAGGATTATCGCTGAACACGAGGGCATCGCACGGGAAGCCGCACTGTGACACCCCCTCGGAGGAGGTCTGAACATGTTCTACATGCTCGTCTTTGAAATGGCTGGGGACTGGATCCCCGTCCGTGACCATAACGCCTGCCCCGTGACCGACGAGAACCTCGAAGCCATCAAGAAGCTCCGTGACGAGAAGTACGAGGGCGGCTGCCGGATCCTCCGCTGCGAGTTCGAGGGAGACTCTAACGTAGACCCTCTCTGCGTACAACCTCGAGACCATACACTCCTGAGGACCTGGAGGAGAAGTACGGGGCTACTGGAAGCGCATCCCTCCTTCCCGGTAGAGGACTGGATCCATCAGGTCGCCCAGACCGACACCCGACAAGGGTATTGGAGTTTCGTAGAGAGCAATGTCACCAACGCTCTTGGAGAAGTAGACGACATCGACTTCAAGGATCTCCCCAAAGAGATCAACGAGAAGCACTGCCCCGAGGCCCTGGAACGGATCAAGTATCGTCTCGCACACCCTGAAGAGGAGGTCTGAACATGGCCAAGAAGAACCTATGGTTCCGGTTCATCAACGGAGGGTTGGGATCGAAGTCGGCCCACGCACACCGAAAAACAGACGATACAGGGGAGATCGAGTTCATGTGTGGCCTCCAAAGGCACATGGACGACACCATACTCTCCACCAAGTACAAATGCCGCCAGTGCCTGGCATATCTGAAAAATGCTCGTGACTGCTCCCACGACTAAGTCGTGAGCTTCTATGAGTGCTACTGCTCCGACAAGGATGACAAGGATATCAAACCCAGCGCGTGGCTCCTGCCGGAAGACGGATCCATCGATGAGGACTGGGTATAACTGCCGAAATCCTTGCATATTTCCAGGGATTTGACATATATTAGAGGTACCCTGGAAAGTAGGCGTCCACAAGACCCTACCTACCAAGAGCCCGCGGGAACCACTTCTCCCGTGGGCTCTTTCTTTTTTCTGCTTTAAATCCCAATAACACACCAGTATATTGAGGGGGATATCCTCTGTCCCCCTCATGAACGTCATCTACTTTTTTCAAATACATGAAGAAAGTAGTTGACAGACTCGTTATATTTTAGTATATTAGGGGGGGTACGGAAGGAGATCTATATCATGGATGCACTCGATCAGATCGTAGACCAAGAAATAGCCGCGGCTCTTCAGCGACTCACTCCCTACAGAGCTACCGACGTTAAGGACTACAACCTCCTCAACGTCCTCACCAACATGATACTCTCGTGGCCGCTCCGAGACCTGCGCCTCAACCCCGACCTCCGCGGGCAGTCCACCGACTCCAAGTACATGCAGGACGTCGCCCGGGGACTCAAGCTCAAAGTCGCCAAGAAATCCCTCGAGGGTAACCACGTGACTTTCAGAGCCCTCGCCCTCTCCAACATGGACGAGTACGAACGACACAACCTCGCCACCCAAGCACACAACGAACGGTATGAGGCCGAAGGTGAACCGGACGTGATGTTCGATCCAGTGACAGGCGCTACCAAGGCCGCAGCCGGATACATGGCCCCAGCCATCATTGAGAACGAACACGATAGGATCCCGGGGACCAGCCCCGATGCCCCCAAAGCCCGGCGCGCGACCGTCATCACCCTCAAGTATCAGGTCTACCTGAAGGGTACGACGTTCACACTGGGATACACCGCGGAAGATCGCCGCGGCAAACTCGTCTACTACAACTTTATCTCAGGCGATGACCTGGCGGCCCTGGTACGACGGTCCGTCCAAGGACTCTGGGGTAACCCGGAAGTCTTCGGGTTGGAAGGCCCCTTCCTCGAAGGGATCGCCATGCTCATCCAGGGTAAGAAAACGGCCCTATGCACACAGAATAACACCAAACCCCTCTGGGCACTGGGACAGGTAAAGACCGCCAACGTCGATCTACTGGCTGCAGAGGCAACCCAGCACGGCCTTGGGTTCGTGGGTGCCATGACCGGCTACGTCATGCCCGTGGTCTTCGCCATCTGGATGCTCGTGGTCGTGTACAAGGCCCTTGCAGGACTCGACCCCGTCACCGAGGAATGGGAGTCCGGTACCCAAAGCGGGTTCATATGGGGCATGGGCATCGTCCTCGTAGCTATCTGGGTCTCCTTTAAAGTGACTGCCAAAGTCAACGAAAAAGCTGCCACCACCAACATGCGAAAAAAGTTTTTGTAACGTCCACATGTCACATCATCTCAGGAGGTTTGAAACAGCTACATAAACAGAGAAAATAAGGGTTAGGCTGACTCCGGGAGAGAACGAGAAGCTGAACCTTGCAGGAAGAGGCTTCAAAGATTGCTCTCATGGAAAAAGTCTACTCCTACTTCAAGTACCTCTGTAGGGTGCTTGAAGTAAAACCGCCAGGGGTCACACCCCCGTGTCTTACTCCTCTTGTGAAAAATCAAGGGGAAAATGGCACTAGTCAGTTCGTATCTCAGTAATGAGGTAGGGCTGATGGTAATCGAGCTCTATTTCTGGTCGAGCTCGTGATGTTTGTTAAACATTCAGGGAGAGGAAAGGCTCCCTTGAGGACGTGGAAAATACCAGATTTTCTAGTCTTCTAAACCAGGATGACCATGACTCCCTCAATCACCGGCCCCCTCTCCAAAACCTCTGTCGCCCTCAAGACCGAAGCCGGTAAAGACTCCGCCGTCCGAGCCATCGACCCAGGGCAAACCATCGTCACCATGGAAGATGACGGGGTCGCTGTCGATGTCAGAAACGCCGTCAATAACTACGTGAAAAACTCCCTCCTCGCCAAGTCCGCCAAAGACCAGGCCGACGAAGCCGCCGCCGTCATCCGCGTCTATGTGGGTGCCGTCCGCGATGAGAACGCCTACCAAGGCGACTATCAGAAGACCTACCGGGTCATGGGATCCGATGTCGAGAAGATCTCCCGGGCAACCGACGTATCCCAGGTGGACAAGTTCTCGGTGCCGAAGAAGGCCGAAGAGATGAAGGCCCTCCGAGAGGCTCTTGGAGAGGATGAGTTCAAGACGATCTTCGAGCAGGTCACCACCATCGAGATCAAGAAGTCCGTCCTCAACAACGCCAAACTCCGCCGGGAACTCTCCGAAAAGCTCGTGGAAGCCATGGGCAAAGATGGGATCAAAGAGTTCTTCCAGAAAGAAGACGTGTACATCGTCCGCAAAGGTATGGACCAGAAACAGTATGACCTGGCCCCCGATGTACGCAAAAAACTCCTCGCCGGAGCCAAGCAAAGCGCTGACGCCGTAAAGGACGCGTCCACCCTCAAGGTGTAGACCCGTACCTGAGCCGACGCGCTATCAAAGGGCCGGGCGAATACGTTCCCCGGCCCTCATACTATGAAAGGAGGTGCCACATGGCTGCCAAAAATAAAGCACCTCGATATACCAAGGAAGACATGAGGATCCTGGCTGAACAGTCCACACCAATGTCAGCCCCCGCGGTGTTCCTGGAGGATATGGACTACAGTCCCAAGGAGTTCAGAGCCCTCCTCGAACAGTACGGCCTCAAGAAAGAGATAGAGTTCCTCTTCAAAATGCCTCTCCATGATGTACCAAAACTCATCAATAGCGGAGAGGTATCCGGTTACCTGTCATTCCGACTGAAGGTGTGCAAATGAGTGGAAATAAGGAGGGATATGGTATGTGGGACAAGATGAAACTCAAATCCGTCACTCCCTACCGCAGTCACCCCCGTCTCAAAAGCAGAGATCGTGTCACCGTCGTCATCGATATGCCCATCGAAACCTACTCCGACTTCCGAAGACAAGTAGAAGCCCCCCGTAGCTTACTGGGACGACGTACCACCGACCCTAAAAGAAACGGTACCCCGAAAGGATCCGTCGAAATATCGAAGGATCTACCCAAGAACCCCAAGGGTACCCTCGTCGGTGAAACCGGGATGGTCACCTGAGATCCGTCCAAATAAGGAGGGATAGCATCATGAATACATACACAGGTGACCCTTACATATGCGCCTCCTGCGGACACTACACGAGGTCAGGGGACACTCTGAGGTGCGACGCATGCAACAGACGTGTCCATGCCGTGAGCTTCGATGACGAGGACAACCCGAAATGCCACGTCGTCCTCCAAATACACGGGGATACTACCCAGGACTACAGACAAATGCTCCCGAGGATCTATAAAGAACACCTCGACCTGATCGTAGCGGACCAACTACTCCTCTGCACCGCGTGTAACAACAAAGCTTTGGGTGTCTTCCTCAGAAGTATCCCCCGGGATCTCCCAAGTATATCAACTTCCCTTGGGATCTCGTCGGAGGTACCACCCTCTACAAACACCACCTGGCTCACGTAGACCCCACAGATAGGGAGGGGGTACCCATGTCTAAGACACACGATACCTATGACTGCGCCGCCTGCGGACACTTTGTGCCCCCCGATGCCTCGTCACATGCTGTGCCTGTGGGCGATATGCCCACTATATCCTCGGTGAGTGCTCCGTATCCATCGAAATAAGGAGGGATACGTGGGATGTGCTCTGTGAAATCTATGGAGAGGACATCTTAAACACCACGATCATACCTTCGAAGGGCAAATACATCGTCAACACACACCTCTTCTTGTGTACTCCGTGTCATCAGCGTTACCTGGATGCCTTTTTCAAGAAGACACCCCACAGAGATCTCCCCAAGTACATCAACTTCCCCTGGGAAGAAGTCGGGGGTAACGTCATCTATAAACGCCTCCTCGCAGGTCTACCTCATCTCACATCGGAGGGGGTACCCCTTGTCTCAGCTACCCCTCAATGAAAAGCTACCCATCCCAGGAGTCCCATGTCACGTCTGTAACCAGAGCAGCCTGTCCTATAGCGCGGCTTGGTGCCCCTACTGCAACAGACATGTGCACGAACCGACCTGCTGCACACGATTTCTACTCCCGGATCCACGTCACGGATCCAGTGTCGGATATCCTGTGGAGGATCTACGATAGAGCCTTCCTACTCGATGCTGGGTACACCATAGGACCCATGAGACTACAGATTACCGTGTGTCACCACTGCAACTGGACACGCATATACGACTATCTCGACAGCCTACCCCGACGGGAGCTGCCCAAGCTCATCAACTTCCCATGGGAAGCCATAGGGGGTAGCAAGGTCTACAAGTACGTGCTCGCCGGTGACACTCCAATAACAGAGGAGGTATCCCTTGTCCGATGAAGATCAAGCCTATCCTGAAGACATCCTCGAGATGTTCCTGAAACTCTTAGACGCCTGTGACGCACACTACCCCTACAACGAAGCCGACTATCAACCCCGTAACCTATGGGATCGCCTGGCTGCCGAAGGTAACACCGAACTCATAGCGATCCTGCAGCGCCTCGAACGCCATGAGCCCGGGTTTGAGTGGCTCGTCGTACTGCCGAAAGGATTTTCCGAAGATGACCACACCCACAACGCTGTCCTGCACTGGGCCCGAGACAATGGTATCCGACTCATCAATAACCATATCGAAAGCACCAGACTCGAACGTAGCCTCCACCCTCAACCCAGGGACTGGTCCTGGCTCCGACACGCCGTCAGAGAGCAAGAGGCTCTATCATAGTACCACATGCACCCAGGAGGATCCCATGCCCCGCGGCAGAAAGAAGGTCACCGACCGGCTCTACATCCAGGTCGGGGACAAATACTGTGTCATGGTCGACAACTACAACATCATCCTCGCCGAAATCTACCACTCCCCCGACGGGAAAGTCCTCCCCATGGGGAAAGCCTACTGTAACACCTTCACATATGCCGCCGAATGCATGAAATCCCTCGAAATATCGACGGAAGACATCACTCAGTATCTGAAAAAGGTGGAGGGGGCGTCCGTATCATACAAGATGGGTAAGCTCATCACTGATATGCCGGAGGGGTGGGTCAGCGATCCATGCCTCCTGACGACCCAAGCCAAGGATAAAGAGGAAGGGGATCCCCCGAATGAAGATCATCATCGATCTCAGTGACCCGGACCATATCCTACGGGTAGTCTGTATCGTAGCTATGATCCTCATCCTTGGAGGTGTCCTCTACTCACTGTAAGGAGGCTCTACCATGACCCGTGACCAGGAGCCTACCTACACCGCTCCCGAACTCTATCACCTCTATCAGATGATGAAGGATGTAGGTGGAAAAGTCTCTCTACGTTCTTCTTCGGATCCAAACACGAACCATCCACAGCCGCCAAAGCCTTCAAAGCTGTAGCACACCTCAGAGAACGATACATGCTGTCCATTAAGACCGTGAACATCCTGGAAGAAGATCCCCTCAAATGGACGACCATGGCATATACTATGTACAAGGTCCCTTACCGGGATATGCCCAAGCTCCTCAACTGCACAGTCGGTACAAAATCATCCCCCCTCGCGATCATAGCCACCTGGCGACTCGAACTCAACAGATAAAGGAGACCCCTACCCATGTGCATATGCACCGGTAAATGTAAGAGACCCGGATGTACAGAGAAAGGCTTCAAGGAACACGCCGGATACTGTGGGCCCACCCACAAGAAGATCAGGAACAAAGGCCTGTCCCTCCAGGATAAACTGGACCACGCCCTCAGAGCCCTGGAGGTCTATGCAAGATTAGACCTGTGGTCCTGGGGTCACGGAGAACCCAAGATCGTCGACAAGGAGAAATACGGCGACGGCGAGCAGTACAACGTGTTCGGACTACGACCCGCCCAAGAAGGCTGGGAATTCGCTGAACAGACCCTCAAGGACATCAGAGGAGACTCGTAATGGAAGGTCCCTTCCACAGCACTGTAGAAGACCTGGGCAGAGAACATTACCTGCGTTGCTCATCCCCGAACGGAGATATCCACCTGATCGTCTACGAAACCAAGAAGTACCCCAAACTCCTGTCACACATATTCGACTGCCCAGTATCCGATCTGTCCCTCAATGACATCCTCTACGTGTCGTTCAGTCCGTCTGAGTTCGTACTCTACACCAGCATCCTCGAGAAGCTGCGGGAACTCAAATGCCCCTGCCAAATCTTCCAGTCCGGCGAAGAACTCGAGACTCTATCGTAGACCCACCCCACCAGCGAGCTGCCAGATCCAGGCCCAGAAAGGGAGGCTCTATGGTACATCCATGGCTCCAGAAGTATGACGGCACCTTCTCCTTAGGGGACACCAACGCCCCCCCGCGATGGTACTGGTGCATCACATGTGACATATGGCGCGCTGTCGCTCAAACCCGGAAACCCACCTTGGGTCGCTTCTGTGCCGTATGCAAAAACCCCGTCTACCGCTCTGGCAGTATGGAACAGAAAGCCCTACTGGGTACCCCGGACAGAGATCTACCCCTCCTCATCAATAGAGTCTGGATCAACCGGGTCAACAAGGCTCTATGGAAACGTAGACTCGCCAAGGAGGAGCTATGATGCATCCCTGGCTTCATGATAACGACAGAAACAACGTCCTTCACGTAAGTCCCATGTTCTCACAAGGCATCCTGATGTGGTACTGGTGCATCTCATGCGATGACTGGAAGTACGTCACCCAAACAGACTCCCTGATGGAGGGCCCCTTCGTCACTCCGTAGGCCGGACATGTAAGATCTGCAAAGGACCCGTACATACCTCCATCGATATGGAACGCATAGCCCTGTGTGCCACCGAAGATCGAGACCTGCCCCTCCTCATCAACAGAGCCTGGATCGACCCCATCAACCGGGCCATCTGGGCTCATCGCCTCAAACACGGATCTACCACCACATGATCCAGGACGCTATCCTCATCGGCGTAGTACTCCTTGCCGCGGTCTCAACAGGCCTGGCCACCGCCAAGATCGTCAATCGAGGCTCGAAGGAGAACCGCGCCCGGCGAAGATCCAGGCTGCTTGCCATGTGGAGCAAGAAGGATCTCGAGAGGCTCTATCATAAAGCCAAGGGACTGGACCTGACACTTGGTTACCACATGCAGGTTGGATGGTTCTACCCCTCTATGCCCAAACACATCATGAAACACGTAGTCCCTTACCTGCAGCCTGATGAAGACCAGGCGCTCTATGGTCCCTATCATCGGATCCCCAAGATGCTCAATCACGAGGATCTAACAGTCCGAGTCATCGCAGCCTGGCGTCTGGAGATGGGAAGATGATCGACCATACTTCCATGTGGACCCGCGAGGAGCTTATGAGGCTCCGGGATCTCGTCAAAGAACAGGACCTCGATCTGCCGGAGACGGTGTTCATAGAAGATGGACATGCCTTTATGACCCTGAGTATGAAGGAAGCAGTCCACGGCCCCTTCAGAGAGATCTCCAAGATGCTCAACCACAAGGATCTAACAGTACAGATCATAGCCAAGTGGCGGTTGGAGATGGGACGATGAAAGAGATCCCAGGGTCATCGGATGACCTCAAGAGGCTCTATGAGATATCCTTGCAGTATGGTTGTAACTGGATCTTCACTGAACGCATAAGAAGTACAACACATGCCGAGGATGTGTCTCGTGGATACTTGGCCCGTAGAACCAATTTCAAATGGTTCCTGGAAAACACAGTCCCTTACCTGAAGTCCGAGGAGAAGGCTGCGGTCTATGCCCCTCTCAGAGAGATCCCCAAGCTCCTTAATCACGAGGATCTAACAGTCCGGGTCATAGCCCAGTGGCGCTTGGAGATGGGACGATAGGGAGGCTCTAACAGACCAGGAGGCTCTATCAGGATCAAGGGAGGATCTAAGGGAATGACAAGGCTCTAGGAGAAACCGTATACCAGACGGTGGACAGCAGGAGCCCAGGCGCGTACACCCGCGCGCTCATCTAATATGGAGAAATGGCGTTTCCATGGAAATATGGGCGTTTTTGGCGGGCCAGTAGACGATCTGGGCCATCCACGACGGCATACCATAGGATATGGGTATATGTATTTGATGGTGGGACTTTTTTAGACGGCATCACGTTGATGTCGTAAGGTCCGCAAACCATCCCCCCATATATTAACTTCTCATGGTTCTTGAAAAACCACTCATATCCTCCCATATCTCGACAGATCACGAGCATGGGGCGGTACAGGGCATGATGCATATCTGGAAGGATAGGAGGACACGATGGGAGTCATACGTACGTTACTGGCTTTGGTCTCAGGGCAAGAGCGAGTGTACCATAAACCGGACGAGAGCATGGATCAGTCCGAGGCTTGCAAGGCTATGCTCATTCTCATTTCACAGTACGGGGAAGAGGCAGAGAGGGATGGTGGCATGACCTTAGAGATAGACAATGTTCGCACATCTGATTCGAGGCTTGGACAGCAGACCTCAATAGGTACGTTCCGAATCACGGTAGAAAAGATATAGGGGGGGATAGATGAGGGCGATACTGGATGTACGGGAGCTTACGGCGATGCTCAAGCTGGACAGGGTACCGGCTCGGAGACTCCGGGTAGGTGATGTATGGGTAGACGACTTCGGAGCGTATGTGGTGGCTGAGAAGCATGTGAACCTGTCCGGTACGGTGAAGGTCTTGGATGCTTACGACTGTGGGTGTGAGGGGTACAGTCCAGACTATGAGTTCAACATTGTACCTCGTCGGTTCTTGAAGCCAGGGGCTACGGCGTTTCGGTTGGAGCAGTACAGAGGCACAGTTGGAGAGGGGTAGACGTATGGTGATGTTCGTATGGTCTTTGTCGGTGTTCGGTATTCTACTGGTAGGCGTTCTGCTCGGTGTCACGGTGTGGGGGTACGTTTCGTCTTCCCGGATGGACCGGGTGGACAAAGCGGACAGGCTGTTGCTTCTTGCCAATGTCAGCAGAGGTCGTACACAGAACCTCGACCATGTGGTGTTTGATGCTGTGCATAGGATCGCTAAGAAGGTGAACCGTGAGGGTGTGGATGCACAGATCACGTACCTTCTGAAGCAGGGCATGAGCTATAAGGAGATTGGACAGAACATCTCATTGGAACGACTCGGTGAGGCTGTGGGTGCTAATAGGTTCGTGGAGAGGTGACGACTCCAAAAGGCGTACCGTCGTGATGTGATGTGATGATATCCTTCTATATCTGGAAGGATATGGATATGTCAATCGGTGAAAGCGAGGGAGGCTATCGCCCATATCAAGTAGGGCGGCGTGCGGTTTCCTTCCAGATATGGAAGGATTTGGTTTGGTGTTGACAGGAGGTAGGGATGGATGCGATCATTACGGTGATGGGATGGTGGGTGTTGACCCCGTTAGCTTTCGGGTTTTACGGGATGTTCGTGTTGGGTCGGGGGGTTGGTTACCGTGCAGGTAAGATGCCGGTGTGTCCTCAGAAGGAGTGTGAATACTATCAGGACAAGTGTGGTTTGTGTAAAAGGCAGACGCGGTTCGATATGTTTGAGGCTGCGAATAAGGAGGTGTAACGATGAAAACCTTTGAGGTACATGTACCGGCACCGACGACGTTGGTGTATCAGGTACAGGCAGATAGTGCGGATGATGCCTTGGAGAAGATAGGGACGGGTAGGGGGGATGGTCACCCGGACGTTGGCTATCTGACGGCGATAGACTGTGATCCTGAGTGGGATGATGCTTCTGTGACCAAGGAGGTGAAGTGATGGTAGAGACATTGAGGAAGCAGTGTGAGGCTCTTGTTAAAAGCCTCAGAGTCCTTGGGGGCAGTGACCCGGACAGAGTGATCCGTGCGTTTCCTGCGTACGTCTCCGGGGATGATAAGGGCTCTGACGTGGGTGTGGGGATGGTACTTGACCGTCTGACTGACGACATGGTATCGGCGTTGGATGATCTTGAGAAGACGGAGACATTCATCCGGGGGAAGATGAAGCAGATCGGTGTCTTGATCGGTGATGGAGTGGTGACGTTGCGTCCGGTGAAGTCTGAGGGTCCGGTGTGTAAGGGATGTGGTGCTGATTTGACCAAGGCTTCGGCGGTGGCGCGGGTGTATCATCTGCCCTCCACGAAGGATGAGCAGGACCCGACGACGACAGGTTTGGGGCACTATCTCTCGGACGGCACCTTCGAGCCTGACGGTAAGCCTGATGTGCCGGTGGGTGACGCGCAGACGTTCGACGGGGACGACACGTGTGATGTGTGTGGTGCGGTGGTGGGCTGATACCGTCGCGGGCATACACATCGCGTGACCAGTGTAGGACGAAGCTCTCCAAGATGGCCTGGGACTATTTCGCGCAGCGTGGAGGTATGCCGCAGGAGGTCTACTCGAACTGCGGGACGCGCTTGTGGCACTGTGCGTATGTGGTGTCTCCGAAGGCGCTTGAGCACTGGCATGGTGGGCAGCAGTGGCGGGAGGCATGTGCCTCTTCCATTCGGTTATATCACGAGAGCAAGGGGGGTGAGTGATGAAAGTGACTATCGTTCGGAATGCATCGGGCCAGAGTGTTTTGGAATTGCCGCATGACACACAGGAGATGTACAGGCGGTTGGAGAAAGAGGTTGAGAAGATGCTCGTGCAGGACAAGCAGATGGTGTTGCTCTTTCAGTCGGAGAAATGTCAGTATCTGGCTGTGGGCTGTCAGCAAGAGTATCGGCAGCTTCGGGTAGAGGGCACGCGGATACTCTGTGGTGGTCGGGAGTTGGAGTTGCGGTGTCGGGTAGTCAACGTGGCTGAGTGAGGGTATCCTTCCAGATATCGATGGATTCCGATATGTAGTTTTGGGAAAAGCGAGGGAGGCTATCGCCATTATATTCACGGCGGCGGGCGGTATCTTTCCAGATATGGATGGATTTGGTGCATTTAGGTGTTGACAGGAGGCAGATATGCTTCGAGTGTTGAGTTTGTTGTTAGTCGTTTTGGGGATAGGTCTTCTTGTTGCCGGGTTTGTTCCGGGCAGCGGGGTGTTCTATCAGCCGATAGGCACTTTGCCCTTCGGGGTTGTTTTCTTTTACGTGGCATACTTCGGTTTGATGTTGGGTGCGTTTGTTCACTCGGGATGATGGAGGTACTGACATGGACTCTGAGATGGTGCTTGGGATTTTCGTGACGACTTTGGTCGGGTTGGGGTTTGGTTTCATCTTCGGGGTGATACGGGCGGCGGTTGAGAGGGAGGCGTGTTATGTGTTGCGTCATGCGTTGGGCAACATGGTAGCGTTTCCTGTTGTGGCGGGGATCATCGCTTTGATTTTTGGTGGCATCGAGCAGGCTGGGGTGGAGCCTTCTCCGGGTGTGGGTGTTGTCGCATTGCTTGTGGGGATCATCGCCATTATCTCCATGAACATCTTCTTCTGGATTCGGGGGAGGATGGAGTGATATCCTTCCAGATATAGAGAGATTCTTTCGTCAAGGGGGTATGTGATGTATGTGTTGGCGTTGTCCTTGGCAGTGGGGATGTTACTCATGCTGACGATGAAGCTCAGAGAGCTTCGGCGCAAGGTCAGAGAGTGTCAGGATATCATCGTGCATCTTGGTGGTGCGGAGTGGACGGAGGACGACGGGTTCAAGTTGTACCCACGGTATGTGCGGTCGATCGATGAGGTCGAGAAGCTAAAGAGGATTATGGACGGAATGAGGGGGGCCGTGTGATACTGAAGTTCTTGACGGGGTTTTTTATGGTCTTGGGTATGGGGCTTCTTATTGCGGGTTTTGTACCGGGGGACGGTTTGTTCTATCAGCCGATAGGCACTTTGCCCTTCGGGGTGGTGCTGCTCTATAT